>Ga0182014_10001055_pt1 | contig 37528 bp, 25 predicted proteins | sample 612S2DmetaG_FD_120489 | JGI IMG/M metagenome (GOLD analysis project Ga0182014, IMG submission 120489) | Permafrost microbial communities from Stordalen Mire, Sweden - 612S2D metaG | ecosystem: Environmental > Terrestrial > Soil > Wetlands > Permafrost | place: Sweden: Stordalen | collected... | reverse complement strand
ATGTGTGGTTGACATAGCACTGCGATTGTAGCGCACGGCCAGCCCGCCAGACGAGGCCGGTAGGCACTGAACAGAAATCGTTTTCCGAAACTGAAGAATCAGCCGGAAATCCCCGTCTTGCCAAGCCTTAAAGACAAACCCGGGTGGCAAGGCAGCACCTACGCTGCGGTTTTCACCATGCGAGGCGCGGGAAGGACGCTGATTCCGGTCAGCTCGATCTCTGGGGTCAAATACCCGGGACGGACGGGTTCCTTCTGCATCAGGCCAGAGCTGAGATATTTTTTGTTGTCGTCGGCAAAGACGGTGACCACGACCGCATCCGGTCCGATCTCCTCCTGGGCTTTGAGCGCGGCCAGGAAGTTGCAGCCCGAGGAGATGCCGACGCCCAACCCCAGGCAGGCAGCCAGATTCTGCGCCATCAGAATCGAATCGCCATCCGAAACCGCGATCGGCGCCGTCAGCGCCTCGGTTATGCGGTTGCTGCCCAGAAATCCGCCCTGTTTGCGCGATGCGGGCAAACCGAGGTAGCGGTTTCGGCGGTTTGCGGGCTTTCCCTGCCTCGGGCGGCGCGCCCGGGAGCCGGAAGCGATGAATATTCTGCGACGATTCGGGTAGTGGCGCGCTCTGATCAGATGAGGTGCAGGCTCATGATGGCTCTGGTATGGGCAATTGTTGCGGCAGGAGGGGTTTTTGCGGTAACCGGATGCTGGAAGGTTCCGAGCCGGCGGCTTGGGCTGGCGCTGCTGCTGGCGGCGGCTTTGGCTACGGGGGCGGACGGCCAGCAAACGTTGCCGGATCTCTCCGGGGCCACTTCGTGGTTGAACTCGCCGCCGCTGAATCGCGACCAGCTCAAGGGGAAGGTGGTGCTGATCGACTTCTGGACCTACTCCTGCATCAACTGCCTGCGCTCTTTGCCCTACCTGCGCGCCTGGGACGCTCAATACAAGGCCAGCGGGCTGGTGATCATCGGGGTGCACACACCGGAGTTCGACTTTGAACGGAATCCGGCAAACATTCAGAAAGCTTTGCGGAAATTCGGAATTACCTACCCGGTGGCAGTCGACAGCAACCATCGCATATGGGACGCATTCCACAACCAGTACTGGCCCGCGCACTACTTTATCGACGCCACGGGGAAGGTCCGCTTTCACCACTTCGGCGAGGGAGATTACGAAGAGTCGGAACGCTGGATTCGACAACTGCTGAAGGAGCGCAACGGAGCGCAGATGCCGCCCGCCACTCCGCTGCAACCGACGGCCAGCGGCGCCGAAGCGGCAGCGGACGGCGCGGAACTGAACTCGCCGGAGACCTATATCGGCTACCAGCGGGCGGAGCGTTTTGCCTCGGCCGGCGGGCTGCAGCCGGACCGGGCTCAGATCTATTCCGCTCCGACGTCGCCGCTGCGAAATCAATGGGGCTTCAAAGGGTTTTGGAGCGATCACGGACAGGAGGCGGAGCTCAACGCTTCGCACGGCAGCATCCTCTTCCGCTTTCATGCGCGAGATTTGCACCTTGTTTTGGGACCGGGCGCGCGGCCGGTTCGCTTTCGCATTCGCATCGATGGACGAGCTCCGGGCGCCGATCATGGTGTCGATTGCGACGAGCAGGGAGTGGGGACCGTCAGCGAAGAACGGCTCTACCAACTCGTCCGCCAGCACGGAAAGATCGAAGACCGCACCTTCGAAATTGAATTTCTCGATCAAGGTGTGCGGGCGTTTGCCTTTACCTTCGGATGAGACCAACGCAGAGTGCGCGTTCGCCGGTGGCCTCCGGGTTGGAGCAGGTGCTTTCCCAGCTCTCTGAATCTGTCCAATAACTTGGTACTTGGTGAAGGGTACGGGCTTCAGCCCGTACATAAACCCAGCAAAATGAGTCGGACTTTAGCTCCTGAGGGACTTTCTTCTGTCTTATTGTCGACACACCATCAGAGTTTCTGGACAGGTTCTCAGAATCGAGACCTGTGCTACCCCGCCACACTTGCAATGGCATATTTAATCTTTGTATTTGTACCATCTTCCGTGTCCCACCCTTTCGCTTTTTCCTTGGCGAAAGAATGGGACAGCACAAACCTGAAGATACTCTATGTAACCTCTCCTTATCACGGCGTCGCGGTCAGAGCGTCGGTGCGCTTGCTCATCTTGGCGGTGCGTTCCAGTTTTTCCCAGTTGAAGGGTTTGCCGTCGATGGCGCGTATGAGTGTCTTGAACAGAACGATGGAGAAGACCTGGCGGTAGGCGAAGCGTTGAAGCCAGATGTGCCAGAGCAGCCAGCCGTCGCCCTTGTTGGCCGGATGGCGGCGTTCCAGGCTGAAGGCTATCGATGAGGTGATGAAGTCGATAAGCAGGAAGCCAATAAAATAGACCACCAGCTTTTCGAAGCTGGCTGCCGAGGCGGCAAGGGGGTGATAGTGGCGGTCAATGAAGTAGTTGATGATACCCCAGACAAACATGAGGTCAATGAACGGGGAGACCAGCGGCAGCAGCATCTGGAAGATAAGAATGTTGGGCAGGGCGAACAACCCCATGGCCTTGTTGCGAACGAAGGCGGCGCGATGCTTCCAGACGGCCTGTAAAATTCCGAAAGACCACCGGAATCGCTGGCGCATCAGTCCCTTGACGTCGATGGGGGCCTCGGTGAAGGCCAGGGAACGGTCCTCGTAGACGACCTTGAGACCCAGTTCGAGCAGCGCCATGGTCAGGTCGGCGTCCTCGGCCACGGTATTGATGGGGTAACCCCCAACTTCCTTGACGGGGCCGGTGCGCCATGCGCCGATGGCTCCTGGAACCACAACGACGACGTTGAACAGGTCCAGTGCGCGGCGCTCGAAGTTTTGGCTGGTGATGTACTCCAGGGCTTGCCAGCGGGTCCAGAGGTTCACGCGGTTGCCCACCTTGGCGTTGCCTGCGACGGCGCCGATAAGCGGATCCTCGAAGTGGGGGATGAGCTTGGAGATGGCGTCGGGCGCGATGACGGTATCGGCGTCGATGCCGACGTAGACCTCTTCAGTGAGCCGGTCGAGAGCGTAGTTGAGGGCGGCGGCCTTGCCCCCATTGGGTTTACTGAGCACCTGAACATGGCCGGCTGCGATCTCGGCCGTGAAGGCTTGGATCGCTACCTCGGCGGTGCGGTCGCTCGATCCGTCGTCAATGATGATGATGTGCAGATTGGCATAGTCGGAGTTGAGCACCGAGCGGACGGTGCGCACAATGACCTTTTCCTCGTTGTACGCTGGGATGAGCACGGCGATGCGGGGATTAAAGCCGGGCGAGGCATTGCGGTGAGGGCGGCGCAGCCGGTCGATGATGGCGAAGATGCCCACCAGCAGCAGCCGCGCGCTCATCAGAATGTCGCCCAGAAAGAAGACCAGCATAATGAACTTGCCGATGATGGCCAGGCTGGAAAAGGCGATGGAGTCAGGCACCGCGCGCAAGTACTGGCTGAAGGTAAGCTTGGGCATCACCTGCGCGGTGGTCTTGCCCATCAGCGCGGAGACGGGCACGATCGTGTAACCGTGAGCGCGCAAGGCGTCAATCAACATCGGCAGTGCGGCAACGGTGGCCGCGCGGTCGCCGCCGCCGTCATGCAGCAGGATGATGGAGCCGCGGAACTGCGGCTTGACCTTCATGGTCTCCAATTGTTCGAGGATGGACTGCGTGATCTCGGCCGGCGTCTTGCTTGGATTCTCATTCCAGTCGTTGGTGTCCATCTTGCTGCCGATGATGGTGTAACCGTCGTGCTGGATGCGCTCGACAGGAGCGGATTGGTCGTCGGTGTCCGGTTCTTCATCGATGTCGTAGGGCGGCCGAAAGTAGAGCGGCTGAATGCCCAGCTTACTGGCGAAGAGGCGTTCGGTCAGCTTGATCTCGATGTCCAGTTGGCGGGTGGAGATTTCGCTGATGTCCGGATGGGTGTAGGTGTGGTTGCCGATCTCATGGCCTTCGCGAACCACGCGTTTCATTAGACCGACATTTTCCTGCGCCTCGGCGCCGATCATCATGAAAGTGCCCTTGACGCCCTTGTTCCGAAGAATATCGAGAATTTTCGGCGTCCATTTGGGGTCTGGGCCGTCGTCGAACGAGAGCGCCACTTCCTTGGGGTGGTAGCCGTATTGCTCAATGGTGTACGTGCGCGGATACACATCCATGTGCTCATCGACGATGAGCGTTCTGCGCCGGTCGGGCTCCTCGGTGTCCAACTCGACGGTGCGCTTGCCCGGCTGGGGCAGGCCGGTAACCCGGATAATGTCGCCTTCGCCCTCGGTGTCCACGTCGTGGCCGGGTTGAACCTGCCCCAGCGCCTGCAGCGACTCCGGGTTGGTGGGTTTGTCCCACACACTCCACAGCGAACTGTCCTCTTCGCCCAAGCGCCAGAGAGCGAAGGTTTGCAGGCCCATCGCGCGGGCGGCGCGCAGTTCGTTTAGCAGCGTGACGCCATCCAGAAACCACACCACATGGCGCTGGTTATTGTCTTCGTCGATGTATTCGAAGTGCGGATTGAGCGTGTTGTAATCGAGGTCCAAGTCGGCTTCGGCGTCGGAGGCGCGCTGCCATGCGTCGGATACCTGCAGCACTTCGGTATTGATGATCTGCGGCTTGCGGTGCTTGCGGTCCTTGGGGTTGGGGATTGTGAGCGTCCAGTCGTAGCCGTAGTTGCCCACGGCGCAGATCAGCTTCTCTTTCGGGACAACTCTGAGAACGCGGCGCAGGTTGCCCACGAACCACTCCTGGCTGGCGATGGGGCCTGGCTGGCTCTCCACCTCGTGCTCGTCGTAGTTCATCAGCACAATGCCGTCGGAGTTGGCTGCCACCCGCTTCAGGTCGCTGTCGCTGGTTGCGACCACGGTGTTGACGTAGAGCCGCAGATTGCGCGGGTGCAGATCGCCATACAGTTCCTGGATGAAGCTCAGATAACCCTGGCTGGCGTTGTCGGGCAGGTTTTCAATGTCCAACGAAAGGCCGCGATAGACCGGATACGCGGTGAGAAAGCGAACGATTTGCTGGCGCAGCGCTGCGCGTTTGGAGGGGTCGGCCAGGACGCCGGCCATGGCCGGATCCCAGCTCTGGGTGCTGGGATTGTAGTTGTTCAGGTGCGGAAAGACCTCAGTCTCTTCCTTGCCCGCCTGAATCAACCGCATGACCTTGTTCATCTCGTCGGGGTTGTGCACCGTGGCGCCATCCACCACCGGATACTCGCGGTGGTTGTCACCGCTTGTCGCCAGCAACGTTCCCTGCGGAGCGTTTACGTGCAGCCACTGCGGGAAGAGCATATCGATCTGGTGAACGTGCTGCTTGAGCGAGGAGTAGCTGCCCGGGTCATCCGGCACGTAGTATGCCGCACGCAAACCCTCGCCGGTGTTGAAGGGAATGTCGGATGGCTTGCGGTTGGTCTTGCGGCGCGCGGGCTTTTGGCCGTGCGGCAGCGCCGACCGGTCGGGCAATGCCTTGTAGTTGTGCTTGGGGGTAGGCAGCAACAGCTCAGGCAATTGCTGAAAACGCAGCACATTGAAGATAAAAACCGCCAGAACCAGCGTGGAAACCACGGCCGTCACGTCCAGAATGCGGCGCAGCCGTTTCCAGCGCTTGCGGTGCGGGTCGAAGAAAATCTGTCTATCCGGCATGAATGGTCTGGCTTGTCCTTTTGCGAAAACGGAGCTGCTTGTGAAAATGGAGATGTGAAAACAAGGCGCGAAATTCGCGAAAACAGTCTACGCTATACATTACGAATCGTATGGAAGCTGCGCACGAGAGTCAATCGCGAGTCTGGAGCCCGGTTCGTTTTCCTCTGGCTCCCGCCCTGTCCGTCATGCTGGCCCTTGCCGCCGGTCTGCTGTTGCGTCTCTGGATGCTGAAGCATTTCTTTGAGCTTTACGGCGACCCCTTGATCTACGGCGCCCTGGGTAAAAACCTGCTTCTCCATGGCCGCTATGTACTTGAAGGGGCCGGCGGCGAACTCTATCCCACGCTGATCCGCCTGCCCGGCTACCCGTTGTTTCTGGCCCTCTGCTTCCGGCTCTTCGGGATGGAAAACTACGTCTCGGCCGCATGGGTGCAGATTGCGTTGGAACTGACCGGGTGCCTGTTGCTGGCCGATTTTGCGCGCCGCATTGCCCCGGAGCCGCTTCGCAGAGGAGCCGCTCACTGCACCCTCTGGCTGGCCGCGCTTTGCCCCTTTACCGCAGTTTACGCCGTCGTCCCGCTCACCGAGTCCGTTACATTGTTCATGCTCGCGCTGGCGCTCTGGTCGGCTGCGCGCTTCCGTGCCCGGCCGGGATGGGCGATGGCGCTCTCGTTCACCTTTGCAGTCACTTATGCAGCCCTGCTCCGGCCAGACGGCGCACTGGTCGCTGTCGTCCTGGCTCCGGCGTTGCTCATCGGCCTGGGAAGTCCTAAAGCTCGGTGCCCCATCCTTGCGCCTTTTTTCTGGCGCAAGGGTGGGAAACCGCAGACCTTGGGAGTTCCGCGCCTCGCCCGCATGGTCGTGATCTGCGCACTGCTGGTTCTCGCGCCCTTCGCCGCCTGGACCTGGCGCAACTGGCAGGTCTTCCACATCTTTCAGCCGCTGGCTCCGCGCCTGGCCACCGATCCCGGTGAGAATCCCCATCCCGGATGGGAGCGCTGGGTCAAATCCTGGTGCCTGGATTTCGTCTCCACCTACGACATTTACTGGAACGTGCCCGGCGGCTCTCTGGATATGAACAAGCTGCCCGCCCGCGCCTTCGATTCTCCGGCCCAGTACGCTGAAACCGCCGTGCTGGCCGCCGATTACAACCTGGACCAGAGCATCACGCCGGAGATCGATGCGCGCTTTGGCAAGCTGGCGGACGAACGCATTGCCGCCCATCCGCTGCGTTCCTACCTCTGGCTGCCGTTGGGGCGTGTGGCCGACATGGCTCTGCGCCCCCGCATCGAAAACCTGCCCATCGATCTGGACTGGTGGGTTTACGCGCACCACAACGCCGAGACCCGCTTCAGTTGGGCCTACGCCGGGTTGAATGCGCTTTATCTGCTGCTGGGAATTGCCGGACTCTGCCTCCGGCCGCGCTTCTGGCGGCCGATGCTCGCGTATTTTCTGCTTCGCGCCGCCCTGCTGGCAACCGTTGAGGCGCCCGAGGCACGCTATACCATCGAGTGCTTCCCCATGCTCTTTGCGTTGGGCGGGGTTGCCCTTTACCGCTTCACGTACGTGGTCTTGCCATCGGTCTTGAAGGTGAAAGCGTCGGCCGGAAGAGGCTGATTGACCTTGATGGAGAAGTAAACAGAGACCCGGTATTGTCCCGGCCCCTCATCGAAGACCTGCTTGAGACTCACGCCCCGTTCGGCGTCCACCCAGATGGTGACCTTGGGAATATTCTTGAGGACAGCCGGGTCTTTGGCAATGAGTTCGAGCTTTTCTGTCTTCACGCCGTCCAGCGTCTCCGAGCCAATGTACTTGATCTCCCACTTTTGTTCCAGGTCCTTGCCGCTGGCGCCAAAGCCGAGCATCAGGTAGCTCTCGAATTTGCTGAGCTTGCTGTAGGTCGTCACCTGGTTGGTGTTGCCGCCTTCAAAAAGCTTGAAGACGCCGCCGGCATAGCTGTAGACCTTCGAGGCCGGCTTGCCGTTGTGTTCCGCAATGTGGGCAGCCATCTGGAAGGCCGAGCCTTTGCGCTCGTAGTAGACCGTGCCTTTCTGGATGTCCTTGTCGTAGATCGGATCGGTCTCCACGGAATCGAACTCGAAGCCGGCGGAGGTGGAGTGAAAGTTCTTCGCTGCTTCGTCGAGCCGGAGCAGCACCTTGTCCTTCTCCTTTTCAGCGGAGGGAGGCGGAGCGGCAAAGGCTGCGTGCACCGCCAGCAATGCCAGCGCAATCGCCGCTGCAAAAACGAGCTTTCCTGTCTTGTGCATAAATTTCCTTCACCACATTTATCTACTGTTAGCTGTCAACTGTCAGCTGTTTTTAGCGGCGCGCCCAGACCTTCCAGGCCCAATTGCCCTGGGCGTCTTGCACGGTCTGCCAGCTTTTCACGGATACGGCATCGCCGGTCACTGGTTCGATGGCCTTGCGCAGGGCCTTCTTCACCGCCTGGGGCGAGTCTGTGCTCTTCAGGTCAAGGCTCACGTCCGAGGCTTGTACGGTGATAATCAGCCCGCGGCCGCCATCGCCGATCACCTCGATGGGATGCGGCGGCCCAGCGGCGTCGGATGGCCGGTCGCCATAGTTCCACAGGTGCGGCGTGACGAAGATGAACACCAGAATCAGCGTCACCAGCACATCGTAGTGGAAACAGCCGCGCGGATAAGTCCAGTAGAAATAGCTCTTCAGAATCTTTTTCATTGTGCCTTTACCGTGTAATCCGCTCCAGCCCGCCCATGTAGGGCCTGAGCGCTTCTGGAATCAGAACCGAACCGTCGGCCTGCTGGTAGTTCTCCACAATCGCCAGCCAGGTGCGTCCCACGGCCAGTCCGCTGCCGTTCAATGTGTGAACAAACTCGAGCTTTCCCTTGGCTCCCCCGAGGCGGTAGCGGATGTTGGCCCGCCGCGCCTGGAAGGCCTCGAAGTTCGAGCAGGACGAAATCTCCCTGTAAAGCTGCTGGCCTGGGAGCCAGACCTCCAGGTCGAAGGTCTTCGCGGAAGAGAAGCCTGTGTCGCCGGTCGAAAGCAGAACGCGGCGATAAGGCAGCCCCAGCGTCTCCAGAACCTCTTCCGCATCGCGGGTCAGCCGTTCGTGCTCGGCGTCGGAGTCTTCTGGTCGGGTGAACTTGACCATCTCGACTTTTTGGAACTGGTGTTGCCGGATGATGCCGCGCGTATCCTTGCCCGCTGCTCCGGCTTCTGCGCGGAAGCAGGGCGTGAAGGCCGTCAGACAAATCGGCAGCCGCGCCTCGTCGAGGATTTCGTCGCGATAGAGGTTGGTGACCGGAACCTCGGCGGTGGGAATCAGCCAGTGGTCATTGTCCTTGTACTCGCCGCGGGCCACGGCCTCAAAGTCAGCGTCGGAGCAGCGAAACAGCTCCTCGGCAAACTTGGGCAGTTGGCCGGTCCCGAAGAGCGACTTCGAGTTGACCATGAAGGGCGGCAGAACTTCCGTGTAGCCGTGCTTCTGGGTGTGCAGGTCGAGCATGAAGCTGACCAGCGCCCGCTCCAGCCGCGCTACCGCGCCCATGTAAACCGCAAACCGCGCCCCGCTCAACTTGGCCGCGCGTTCCAGATCGAGAATCCCCAGCGCCTCGCCCAGCTCCCAGTGCGGCTTGGGCTCAAAATCGAAGGCCGTTTTCTCGCCCCAGAACTTCACCGTCTGGTTGTCCGCCTCCGACTTTCCAATCGGAACTTCGTCGCGCGTCAAATTGGGAATGCTGGCCAGCAACTGGCGCAACTTGTCGTCGAAGGAGGCAGCGATCTGGTCCAGCTCGTCCAGCTTTTCTTTCAGGGCGCGAGTCTCTTCCATCAGCGTCGAGGCGTCCTGACGGGCTTTTTTCAGCGCGCCCACCTGCTGGCTAAGTTCGTTGCGGCGCGCCTTCAGCCGCTCTGAGGTGGTGATGGCCTCGCGCCGGCTCTGATCGAGAGCGCGAAAATCTCCCAGCAGCGCAGCCGGATCCGCCCCGCGCGCGCGTAGTTTCTCTTCAACAAGTTCCAGGTTGCCGCGTACAAATCCAAGGTCGAGCATCGCTCTTCCATTTTAACCGAAGGGCTCGACAAGCAGCCGGGCAGGAGCATTGAGGGGTACAGGCTTGACCGTCTGCGGGAAAACTCTACCCGAAGAAGGGTATGGGCTTTACACGCTGTGGAAAACTCCATCTGGAGGAGGATAGGAGCTTTCCATGCTGCGAAAAAACTCATTCCGGAGGGAGGCGGGGGTTTCAACCCCGCATAAAGCCAACAGAATCACGCGGGCTTCAGCCCCGGCAAATAAATTCCGCAAAACCGACGCTCACAAACTGCGGAAGAACTCATTCTGCCGGATCTTATTGCGTCGTATCAAGCGTAACCTGCGAGTTCTCAGATCTCATGCCGATATGATCGGAGGCACCTTCGGCGTTGCCGTAAGTGAACCGGTACAGAAAATTCACGCGGTCCTTTTTGATCTTTGAGCAGAAATCGGCGCGGCAGACAAAATCCTTTGGGCGGTTTACGACAATCTCGACAGGCGTTTGAAATCCAGGCGGGAAGAACGCGTGCACCTGACGTTGCGCATTGGCGCTCAGATTGCCCCGGAACATTGTCGCGGTAAGCTTGATGTCGATATCCCAGGACGCGTTCAGAGCGACCGCCCCCTGCGAGCCTGCGAAATCGACGATCATGGCCGAAACATCCACGCGGCCGGTGGTATTGAGGATGACGGCACGGCCCAGCGCCGAGACGCGAACTGGTCCGGCCATGTCGTGGACCTCCACGGCCGCATCGCTGTGCACGGTGATGGGCGCTTTGGCAGGCGCCGTCAGCAGCAGGTTGCCTTGCCCTCCAGTCAGGCCACGGGCATCGGTATTGTTCAGCGTGAGCAGACTGCCGGTTCGCTGCATGGAGACTTTCTGCAGATAACCGTTGGCTTCTTCGATGGTGTTGCCTTCACCCTTCGCACAGAATTGCACTGTCCAGTGATTCTGATTGGCGCCGGCGATTTGAATCCAGTTGATGGGGTCGGCAGCGATTGTCAGCGCCTGAACTTCATTGCGCGGAAGGTCGAGAGTATCGAGGCGGGTGCGCGCGTAGGGAGCCTGCGGAGAAACAATTGCAAAACCGCGTGTGCCGGGCGCGAGCGGAATCGGGCGGTCGGTACAGTTCATCTGGAAGGGCCGTTCGTCAACGATAGTGAAAGGCGGTCGCTGTGGTCGGGAGTTCTGGCTGGAGCAGGCAATCAGGCCGCTCATGAGCGCAGTGAAAGCAAGGATGAAGACTGGGCCACGGACGTGCATCACTGAACCCAGTAATAGCTGTTCGTTATTGCATGGCCTCATAACGCCTCGATTCGATCGATGAAATTTTACGCCTTGTGGCGTAATTCAGCATGGAAGTGCGTTCAATAAGACGTCTTGGGGGTGTTGTCCGCCAAATCGTCAGTCCCCACTTAACCAACTACCGAGTTTGCCTCCTGCGTGGATTCACTTCGCCAGACACACTTTGGGAAAACCCGTCACGTCTGGGCAAGAACGGCTTTTCAAGCAAGCCCCCAGATGGAAGAAACCGTCGTTTGCCCCACCGCAGATGGTTGCCGATCATTACCTTCCACCGGCGCACAATAGAAATGATTAGTGACTAACGGTGTCGGGCTTTGCTGACCACTGACCACTGTTCACTGACGACTATCCAATCTGTCAGGAATCCTCCCGGTTTATACCCCCCGGTACCCCCTACCCCCCTAAAATATTTATTTTCGACCCTTAAATTTTGCAGATAATTATCGCCTGAATTGAATCGATGCTCCCCGAAGACTCCAGGAGGGAGCACAAACCCAGCGGAACTGACCACTGTCAACTGTTCACTGACCACTGTTTTACGGATGCTCTTCGACAGCGATGTTCACGCTGCCAGCGTTGCCGGTGACGGCCAGGGCGGTCAGGTTGGTGGCTACGCCGGGCAGCGATGCCGGGGAGAAGCTGACGCTTCCGTCCAGCGCGGAGGTTGCTGTGGCGGCCTGTGTGGCCAGCAACGCGCTCTGCGCGCAGCGGCCATGCGGCGGGCAAGGAGGCGCCCAGGCATAGAGCGCCTGGTAAAGCGTCACCGTGCCGCCGGCCATGGGGTTGCCATCCATGTCCAGCACCCGCAGCGTGATCTGGTTGGCGGTTCCCTGGATGGAGAGGCTCTGCGCGGTTCCGGAGACAGCCTGAAGCGTTGCGAACTCCGGGCGTGCGCCGAAGGCGGTATAGGTTACGCACTGGCTGGTTCCGTTCAGGCAAGCCGTCGCGGTCACCGTTTGGCCTTCGGTCAGTGGTCCCGCGGTGAGCGCCTTGGCGGCGATGCCGCTGCTGTTGGTGGTAACGGCGCCGCCCTGGAAAGTGATGCCGCTTCCAGTTGTCTGCCAGACCACACTCTGGCCGCTTGCGGCAGCGCCTTTGCTCAGCGCCAGGGCCTGCGCCGTCCAGTTGATCGTGGCTCCAGCAGCCAGCGAGAGCATGGGCGTGAGCGAGGCCAGCGTCGGCGGCGTCCCTCCATAGAACTCAGCTTTCAGGCTGCTGGCGCCGTTGGTCAGCGAAGCAGTGACGATGGACCAGCTTCCGTCCACCGCCGTCACGTTCATCGTGGCGCGGCCGTCGCCGGTAGCTGTCACCGTACAGGTTTGTTTGCCGCAGCCCAGTGTGCCCGTTCCGCTGGTCACGGTATAGATCACCAATACGCCACCAGCGGGGCTCAAATCAGACCCCAGCGCGATGACCGAGAAGGGCTCCGGCACGCCGATGGGCACCGTGCTCATGGGCGCTGTAACCAGGGTGAGCGCGTCGCCCGAGCCTGCATCGTAACTGACGCCGCCGGAGAGGATAGCCGCCGCATAGTAGATGGGCAGGTCATCCACCTCCACGTCCACTGAGCCGGTCACGCCGGTTGCGGCCGGGGGCGCAATGGCCGTGATCTCGTTGGGCGAGATGCTGGTGACAAGGGCTTGCTGGCCGCCCACCTGCACCGTGTCCGTGGGGCGAAAGCCCATGCCATGAATCACGATGGGTCCGCCCGCGGCCGACAGCCGTTGGGGCTGGACCGTGTCGGCGTAGAGTACCCAGCCCTCGTAGGCGTAGTCCGGCCGGCCGTCTCCGCGCTCGTCGGCAATGCCCACGCGCACCACGTCGTCGCCCGTGGCCGTCACTTGGAGCCAGCTTTCGCCCGTGGCCAGTCCGTTGAGCCCGCCGCTGGCGCCCACGGCTGCTGTGCCCACCGGATCGAAAGCGTCCCAGACGCCCAACGCCGGCATCGCCTTGGCGTTCGTAGGAGTGCCGCTCTCGTCCAGCGCCTCGGTAACCACGGTGAAAGTGCGCCCGCCCCGGACCGGAAAGGTGAACCAGTCAGTCTGCTCCACTTGGTTCAACCGGCCGCTCCAGAGCCCGCTGGCCGGGAGCATCCTCGGCGTGGCCTCGCTTCCGATGGCGTCGTCAGAGCCACCCGCCGCCGAGTCTTCCACGTTGACGGTGAGCGTCTGCGAACTGCCCGCCGAAAGGCTCGGCGCAGAGATCGCCGAAAGCGTTCCCGAGGGCTCTGGCGAGCCGTCCAGATACGGCCCGACCGAGTTGGTGAGGATGTACCCGGGATTCACCGCCTCGAAGGTGACTTGATAGTTGGCCGTGGCCGCGCCCGGCGGCAGCGGCATTCCGCTCAGATCGAAAAAGCCCTGCATCGCGGCCTCATTCGATCCCCACATGGTCAGCAAATTGCCATTCGCGTCGGTCCATCCGGTCACAGGGTTGCCGTGATTGCCGTTGAAAAATGAGCCCGAGACAAAGCTCACCGTGTACTGATAAAGCTGATTGCCATTCGCGTCCAGCGGCCTCGCCACCACGTTCACTCCCTGCATTCCCGCGCCGCTTCTGAAATTGATGGTCCCCTGGATGGAAACCGTGTTGGCTGCGGTGATCTGCTTGCCGGGAAAGCTGGTTAAGTTGCTGGCGATGATGGGGTAGATGCGGTTCAGGGCGGCGATGTCGTCCCAGCGCAGCACTGCGGGGTTGGGGATGCAAGCGCCGCCGGTCGAGCCGCAGAGGCCGCTCTCCGGCTGCATCACCGGCCAGCCGAGCGTGCCGCCCACTTCGCCGTTGGTCTGTGCGCCGGGGTTCACCTGCGCGTAGTCCAGGCCTAGAATCCGCCCGAAGGCCCGCTCCAGCTCAAAGCTCATCATCTCCAGCAGGTTGGCGCTGGTGGCGCACAAGCCGTTGAGCACGATGATGCCATGCGCGAAGGTTGCATCCGGGTTGACGTTGTCCAGCCACGCGAAAACGCCGTTATTCTGGCAACTGGTGGGCTGGCTGGCTCCCTTGCCGTAAAGGGCGTCGATCACCGATCCGTCAGCGTCGAAGATGATGCCCAACGGAAAGCTGGTTGCCGAGGGGGTCACGTCGGCGGGCGCGGTCATCACGCCCGTCTGGTTGATTTGCTCGTTGGTTACTGTGAAGTTGGTGCCGCCCGCCACGATGTTCGCGCCGCTCACGTCCTCATTCAGTGAGCCTTTATCGGTGAGCGCAACCCCGGCCGTGGGAACCGCATTCCACAGTGCCGCCGCCGCATCCACCATGGCCTTCGCCTGCCGGTTGGTGACTGAGCTGTTCAGCGGCCCTTGATCGACGTAGTAATTCAACTGCCCGTTGGCCCAATGAGCGGGTTGGCCCACCACACCCGGATTGAAGTAGCTTACTCCGGCCACGTACTTGGGGCCGCCAGCCACCGCCGCCGCCGACGCCAGCAATAGCAAAGAGGCCGGTAGCCAGGCTGCCGTGCAGCGCGAAAGGCGGAAGCGGGAAACAAACATGGAGGTGCGCTCCGGGCCGGAATTGCCGTTTCGAGTTGGAATCCTTACAGGAGAACTCCGATCAGGCGCAAAGGCGGCCACAGCTCTCTCCTCAGCACGGGGCGGTCCGGCGGGAGATCGTGAAAGAACAGAAAGTCTTAATAAGCTTTTCTTAATAGAGATGATCAGAAGTGCATTGCTCTATTGCACCGGCCTGTGTATGGTTACTGCGTGAAAGTTCCGCGATGTAGTGGGATTCTGCTCCACCTTACTTCTCTGCCCGGCCGCTTCGGCATCGGCGATCTGGGCCCGTGTGCCTATGAATTCGCCGATTTTCTTTCCTTAGCCGGAGAGAAGTTGTGGCAAGTGCTGCCGCTGAATCCCACCGGATACGGCGACTCCCCGTACCAGTGTTTTTCCGCTTTTGCAGGCAACCCTATGTTGCTCAGTCTTGAGCGCTTGCGCGATCAGGGCCTGCTCCAATCGTCAGACCTGGATAAAGTGCCGCCGTTTCCTGAAGAGGTTGTCGAATATGAGCGAGCAAGCGAATTCAAAATGCCGGCTTTGCGCCGGGCGGCGCAGATTTTCTTTGCCGACGGCGCGCGCGCGGATCGCGCCGCCTACGAAGGTTTTTGCGAAAGCGCCAGTTCATGGCTCGACGACTACGCCCTCTTCATGGCCTGCAAGGATGTGCACCATGGAACGGCCTGGACCTCATGGGACAAGCAGATTCGCAAGCGAGATGCGCGTGCTGTGAGCGACTGGTCGCGGAAACTGGCGCCGGAGATACAGGCCTTCAAGTATTGGCAATTCGAATTCTTCCAGCAGTGGGAGTGTCTCAGGGAGTATTGCCAGCAACGCGGCATCCGTTTCATGGGCGATATCCCCATCTATGTTGCGCACGACAGCGCGGACGTCTGGGCTCATCCCGATCTGTTCTATCTCGATGATCAGGGAAAGCCTACCGTGGTTTCCGGCGTGCCGCCGGATTATTTCAGCGCTACCGGACAGCTTTGGGGGAATCCTATCTATCGCTGGGACGTGTTGGCTGCCAGCGGATACAAGTGGTGGATTGAGCGCTTCCGTGCCTCGCTTGCGCTTTTTGATATGGTGCGCCTCGACCATTTCCGGGGTTTCGAAGCTTACTGGGAGGTTCCCGCCTGCGAAGCGACCGCCGTTCACGGGCGCTGGGTCCATGGGCCGGGGGAAAGTTTTCTCTCTGCGATGCAGGACGCATTTGGCGAACTGCCGATTGTGGCGGAGAACCTGGGCGTGATCACTCCGCCTGTGGAGGAACTACGGCACAAGTTTGGCCTGCCGGGCATGAGCATTTTGCAGTTTGCGTTCGGCACTGATGCGCAGGGTTCGTCGTTTCGCCCCCATAACTACAATCGCGACCTGGTAGCCTACACCGGCGGTCACGACAACGACACAACCGTGGGCTGGTGGTCCAGTTCGGGCGCCGGCGACAGCACGCGCACGCCGGAGGACGTTCGCAAAGAGCACGACTTCGCCCGTGCGTATCTCAACTTTCATGATGATTCTGAAATCAATTGGGTCATGATCCGGGCGGTGCTGGCTTCAGTAGCCGATATTGCGATTGTTCCCTTGCAGGACGTGTTGGGACTGGGCAACTCGGCGCGGATGAACCTTCCCGGCACCGTCAGCGGAAACTGGAAATGGCGGTATCGTCCGGGCGCATTGAGCGGCGAGTTGAGCGCGAGACTCCGATCTCTGGTCGCCCTTTATGATCGGTAAGCAGAATCCCTGAGAGGGAAGCGGGAGAATCGGACCCATGGAAAAGCCGCCGCGGTCGTTCTGGCAGATTTGGAACATGAACTTCGGTTTCCTCGGCATTCAGTTTGCCTGGGGATTGCAGATGGCAAATATGAGCGCCATCTACGAATACCTGGGTGCGCGGGCCGATCAGATTCCGATTCTGTGGCTGGCCGCGCCGCTGACTGGCCTGATCGTGCAGCCGATTGTCGGCCATGCCAGCGACCGCACTTGGGGCCGCCTGGGCCGGCGCCGGCCATACTTCCTGGCTGGCGCAATTCTTAGTTCGGGGGCGCTCGTCCTCATGCCGCGCAGTTCCGCACTCTGGATGGCGGCGGGGCTGCTGTGGGTTCTTGACGCCTGCATCAATATCAGCATGCAGCCCTTTCGGGCGTTTGTCTCCGACCTGCTGCCTGAATCTCAAAACACGCGCGGCTTTGCCATGCAGAGCCTTTTCATCGGGCTGGCTACGGTGATTGCCTCTGCGCTGCCTTTCCTCCTCACTAATGTTTTTCACCTGACGGAAATCAGGGCCGCGGGGACGATTCCTTTCACCGTGCGTGTTTCCTTTTACATGGGCGCCGCGGCGTTTCTGGGTTGTGTGCTCTGGACCGTTTTCACGACCAGGGAATATCCGCCGGAAAATTTGGCTGAATTCCGGAAACAGAAGGCCAAGGGCGCGGGATTGGCGGCAGGGACGCGCGACATCCTGGCGTCAATCCGCGAGATGCCACGTACCATGCGGCAGCTCGCTTGGGTCCAGATCTGCACCTGGATGGGGCTGTTTTGCATGTGGCTCTACTTCCCGGTGGCTGTGGCGCGCAATGTCTTCGGCGCCTCCGACACGAATTCTCTCCTGTATACCGCTGGAGTGGAATGGGCGGGTGTTTGTTTCGGAATGTACTCGCTGGTGTGCTTCGGATTTTCATTCGCGTTGCCCGCGCTTGCCCGGAAGTTCGGGCGCAAGGCAACCCACGCCTTGTGCCTGATATGCGGCGGCTTGGGACTTCTGTCTGTTGTCGTGATTCACACCAAACTGCTGCTGTTGCTCTCCATGATCGGAGTCGGCGTTGGTTGGGCCAGCACGCTCTCCATGCCCTACTCCATCCTCGCCGGATCGCTGCCCCAGGGGAAGGTCGGCGTCTACATGGGGATATTCAACTCCTTCGTCGTGATTCCGGAGATTACGGCAGCACTTGGATTCGGTTGGGTCATGGGACATCTGCTGAACAACAATCGGATTTCCGCAGTGGTTGCAGGTGGAATCTTCTTCATGCTGGCTGCGATCCTGATGCATCGCGTCGATGATGAGCGCGACTTGCAACATCCCGGGACAATGCCGGGCAATGCCGTCGCGGCAAAGTCTTGACCTCAAGTTGAGTGGGAATTTCCACGATCTCGCTCTCGCGCGGCAGCCGCAAACCATGGAGCGAGAGTCGAATCCGGTCCGAGCTTCATCTGAATAGGAGATAAGCTCCGAAGAGGAAGACAGTCCACTGCAAGAGCTAAAATCAACAAAGGAAATTCTATGACTGAGATTCGTTCGACTGTAATCCTTGGCTCCGGCTGCGCCGGACTCACGGCGGCCATCTACACCGGCCGCGCCGGCCTCGATCCGCTGATTCTGGAGGGCCACGAGCCCGGCGGCCAGCTCTCCATGACCACCACGGTCGAAAACTTCCCCGGCTGGCCTGAAGGCATCCAAGGGCCGGAGCTGATCGACAACATGAAGAAGCAGGCCGCCCGCTTCGGCGCGACCTTTCAGCCTGCTGATTTGAATCAGGTGGACCTCAGCGCAAATCCCTTCCGGCTGCAAACCTCGGCAGGCGAGATTCTGACGCGCACGCTGATTGTCGCCTCCGGGGCCAGCGCCCGCTGGCTGGGTTTGCCCAGTGAGCATGCGCTCATCGGCCACGGCGTCTCCAGTTGCGCCACCTGCGACGGCTTCTTCTTTCGCGGCAAGGAAATTGCCGTGGTGGGCGGCGGCGATTCGGCCATGGAAGAGGCGTTGTTCCTCACCCGCTTTGCCTCCAAGGTCACGCTGCTCCATCGCCGCTCGGGCTTCCGCGCCTCGAAGATCATGCTCGACCGCGTCCAGGCTCACCCGCAGATTGTCCTGCGCGCCAACACTGTCATCGAAGAGGTGCTGGGCGTCGAAGAGAAGGAAGTGAAGGGCGTGCGCCTGCGCGATGTGACGACCGGCGAAGTGACCACGCTGCCCATTAGCGGCCTCTTCCTCGGCATCGGCCATGAGCCGAATGCGAAGATGTTCGCCGGGCAGATCGATCTCGACGGCGACGGCTACATCCGCACCACCGGCAACGTGCTGACCACCTTCAACGGTCATGTTGTCCCCGGCGTCTTTGCCTGCGGCGACGTGCAGGACCGCCGTTACCGCCAAGCCATCACAGCGGCGGGTTCCGGCTGCATGGCCGCGCTCGAAGCGGAAAAGTTCCTCGAAGAGCAAGGGCAGTGAGCGATCTAAGCGAAAATCTCGAACGGCTGGAAGCGGCGATTGCCCAGGCTTGCCGCGGCGCAGGCCGTCCGCGCGCCGAGGTCGAGTTGATGGCCGTCTCCAAGACCTATCCGGCGGCCACGGTTGCTGAAGCTGCCGCGCTTGGCCTCGCGCTCTTCGGCGAAAACCGCGTGCAGGAGTTTGCGGGCAAGGCGGCTGAACTCGACCCGCTGCGCCAGTGTGCCGCCAATTCCATTTGCGTGCATCTCATCGGCCACCTGCAATCGAACAAGGCGATGCGCGCCGTCGAATTGTTTGACGGAATCGATTCCGTTGATTCGCTGCGGCTGGCTGAGCGCCTGAACGAAGCGGCGGGCAAGTGCGCCAAGCGCCTGCCGGTTCTCGTTGAGGTCAAGCTCAGTTTCGAAGAGTCGAAGGCCGGCCTTGACCCTGACTCCGTCGAGGCCGCGCAACTGCTCGAGCGGCTGCCGGATCTGGCTCATCTTGACCCGCGCGGGCTCATGACGATTGCTCCTTTTGGCGTGCCTGAAGCCGAAACGCGCGCCTGTTTCCGCAGTTTGCGCGCCTGGCGCGACCGCTGGGCCGCAGCGTATCCGCGGCTCTCGCTCGACGTGCTCTCGATGGGCATGAGCGGCGACTTTGCGCTTGCCATCGAAGAGGGCGCAACCCGCATCCGTGTGGGCACGGCGCTTTTCGGCGCGCGCAGCCCGTACACCGGGCCGGCCTGATGTTGCGCTCGGCCACAGCAGGAGTCACCTTGGCTGTCCGCGCCCAGCCGGGTGCGAAGAAGACCGCCATCACCGGCGTCTATGGCGAGGGTCCGGCGGCGCAACTGAAGATTGCCGTCCAGGCTCCGCCGCTCGAAGGCCGCGCCAATCAGGCCCTCATCATTTTTCTTGCTGAGACTTTTTCCGTGTCGAAAAATGCGGTCGAGTTGATTGCGGGCGAGTCATCACGGAGCAAGGTCTTGCTGCTGCGCGGAGTCTCGCTCGAAAAAGCTGAGTCCGTCCTCCGCGGTCGCAACCTGCTAAACTTTGACTCGTAATGCTCCTTGCCAGCCTGATCATTGTGGTTGCCGCTTACCTGCTTGGCTCACTTCCCAGCGGGTACTTGCTCGTCCGCATCTTCCGCCACCAGGACATCCGCCTGGCGGGCAGCGGCAACATCGGCGCTACCAACGTCCTCCGCTCCAACGGCAAGGGTCTGGCCGCGGCCACCTTCCTGCTCGATATGCTCAAAGGCTCGTCCGCCGTCGCGCTCGGTGTCCTGATCGGTGGTCTGCTCGCCCCCAGCGTGGCGTCTGACAATATGAAGGCCCTGGCCGCTTTGGTTGCGGTCCTCGGCCATATCTTTCCTGTCTGGCTCGATTTCCACGGCGGCAAGGGCGTAGCCACGGGCTTCGGCGTCTTTCTGGTCGCCGCGCCGCTGGCCGCTCTGGCGGCCATCTCGGTCTTTGCCGTGGTGCTTGCGTTCAGCCGCTACGTTTCGCTGGCCTCCATCCTCGGCTCGGCCAGCTTTCCGTTCTTTGCCTGCTTTCTGGGCCATGGCCACCGGCCTCCGTTCTTCATCGTTGTGCAGGTTGCCGTCGCACTTCTTCTCATTGTCAAGCACCACCAGAACATCGGGCGCCTGATTGCCGGCACCGAATCCCGTCTTGGAGCCAATAAAACCGCATGAGTCGCATAATCGTCGTAGGTTCCGGGGCTTGGGGAACTGCTATCGCTCTCTCGCTGCACCGCCGCGGCGGACACCAGCTTTCGCTCTGGGCGCATAGCCCCGAAGCCGCCCAGGAGATTATCGAGGCCGGTGAAAACCAGCTCTTTCTCCCCGGCTTTCCCATCCCCTCTGACCTCACCGTCACCGGCGACAACGCGGCCGTCGCCGACGCTGAGATCGTCATCTCTGTCGTTCCCTCCGGCTTCCTCCGCCCCACGCTCACCCGCCTGCGTCCTTATCTTCACCGCGGCCAGGTCATCGTCAGCGCCACCAAGGGCGTCGAGGACGGCACTTTCCTGCGCATGACCCAGGTCATCTCCTCCTGTCTTGCTCCTGCTTCTCCAGGCTTGCCCGGCCTCACCCTTTCCATCGGTGCACTCAGCGGGCCGAGCTTCGCCCTGGAAGTTGCTCAGGGCCAGCCCACCGCCGTCACCGTTGCCTTCCGCGACTCGGCCATCGCTGCCCGCATCCAGGCCGAGCTTTCCTCTGAGACTCTCCGCCTCTATACTTCGACCGACGTCATCGGCGTCGAACTTGGCGGAGCGCTCAAGAACGTCATCGCCATCGCCGCCGGAGTCGCCTCCGGGGTGGGCCTGGGCCATAACTCCGCCGCCGCCCTCATCACCCGCGGCATCGCCGAGATCACTCGCCTCGCCGTAGCCTGCGGCGGCCGCCGCGAAACCCTCGCCGGGCTCTCCGGCGTCGGCGACCTGATGCTCACCTGTACCGGCTCGCTCTCCCGCAACCGCAGCGTGGGCCAGGAACTGGGCCGTGGCCGCAAATTGCCTGAAATCCTCGCTGACTTGGGCGGCAAAGTGGCAGAGGGTGTATCGACCACTCGCGCCGCTCTCGGCCTCGCCCGCCGCCACGGCATAGAAATGCCCATTGCTGAACAGATGGAGCTCATCCTCAACGAAGACAAAGACCCTCGCGAAGCCATCAAAGAGCTGATGCTCCGCCCCGGCAAAGAGGAACGCTAGTACTTTGACCGCTTGTTTATGTACATCTTCCGTGCCCCATGTATGAACAGCGTCGGCTTCTGTCAAGTGTGTTTTCCGCAAGCAAGGACAAGGAATCATTTTTCGGAAACCTCTGATCAAGTCAGCTCGATGCAAAGTGGCACGCTCAAAGGTGGGTATTCACTATGACAATCGTCCGCGAGTGCATTCCAAAATGGTTCATTTCCGTCGGCTTTCGTCCCCTGTTTAATTCTTCTCTTCTCGGAGCGTGCCTGGCAGTCTTCGGCGCAATGCTTGCCAGTCAGTCCAGCGCGCAGGCCACGAGTGGAGCAATCGCGCCTGGAACTGTTGAGGGGTATATCCGATGTGATGATATTGGCGCTCCCGCGCGGCTTGCAATCGTGAACCTTATCCCCCTGGCAGAATATCTGAAGAAGGACGACAAGAAAGATTACAGATCGGAGAAGGAGGAGGGAACCTATACGGATTTCGATGGCTATTATTTTTTCAGCACTGTGCATCCGGGAACGTACGTTTTGGATGTTGATTTGGCAGGATACAGCAGGGATCAGCAACTTGTTGTGGGCAACGTCAAAAACTTTGCACTCACGAGCCAAAGGGAACTTCTTACAACATTTCCGCAGGTTACAGTGAAAAGCGGAGCAGGGTCTCGGCTCGATGTAGCTATTAATCGTGGAGGCGCCATTACCGGACGGATAACCTTCGATAGCGGCGGTCCCTTGATCGGAGCCAACGTGATGGCAACGATGGTCTCAACCAACCTCTTAGATCAGTGTAACCAAAACCATTCCGATGCAGCGACATTGAGCCACTGTTACTACGCGGTGACGGCAGTTTCTGATGACCGGGGTGTCTACCGATTTGCCGGTCTGCCGCAAGGGAAATACAGGATATCCGTGAGACTGCTCGAAACGTCAGTGATACCTGGAATGAAAATAACGCGTGTTGGAGCCTCGGATCTCACAGTCTACGCTCCAGAAGCACTTACTGAGGCGACCGCCCAATTCGTCGAAGTGAATCATGGAGATGAGATTACCGGAGTAGATATCACGATTCCATTGCGTATGTTGTATTCGATAGGCGGAGTCGTAACGCTGCGTGGCGAGCCTCTTCAGGGAGCAAATGTGTATATCTATAGCAAACAAGAGGATTGGAATCCGGGCGAGTTTCCCTTCTCTACAACCACGTTAGCTGACGGCAGCTATCGTATCGATCTGATGCCAATGGGGACGTACTTCGTACGAGCAGAATTTGTACCCAATGGAAAAAGACTTCCCTCGGTGTTCCGCGAGATCCCGGTCACGGTAGTGGATGGCAGCGTGGATGGAGTAAACATCGATCTAAACACGCAACAGAAATAGTGAGTTGCCTGCACGTATAATTTATCTTCATTTGACTGCGAAAAATAGCAGATGCATGTGAGGCTATAAATGGCTTTGAGCTTCAGCTTTCTTAAACCGGCCGAACATATTGCCAGGCTTCCCGACGCGCAGGTCAAGCAGCTTTATCCTAAATTGCGATGGCGGATTCTCGAATCCACCTTTATCGGTTACGCCACGTTTTACCTCGTCAGAAACAATCTTCCCGTTGTCTCCAAGGAGATGGGGCAGGCGCTTGCCTACAGTAAAGACCAGATCGGGGACATGCTGGCGATTTCAGTAGCCGCGTATGGCCTCGGCAGATTCATCATGGGTTCGTTGTCGGATCGCAGCAATCCCCGTTACTTCATGCCCATCGGATTGCTGTTGACCGCCTTGTGCAATTTTGCCTTCGCCACCGCCAGCAGTTATCCGGTCCACATGGCCCTTTGGGCAATGAATGGGTTGGCGCAAAGCATGGGCTGGGCCCCTTGCGGCCGCTCCCTGAGCCACTGGTACAGCATCCGCGAGAGGGGAACGGTTTTCGCCTTCTGGAACCTGGCACAAAATGTAGGCGGTGGACTGGTCGGGCTGGTTGCCGCTTACTGTACCATCCTGCTCGGCTGGCGCTCGGCCTTTTATGTCCCGGGCATATTGGCCGTGCTCTGCGCAATTTATCTGCTCTTGAGACTCAGAGACACGCCCCAGTCGGAAGGCCTGCCGTCTATCGAGGAATACCATGACGACTACCCGGCTGGTGGCAATGGAGAAGGCGAAAAGGAACTGGGCACTCGCGATCTGTTTGTAAATTACATTCTGAAGAACAAGTATCTGTGGCTCTTTGCCGGCGCCAATTTCTTTGCCTATATCGCCCGCTACGCCATGCTCGACTGGGGCCCGACTTTTCTGAAAGAGGTGAAGCACGCCAGTCTCGGCGAGGGAGGGATGGGCACGGCAACGCTGGAGTTTTCCGCCATGCTGAGTACTGTCCTGGTTGGCTGGTTATCCGATAAACTGGGCGGACGCCGTGGAATGATCTGCCTGATTTGCATGGTTCCTGTCTTTCTTGCTTTCATCGGAATTCTCTATACTCCCGACAATAAGTTATGGCTGGATCTTGCCTTATTCGGTGTGATTGGGTTTTTTGTTTATCCGGCTGTTATGTTACTGGGCATTTGTGCGCTGGATGCGACTTCAAAGAAGGCGGTGGGCACCGCGAACGGCTTTATCTCTGTTTTCGGCTCGTTGGGGCGCGTAGTGGAGGGTAAAGGCATCGGCTCATTGGCTCAGCGATTCGGCTGGAATGCCGCGCTTTATGGAATATTGGTATCAACTTTCCTGGGAATTCTGCTGCTCGCGTTCACGTGGAAGCTTTCACCGAAGGCGGCGGAAGCCCGTGTTTCTGCCGGGCATTAGAGCCGTTCGTCAATTCGCGCCCTTGCTGAATTCGTGCGCTGTGGTTCTTGCCTTCTGGAGAGACCACCACGAAAGAGGCTTCCTCGCTGGCCAGCGAATCGCCTCCTATCCAGACCGTATAATGGCTCGCTTCGATCATCGGAATACTCTCCAGGTTGAAGAAGGAGAGTTCGTTAAAGCCCAGCGGAAAGCTGACCTGTTTTGATTCGCCCGGGAGCAGAGTGACTCGCTCGAATCCCTTGAGGCTTCGTACTGGCTGTTCAATGCTGGCGCCAAGGTTGCGCACGTAGCACTGGACTACCTCGGTGGCCGTGCGATCCCCGGTGTTGGTCACAGTAGCCGTCGCTTCCAGAAGAGGCGTGCTTCGGTTCGCGAGGGCCTGCGGCAGTGGAATGCTGGTTCTGGAGACTTTGACGTCCCGATAGGAGAAGGTGGAGTAGGAAAGCCCGTAGCCGAAGGGGAAAAGCGAGTCGTTGGGAACGTCGATATAGCGGGAGAAGAAACGCGAGTCGCCAGTTGGCGGCTTGGAGAGGTCAATCCCCGTGGGCGGGCGTCCGGTTGGAAACTGGTTGTAGTAGAGCGGCTCCTGGCCGACTGCGCGGGGAAAGCTCATGGGCAGCTTGCCGCTGGGCGACACATCTCCGTAGAGCACGTCGGCGATGGCGTTCCCTGCCTCGGTTCCGGGGAACCAGGTCTCCATGATTGCGGGGATATGTTGGGCAGCCCAATTGAGGACCAGAGGACGACCGGAGAAGATGAGCAGGACTACCGGCTTGCCGGTGGCGGCGACGGCTTCAAGAAGCTGTTGCTGGTTGCCCGGCAAATCGAGACTGGTGCGCGAGCCGGCCTCGCCGCTCATGCGGCTCGATTCCCCGAGCGCGAGGATGGCCACATCGGACGCCCTCGCCGCCTCGATGGCCGCGGGGAAGCCGGCTTGCGAAGGATCGTCGATTTCGGTCCCCTTGGCGTAGAGCAGAGTCCCGCCTAATTGTTGGGTGCGCTCTGCCAGTGCCTTCCTGAGGGTGATGGTGTCGTGAAGATTGGGGGCGCCACTCCAGGCTCCTATCATCTGTTCCGCATCGTCGGCGAGGGGCCCGATGAGAGCGACCCGTTTGCTTGCCAGCGAAAGCGGAAGCAGCGGCGCGCCGCTGGCGAGCTTGTCATTCTGTAGCAGGACGAAGGACTCTTCCGCGGCTTTGCGGACCAGCGGCCTGTGCCCGGCGACAGCAGCCGTGACTTCCACGCCTTCTGCGTAGGGATGTTCAAAAAGTCCGGTTGCGAACTTTACCCGGAGCACGCGCCGCACCGCCTCATCGACTACAGCCATTGGAACCTGGCCGGAGCGGATGAGCGCAGGCAACTGCGTGTCGTAGAAGTGCGACATCATGTCGATATCGACGCCCGCAGTAATCGCCTTGCGCGTTGCAGTCGCGGGGTCGAGCGCAATGCCATGGTGGGTCAACTCCATCACGGCGGTGTAGTCGCTGACGACAAGCCCGTTGAATCCCCACTCCCCGCGCAGAATCTTGCTCAGAAGAAATGGATTCGCGCTGGCAGGCACGCCGTTGAGTGAGTTGAAGGCGCTCATGACGGTGGCAGCGCCAGCCTGAACAGCGGCCTGGTAGGGAGGTAGATAGATTTGGCGGAGTGTGATCTCCGACATATCCGTGGTGTTGTATTCGCGGCCTGCTTCCGCCGCGCCATAGGCAGCAAAATGCTTCACCGACGCGGCCACCCGGCCCGGCTTGGAGAGGTCATCGCCCTGGTAGCCGTGAATGTAAGCCCGCGCCATGGCCGCGCCGAGATAGGGGTCTTCTCCAGCGCCTTCCACGGATCGGCCCCAGCGTGGATCGCGGCTGATGTCGACCATAGGGGAATAAAACCAGCGAACGCCGGCCGTGGAAGCCTCTTCGGCAGACATCTGGGAGAGGGCCACGACGAGTTCCGGATCGAAGCTGGCAGCCAGGCCCAAGGGTACCGGATAGATGGTGCGGTAACCGTGAATCACATCCGCGCCAAAGAGCAGAGGAATGTGCAGGCGGCTCTTCTCCACCGCCAGATGCTGATAGGTGTTGGTGCGCTCCGCGCCAACGGTGTTGAGCATCGAACCAAGCCGGCCTGTGGCAGCTAGCTGAAAGGTATTCACACTTTTGGCGCGCGCAGGGTTCAGGGCATCCATTGCGCCTGGTTTGTTCGCAGCCTGCGGCGCTTTGCTTATCTGTACTGCTGAGGCATCGCCGGTATCGTTGTATTGAACGAGCTGTCCGATCTTTTCTTCCAGCGTCATCTGGCCGAGCAGACGATCCACGCGGCCCTCGAGGCTGGGATCGGCGAGCTGGGTGTTGGATGGATGCGCAACTTGCTTGGATGGGTGGTCGGATTGACGAGGAGAATTGGCTGCGGCTGCTTGTGCGGCTGCATACGGCTCAACTCCGAACAGAGCCAGACAGAGGGTGGCGCAGGCAAGGATGGAGCGGCTGCGGCAGTTCATCGAAAGGCCGGCGGCGGGCATCCTGGCAAGGCCAACAGCAATGCGTCGGATTAAATGTAATCGTAACAACAAGATATCTCCCAAGTACGGACTGTAGATCCCCTGCCGATTGCCATCCGACGTAGGATGCAAACAAATGACGAAAGTATAGGTTCGTCTCGGGCGGGCAAACGGCCTTTTCCGATGGTATGAAAATACAACCTTCCCGTGTGGCGCAATCGGTTGCGCTCTGCGAATTTTTATATCATCCGCATATAAAACAGTCAAATACAAACCTAATGCGCGTGCCCTCCTTCCCCTCGATCAAGCAGGGCCGAACCTTGTCTTGAACGATTTGTGCTCCTTCCCCATCTGCGCAGGATCGCGGCTTAGTTGAGGCAGGCTTTGCAGGTGCAGCTTCTGCCGCCGCTCGATCTCCGGCTTCATTTGACAGGGAAGTGCGGTGAATGGTATTGATGACCAATGCGCAATCGTTTGCGCTAAGGCAAAAGCAGAGTTGCTGCGCCCAGAGGCAATGTCCTCAAGTGGCTTTCTTCTCCAGAAAAAGTCATCGCGCAAACTCTCGAGAAGGGTATATTCACTCTGGTTTTGCTCTAGCCCGCTTTTTCGCACGATCGCCCTCTCTTGGCCGTCCTATGAAGCTGCTTCCGGGGTGCATCAGGAAGCTGCATGGGGATGCCCAGGATGGGGCCAGGTCGCCACCTTTGCCTTTTCCCAAGACGCAAACGCGGCGGCCACGGTGGCTGCTGGTTGGGTTCCCGAGTGGGCGCAATGAGAATTGGAGGAGATGCGATGAATGCGCGAAGCGGTAGGCGAATCATCACTCCCGGTTTTGGAATGAGCCGGCGGCAGGCGCTCATGTCAATGGCGGCGGCAACGGGCTGTGTGATGGCGGCAGCAGTGGGATGCGGCGGGGGTGGACAGAAGACGACGACTTCCTCGCCCACGCCTCCCTCCTTGCCGGTGGGAGTCTTTAACCCCTCCGCAGCCGACCTGAGTTTCCTGGATGCTCTGGAGCAGCAGGGGTGCCGCTACTTTTGGGAGCAGACCAGTCCGGTGACCGGGCAGGTACTGGACCACGCGGCCAACAATCTGAGCGGGCAGATCGACCCCACGACCACGCAGTCCAGCATCGCCGCCACTGGCTTTGGACTCACCGCGCTGTGCATTGCCGATCAGCGAAGCTACCTGACCAGCGTGACCCATGCGCAGATCGTTGCGCGGGTGCAAACTACGCTGAGTTTCCATCTGAACAACATGCCGAATGAAAACGGATTCTTCTACCACTTCAACGATGTGAATACCGGTCTTCCCCTTTCCGGCACAGAGGTTTCCACCATCGACACCGCATGGCTGATGTGCGGCGTTCTCGCGGCGCGCGCCTATTTTAACGACGCGACGATTACATCCCTGGCCACGCAACTGTATGAACGCGTGAACTGGCCGTGGATGCTGAATGGCGGAAAGACCTTCGCCATGGCCTGGTATCCGGCCACGGCTGCGACTCCCGGCTTCTCGTCTTCGCGCTACGATACTTACTGCGAGCTGATGGCGCTCTACTTGCTGGCCATCGGTTCACCCACCTTTCCCATTCCGGCGTCTTGCTGGGCAGCCATTGCGCGCCCCATTCTCACCTACGAGGGTTACAGTTACATCAGCAGCAACAGCGATCCGCTGTTCACGCACCAGTGGTCTCATGCGTGGTTCGACTTCCGCTCCAAGGCCGATGCTTATGCCAACTACTTTACGAATTCCATTTACGCAACGCAGGCCCACGAGACGTTCTGCGTGATGACTTATCCGAACTGGTATTCAGAGAACTACTGGGGCATCACGGCCTCAGACTATATCGGTGGCTACACTGCCTGGGGCGGACCGCCCGCGCAGGGGCCAATCGATGGTACCGTCGTTCCCTGTGCCGCCGCCGGATCGCTCCCTTTCCTGCCCAATGAGTGCCTTCAGGTCTTGGAAGCCTTGCGCTCGAACGGGGGCGCGCAGGCCTGGGGGCGCTACGGTTTTGTCGATGCTTTCAATTCCAATTCTTCTCCGAAATGGTATAACACGGATTGTCTGGGAATCGATCTGGGAATTTCAGTCCTGATGGCTGAGAACCTGCGTACCGGGCTCATCTGGAGCACCTTCATGAGCAACCCGGAGTGCGCGAACGCCATGCAGTTGGCGGGATTCCATTAGAGCGAAGCCAGAGTCGATGAATCCCGAAGCCAGAACATTCAAGTCGACGCGACCATCACGGAGCGCCGACGTTGCACAAAACTGAACAGGACTCAGTAACTCTGGTTTCGCTCCAGGATCTGCGTCCGCAGGTTAAGGAGTAGGGAAGTGATGACCAGTCAAAGCGCTACGTCGTGGATGAGCCGTCGCCAGATGCTCAAGGATGTCGCGGCAGCGGCGGGATGCGTATTTGCGCCCGGAGCTATTGCTTTCGCCAGCGAGTCCTGGAAACTATCCAAAGAGGATGAGGCGTTCCTGGACGACCTGGAACGGCAAGGATGCCGGTTCTTCTGGGAGCAAGCCGGCCAAAAGACCGGACAGATTCTTGACCGGGCGCGCAACGATGGCAGAGGCGGCCGCGATCCACGGCGCATGGCAAGCATTGCGTCCACGGGCTTCGGGTTGACCGCGCTGTGCATTGCCGACAAGCACGGCTACCTACCGCACGCGCAGATCGTGGAGCGCGTGAGGACGACACTGGAGTGGCACCTGAACAGCCTGCCGGAGGTTCATGGCTTCTTTTATCACTTCTCGGATATTGAAACCGGAGAGCGATTCCGGGGCTCTGAACTTTCCTCGATCGATACATCTCTCCTGCTGTGCGGCGTCCTCACCGCGCGAACGTACTTTCAGGACGAACGAATCCGGTCACTGGCGCATCAGATTTACGAACGCGTGGACTGGCCTTGGATGCTGAATGGCGGCCAGACATTTTCCATGGGTTGGCAACCGGATACGGGTTTCCTGCACTCGCGCTGGGAACGCTACTGCGAGTTGATGATGATTTACCTGCTGGCCATCGGCTCGCCCACTCATGCCGTGGCGCCGGAGTATTGGAATCACTTTTCGCGCCCTGTGATCCATTACAAAGGGTACGGCTATATCAGCGGGAACGATCCGCTGTTTACTCATCAGTACTCGCAGGCGTGGTATGACTTTCGCGACAAACGCGACGCCTACGCCGATTACTTTGCAAATTCGGTGACCGCGACCCGCGCCCACAAGGCATTCTGCCTTTCTTACCCCAAGTGGTACAGCGAGGATTACTGGGGCATCACGGCCTCAGACTCGGCTGGCGGTTATACCGCCTGGGGCGGACCGCCTGAGCTGGGACATTTGGACGGGTCGGTTGTTCCTTCGGCCGCGGCCGGCTCGCTGGCCTTCCTGCCCGCGGAGTGTATCTCCGTTCTGCGCGCCCTGCGCTCGAAATGGGGAAAACAAGCCTGGGGACGTTATGGCTTTGTGGACGCCTTCCATCCTTCCGCCAACTGGTATGACCCGGACGTATTGGGGATCGACCAGGGCATTTCGGTGCTGATGGCTGAGAATCTCCGCTCCGAACTGGTTTGGAACACGTTTATGCGCAACCCGGAGAGCGTGAGCGCCATGCGGCAAGCCGGGTTTCATGGGAAGGGCCTGCTGGGATGAGTCGGATTGCCCATGACTGCGGGACGCATCTGGGGGCCGGAGCACTTTTCTGTGCTCAATGTTCGCGGATGCGCAACCCTTTGCGCTATCCTTGGAGTACATCCACGTGATCAAGCCGCCCTATAAACAGGTCACTCTGAAAGAGCTTGCGGCCATCCTTGAGCTCTCGCAGTCCACGGTCTCCCGCATCGTCAACGGCGCGGCGACCCAGCACCGTATTGCCGAGGAAACTCAACAGCGCGTGCTTCATGCTGCGGCTCGTTATGGTTACTCCGCCAATACCGTGGCCAGGAGCTTGCGCCAGAAGCGAAGCTACACGATCGGCGTCATCCTTCCAGAGATAAGCGAAGGCTACTCGACAGCGGTACTCAGCGGCATTGAAGACGAGTTGCTGAAGGATGGCTTCTTTTATTTTGTCGTCAGCCATCACCATCGCACCGAACTGCTGGAGGGTTACCTGCGCATGATGCTGGCTCGCTCGGTCGAGGGCATCATCGCCGTCGATACGCCCATCAAAGAAGAACTTCCCGTTCCACTTGTCGCTGTCTCAGGACACAGGCATCACGATGGGGCAATCAACATCGAGTTGCACCATGAGCAGGCCGCGCATCTGGCGCTCTCGCATCTGCAGACGCTGGGACACAAACGAATTGCCTTCATCAAAGGGCAGTCCTTCAGCTCGGATACCAGCCCGCGGTGGCAGGCGATTAAGAATGCGGCCAAGAACCTGGGCATTGAGGTTGACCCGCGGCTGGTGGTGCAACTGCAAAGCCGGGAGCCTGGTCCCGGACCGGGCCTTGAAGTTACGCGCAAGCTGTTGGAGACCAAGCAGCCTTTTACCGCGATCTTCGCCTTCAACGACGTCACCGCAATCGGGGCGATCCTGGCCTTGCGCGAGGTGGGGCTGCGCGTTCCCCGCGATGTTTCAGTGCTTGGCTTTGACGACGTGCTGGTGGCTTTAACAAACAACCCACCACTCACAACCATCCATCAGCCTTTGCGCACCATGGGGCAAACCGCTGCCAGCACACTGATGGGGCTTATCCGCGACGAAATCCCACAGCCGCACCCGGACGTCATCACGGTCTACCCCAAACTGGTGGTGCGCAAGTCCACCGGCCATGTATCCACGCACACTGCACCGGCCTCTCCTGGCGCCGACGACTGAGGCCAGTCCCTTGTAGCAAGCACGGCCATGCCATGAACTGAATTCCTGCTTCTTCGCCTGTGCTGCGTATCGTCTCTTTTTGCAAAAAAATGCTCTGCGTGGAATAACATTCCACGCAGAGCGTCTTCAAGAATAATTCACTACTCAATAGTGGCAGCGCAAATTATTTGGCAAAGTTCATCTTGAGCGAAAGACAAGGTGCGCCGACAGGCGCACCTTGTCAGGTTAGAAGTTGAACTTGGCCTGCAGATCGATCGTGCGTGAGCCAAGGCCCGAACTCGCCTGCCCGAAGTTGGAGGATGTGATGTTACTCGAAATCGAGCCTGGGTTGAAGTTCATAAGATTGAAAATGTTGTAAGCATCCATGCGAATCTCGAACTTTGCACTGTCGCCCAAAACCGGTACTTTGGGCAGACCGAAGGCCTTCGCCACAGTTAGATCAAAATCCCGGTAACCGGGACCGTTGAAGGAGTTGCGCGCAATGCCCGGCGCGGGAGGAAGACCGGCGGCTACACCTGGATACGAACCGCCCGCCAGAGCCGCGGAGTAATCCGGCACCGAGAAATACTTGTTGGAATAAGAGGTTGCGGTCTGAACCACATTCGTAAGAATGTTCGGGAAGTTCTGATTCTGACCGTTCCCCACGCCCGGACCGGACCTGAAAGCGTCGTTGCTGGCGCTGCTTCCCGCACCGCCCAGATACTTCGGCCGCAACGACCCGTAGCCTGAACCGTTGTAGTAAAGGGTAGGCGCGTAGTACATAGGCGTCCACCCAAAGCCGCTGTGAAGATTCAAGATTCCGCTCAGCGACCAGCCACCTGCCACCTTCTCCATCCAGTTCTGGCTGCCATGGAAAATCACCGGCTGCCACATTCCGAAGAGTTTGAAGGACTTGCCGACGTTAAAATCCGAGCGTCCATAAGCGTAGTGCGGGTTGTACGGATAAGGATCCTCTTCATAAGGACCGGAACCGTAATCCATGCTCTTCGCCCATGTGAACTGCGCCTCTGCTGAGAACTGATGCGCAAACTGGTGCTTCAACCCGGCCAGCATCATGTTGTTGTTGGATGCGGCTTCGTTTCCGTAAAAGTCCACATTCGTGACCAGCGGATTCAACGTCAGCCCTTGAGCCGCGCCCACTACATTTTCCTGGTACTGGGTAATGAGATGGTGCGATGAGCTTCCCTGGTATCCCAGATTCGCCACTAGCTGGTGGCCGAGATCATATTCGGCTCCCAGGGAATAGTGCTCGGAATAGGCCGTGGGAAGATTGTTGGGAACCGCCGTAACGCTAGCGCTCCCGCCTGTTGGAAGGTGATTGGAGTTGAAGGTTGTGATGGTATTCGGATTCGACGCGAAGCCGGACAAAGAGGTTGCGCTGCTCGAAATTCCATAGACGATATTCGGGTTGATGGTGGTTGGGCTATCGCTGTCGAACCAATACCAACCTGCTGTTGGCGGGTTGTTGTTCGCGTTACTCGAGATCGCAATCTCTTCCTGGTTGTAGTTCAGGCCGTATCCTCCGCGCACGACCAATTTTTGGTGCAATGCATCCGGGCTCCAGTTAAACCCGACCTGAGGACCGAAGTTGCCCTTCTGAGGCGTCCACAAATTGCCGCCTTGCCTGAGGTTGAGTCCGGTCAGATAGGCTGACCCGGTACCGAACTGCGCCACACTCAGATTGTTTTGCTTGTCATAGAGTGAACCGAAGTACCCGTAGCGCAATCCGATGTTGACGGTGAGATTCGGCGCAATCTTCCAGTCGTCCTGAACGAAGAAGCCCCACAGGTTTTCACGATCGTCCGCACGGCTGCCACCTGGCAGGCCTGTCGCAGTATTGAAGTTGCCAAACTCGGTTTTGGGAGCATCGTTCAGGAAGTCCCAGATGTTGAAGAAGTTGTAACCGGGGCGACCAATCGGATTATTGAGGTACTCCAGCTTGGTTAATTCGCCACCGAACTTGATCGTGTGCCGTCCGGTCACTTTGGTTGCCACATCCCTATAACCGAACGTCCATTGATTCAAATCGCTTCCCAGGGCCGAACCGAAGGAATTCAAACCCGTACTGCCAGGCGAGTTAATGTTCACCTGGGGCAGGCCTACCGGCGCCTGAGGGTTGTCGGTAATTTCGTTCCAGCGCCATCCACCCGCATTCACGCGCGCTTCATTGAGGAGATTGGGCGAAAATGTGTGGTTCCAGATGAGGGAGAGCGCCTCATTGATCTGGCTGTGATGGAAAAGGTTATAGGCGCGATCGCCACCGTTGTAGTTAGTCTGATTGATCGGCACCCAGTAGATGGCGAAAGCCATATGATCGTTCCCGGTAACATCGGCGTCCAGACGCCCGTTGTATTGAGTTTCAACGACAGACGTTGGATTGACGGTGGAATAATCAGCAATATCGGCAACAGTAGTCGATAGTCCGCCGCCGACTCCGGGAGTATTTGAATTAGTGGTCCACGTAAGATCCTGCGTTCCCAAAGCCGAGGTCATCGGTGAACCGATATTCAACCCCTTACCGGCAATGGTATTGCACGTTGTGCCCTCGATAAGACCGGCTTCTGTGCAGGTTTCAGGAATAATCCCCGAGGATACGACTGTTGCTCCTGGGAATGAGAGGAATTTTGATGCAATACTTGCGGAGGACGCCAATTTGTCGAAGTCCGCCGTGTCGTACCAACCAGTTCCGGTGGAATTCGAATTGTTGCGTACCGTCTCATATGCGAAGAACCCGAAGACCCTGTTCTTCCAAAACGGTCCGCCCACGCTGCCGCCAAACTGATTGAACTGCTGCGAATTCCTCAGCAATCCCTTTGTAATTGCGCAAGGCTGCGACGACGTGCAGGGGTTATAAAACGCCGGCCCGTTGTAGCGCTGATACGCATTGAGACCGGGACGGTTCACCTGGAAGAAGAAACTGCCGTGTGGATCATTGGTGCCGCTCTTGGAGGTGACCTGCGTCAGAGCGCCGCTGAAGCGGCCATTCTCGGCGTCATATGCGTTGACAACAATCTTGACGTTGGCCACCGATTCTTCTGTCGGCGTAATGACGGTGGTTCCGCCCCAGACCGCACTGACCGTACTGACTCCGTCGATGGTGATGCTGTTGGTTTCATACTGCTGGCCATTGGCATCCGCCTGGGGGCCATTCTCTGTCTGAAAGATGCCAACGTTGCGGCCATTTCCAGCCGTTCCGCCCGGCCCTTGGGAGCCGGGGAGGTTGTAAGTGCCGCCGCCGCCTGCCTGCGCTCCGTCGGATATGGCTCCAGGCGCCAGCTGGGTCAGCTGGAAGACATCGCGCTGGAACGAGGGCATATGGTCGACTTGGTCGCTGGAGATGGTGATGCTGTTGGACGCCGTCTGTGTATCCATGGCCGGAGCGAGCGAGGCATTCACAGACACCGTCTGCGAAACTTCACCCAGCTCCAGTTGGACGTTCAATGCGTTGGCCTGCTCGGGGATCAACTGCAGGTCGTTGAGAACCTTCTTCTTGAACCCTTGCTGCTCGACAACCAGGTTAAAGTGGGCAGCAGGAAGGGCGTTGAAGTTGAACACGCCAGCATCATTACTTGTTCGAACAACCGTCTCGTTGGTCGCCAGGTTCTTGAGGGTAAGGGTTGCACCGGGAATGAGTGCGCCCTGTGGATCCGTAACGACACCCTGGATGGATGTTCTGTACTGGGCCTGAGCCGGGGTGGCCAAAAAGGCCAGCAGCAGCAGCAGCACGGCTGGCCACCAGAAGGTCAGGGCAGATGAATACCCTGCTCCCTCCCGCCGTTGGCTGATACCGTTTGTTGAATCAATAAGTTGCATTGTGGTCTCCTGAGAATCGGTTGTGGTGTTTCGGTAGGATCCTTCGCTCTTTTAGAAGCGCCGCCCGGTCAAAGCCAATCTGCACAATCGATTGCGCAACGAGGTATTGATACCACCGTCAAGATTTCCCTGTCAACTGTATTCTTTTTACCCACGATCCTCGGGCTGCCTTGCGCCTCGGTTTTGCCCCCCCGGAAAGCCGCCAAAAAACGCCATCCCAGATAGGCCGCGACGGCTCACCCCTAGATTGACCGCCTGCCCAGCTCCAGCCCATGGCGCATCGTTTCGTTGGGCCGCACGTGAATCGGCCTCCATACGAAACAGAGGAGGGGGTCGAAGCGCCTGAAGCTGGCTGCGTTTTGCGGACGGGGCGAGTGGGTCCAATATGCTAGTAACCATGTTCATGAGCCCGCGTACCAGGGATTGTGTGCCTCTCGAGCAACGAATCGTAGGCAAACACTATGCTCCCCCACGGGGGGGCCAGGGCATGAACCGTCTGCGCCGCGAGTTTGAAGTCTTCCTTCGCTGCTCCCACTCCATGCGGGTCCTGATCGTCTCCAACATGATCTATGCCCTGGTGCTGCCGGTGATCGATATCTTTGTGGCGGCCTACGTCATGCGGAATTCGCATGCTGTCAGCAAGGTCGTCACCTATCAGTTGGCCGTCTACGCGGCCACGCCTGTGGCGTTCTATCTGAATGGTCTGCTGCTGGGCCGCGTGGGAGTGAAGCATTTGTACGCCGCCGGTATGCTGCTGTCGGGGGTGGCGATGATGCTGTTGATGCGGCCGGGCGACCTGACGCCCATCGGCATCGCGGTCTCGGGCCTGGCCATGGGCCTGGCTACCGGCCTCTTCTGGGCGAACCGCGGATTTCTGGCGCTGGCCACCACCGATGACGACAACCGCAACTACTACTATGGAGTCGAGCTATTCGTTGCCACCTTGGCCGCTGTCGTGGTTCCGGCGCTCATTGGCTGGTTCATGAACTGCGCCACGCGCTCCGGCTTGCTGGGCGGAAGTGCCAACCGCGCTTACCGCATCATCGCAATGGCCGTTCTCGGCCTCACTGTTCTCTCTGCCGTCGTGCTTGAAAGAGGTAGCTTCCGCAATCCTGCCCGCACACACTTCGTCTTCTTCCGGTTTCACGCGTTATGGAAACGGATGCTCGAGTTGGCGCTGCTCAAGGGCCTGGCGCAGGGATACATGCTGACGGCGCCGGCCATGCTCGTCATGCTGCTGGTCGGTCAGGAGGGAACATTGGGCGCGACGCAGGCCATCGGCGGCGTCTTCTCCGCCTGTCTCCTCTATACCGTCGGGCGCGTCACAGCCCCTCACCATCGCAGAATTGTCTTTGCCACCGGGCTGCTGCTGTTCCTCCTGGGAGCGATCAGCAATGCACTGCTTTTCAATGCCGTGGGCGTGCTGATTTTTATCGGCTGCCTGGTGCTGGCCAAGCCGCTGCTGGATCTTGCCTATAATCCAATCGAGTTTCAGGTGGTGGATGTGGTCTCGCGCATGGAGAAGCGGAATGAATACGCCTATCTCTTCAATCATGAAATCGGGCTGTTTACGGGACGCTGCCTGGGCTGCATCCTGTTCCTCGCCATTGCCCACTGGTGGTCCGGAGTCGCCGCGCTCAAATATGCCTTGCCCGTGGTTGCGCTGTTGCAGTTGTTTTCCATCCGGGTAGCAGGCCAGATTTCCCGCACCCTGCAAGGGTAGAACCGCGCGCCGCTCCCGGGTTCAGCAGACCTGCTCCGGAATCCTGAGAATATTATTGTAGAAAACCCGCTGAACCTGCGCTGCAGTCGATTGGCCATCTCCATTCCTCCCCGTTCGAGGGAAAGTCCACTCACTTCAAAAACAGAATGCAACCAGAAGTACACCCGCAAGAACATGGCTGCACTGGGACGAATCCGGACGCAGAAAGACGGAATGCCTGGTATTTTCCAGGCGCTACGTCTTTCTGTTGGATACTCTTGGAAGATGTCTTGGCGGTGGATGGAGTCTTCTGCGAACCCGTCTCTGGACCAAATTCCCTGCTAACAGGGAAAAATACAGGGAAATTCACGATTTCGCCCCGAAAGTCTAATGGAAAGAGTTCTCCATATTACTGAATAAACGCTATTTATTCGTCGTTATCCGAAATTCAAGACGCAAACCGAACAGGGAATTATCACCCACGCATCAGGGAAATGCATTTCCCTGATACCGGCTATCCAGGTCACCTCAACCCTAGAATTCTGAACATCGGGTGTTTCAGCATCTCAGT
>Ga0182014_10001051_pt1 | contig 37568 bp, 36 predicted proteins | sample 612S2DmetaG_FD_120489 | JGI IMG/M metagenome (GOLD analysis project Ga0182014, IMG submission 120489) | Permafrost microbial communities from Stordalen Mire, Sweden - 612S2D metaG | ecosystem: Environmental > Terrestrial > Soil > Wetlands > Permafrost | place: Sweden: Stordalen | collected... | reverse complement strand
GCTCAGCCAGGCAACGGTAAACCGGAGGATTCGCATAGGCGGAGTGTATCACCACCGCCGTTCCTGCTATTCTCGAATACATGGCGCACCGTCAATGGAGCGATGTGGGCGGCACGCCGGGGGGACCACTCCGCTCGCTGGGTCCGAGCCGCTTCGGTACTTCGTTGCGACGATCTGGTCGGGCGCCACGCCGTCCTCAACCCATCTCTCCGCGGCCTTGTTGATATTCTTGCGGGCGTCGGCCTGCGCCACGCCTAAGCGCGGAGTAGTTCCACCAAGGTCTGAGCGTACCATTCACCAATGCAGCACGCCGCTCACGGCATCGCCTTCTGCCCCGCCACTAACCGGTAGCCCATGATCTTCGACCCCTGCGCGGTTCCGCCCACGGCCTTCTCTTGCACCAGAACCTCGACGTATGGCGCGGGCGGCTGGCTGTTTGGCGACCGTAGCATACGGTTCAGTACGTCGGGGAACTCCTGGCTGGCCACCAGGTCCCCGGCTGCCTCGGTGGACGCCATATCGAGACCGGCCAGGATCAGGACATACCCGCTGCCCGTCAGGTTTGGCAGAAGCGCGATGTCCGCGTACGTATCCGTGCCGACGACGCCGCTTGCAGGCTGGTAGGTGGCGCGTTCTCCGGAAAGCGGCGCTTTGTTGCGGAAGAAGTATTTGCCGGTCTGATGGTCTTCCTCCAGAGCGAAGTTCAACTGCGGCTCGAACAGTTGTTCCCAGGGCAAGCTGCGCCGGCTGCCGATCAGGATGAAATTCCCGTTCTTGAAATCCCGGACGCTCATGAAGCGGGAGTACCGGATGCTGGTCTGGGCCGTGTACCGGCGGCTCAGATCCATGAATTTCGAGGCGATATTGACGTCCCCCAGGCTGGTGTACTGGCGGTTCGCAATCAGCCTCAGGGCCTCCCGCAATTGCTTATTGGCGACGGACTCGACCAGTTTCCCCGGATAGGCGCCGCTTAAGTAGTCGCTGAGCGGAATGTCCACATCCAGGATGTCCTGGATGGCGGCTAGGCACGAATCCGCCACCACAATGTTGGTCTCCCGGCCTGGCGCGAAGATTCTGGGCCAAAACAGATCTGCGCGGCGCGCTCGGCCTTCTTCGGCACTCGGGACGCGCCGTAACGCTTCCCGCTGTCGCCACAGCACCAGCGTGCCGAGGCTGAGCGCGGCGACCAGCACCGTCAGAAGAACAACGGTCCCGCGCGGCCGTGCGAACCAGGCGGGAGCCGGGCGGGTTACCGCCGGCGCAGCGGGCTCGCTCAAGATGCGCGTCTGTGGGGTGTCGGCAGCCGCCGGCTCCGGCCGCGAGGTCCGGGGCTCGAAACAAAGCAGGTAAGCCCCCTTGGGGATCGTCAGCACCAGCGGCTCATCCGCTCCGTCGGAGCTGAAGTATTCCTCCAGCTTGCTGCGCAGGCGGCGTACCTGCACGCGGACGATGTTGTCCTCATTGGCGTTGAAATCCGACCGCCGCCCCAGCACCTTGCAGCCGATTTCCAGCTCGCCGATGCTGGTGGCGTTGTCGTTCAAAACCCGGACGGCGAGGTACAGAAGAATCTCCCGAAGTTGGGGCGCCTTGAGAAGATGGCGGCTGGACACGATTCGATGAACCAGAGCCCAACGTTCGCCTTCCACTGACGTAGTGGTATGCTCAGCGTGTCTGAGTGCTTCGCTCAAGCGAAAACTTCCTTCTTACCCGGGCGGGATTATCCTGGATACAGCATACAACCAGGCGTTTACAAAATCCACAGCCGCCCGCCAATCCAAGCCTAATTCCTTGATTCCACTGGCCTATTTACGTAACTTCACGTACATGCGCCGAGAAGACACTGGCAATTTACTTCGTTTGCCAGTATATTCCTGGCGTATAAGCGGTCGCAAAGCCGCGACGAGGACTGTGCAAGCTCTGGTGGACTTGCACCCAAAGCTGTGTAGTTCGTGGCATCGGGTGAGATGCTTGAAGGGGGCCTTGCGTCGCTTTGTGATCGCAACATTAGCCTTAAAGACGCGGGCTTCTTCGTAATCACCTGAAAGGGGTCGAAAGTATGAAAAAGAGGACGTTCTCCCCCGCGCGGGGAGTAGCGAGTGTGCTTATTCTGTTCGCAATTTCCGCCTTCGCGCAGGAAAAAGGGCGCATCGAGGGCTTGGTCAGTGACGCAAGCAAAGGTGCGATTGCTGGCTCGGCGGTGACGCTTCTGAACGTCAAGACGGGAATCCAGGTGGTCCGGCAGACCAGTGACACTGGCCTGTACGTGTTTGATCTGGTCGATCCCGGCACATATACGGTGACCATCCAGGCGACCGGCTTCAGCAAGTTCATTCAAGAAAATATCGTGGTGGAAATGCGTGCCGACATTACCGTCAACGCCGTCCTGACACCAGGCACGGTGCAGGAGTCCGTCACGGTAGTGGCGTCGCCCGTGGAAGTACAGTTTAACTCTACCAACCAGGACCTTACCCTGGATTCCACCATGGCTGCGGAAACGCCGCGTTTCGATCGCAATCCGTTCAAGCTGACTTTGTTGGCGCCGGAGGCGGTCAATACGCGAGGCGAGGTGCTCCCCTTCCTGTCCTGGTCCGCCAATAGCGTGGATTTGGGCGGCGGCACCAACCTGAAAAACGACCTCGAGGTGGACGGCAGCCCCGTCGGCCTGGGTCACAAATACAGCCTTCCGCCGAATATGGACGCCGTTCAGGAAGTCACGGTTTCCCAGAATAGCGTGGATGCCGAGCAGGGTCACAGCGCTGGCGGCGTGATCAGCATGGCCACCAAGGCCGGCACCAACGAATGGCACGGCAGCGCTTCCTATCTGGGACGGTATCCGTCGCTGGACGCCGAAGCCGACCGCACCACGTTCAGCGCCAACGCACAACGCCAGCACACCATGGCGGGCACTTTGGGGAACCCGATCAAGAAGAACAAGATCTTCAACTTCGGCGCCTTTGAGTACTGGAAAGTCGGCAATCCCGATAGCTATGTCGTGACGGTGCCGACCTCCCTGGAAGCAGCCGGGAATTTCTCGCAGTCCTGGGCCCTCAACGCGGCTGGCCAGCAACAGATCCGCACGGTGTACGACCCCTGGACCACGGTAACCAGTGCTGCCGGCGCGGTCACGGCAACGCCGTTCCCCGGCAATGTCATCCCGTCCAGCCGCTTCGACCCTGTCGCGGCCAACTTCATGAAAGAATTCTGGCCGGCCAACAACGGGGGCCTGAATATCACGGGCGTGAACAACTTCGACAAGGGCTATACCGACGCCTGGAACTATTACAACTGGGCCGACCGCGTCGATTATAACGTCAGCGATAAGCTCAGGATTTTTGCCCACGCCGGGCACTACCACACCACTGATATTACTTCCAACCCCACCCCCAACGATTCTCCGCTGTTCCAGCCCACGGGAACGGTTCGCAACGGCACCCAGATGAACGCCGACTTGATCTATACCATCAATCCGCGGACGGTTCTGGATGTCCATGCCGACTACGACAGCGTGGTGGATGCTTATAATTCGACCCCGCTGCCGGCCAGCGGCTGGAGCGCCTTCTGGGGCGGCAACCAGTGGTACCAACCTTATTTCGTCAACTCCCCTGGCACGCCGACTTACTATCCCGATCTGACCATTAACGGAACCAATTTCGGCGGGCGCGGTTTTTATTGGAACCAGAATCCCAGGGGCGAGGCTTATAGCGCGAAAATCTCGCAACAGCGGGGCTCGCACTATCTTAAGGCCGGCGCCGAGTATCGCAGAACCTGGGGGCCCGAGTATGTGTCCAACACCACGGCCTTCGAGTCGGATACATCCTTTACGGCGAACACGTACAACAACCCGAATACCAATATCTACGGCGACCAGTGGGCCAGCTTCCTGCTCGGCGTGCTCGGCAACGATACCGAGATGGTCGGCGGCCCCGTGCCCGTCTCCATCTCCAGCTTCTGGGGCTTCTTCATCCAGGACGATTGGAAAGTGAACCGCAGAATCACCCTCAACCTGGGTCTGCGCGACGAGTACGAGACGCCCTGGGAGGATAAAGACCGCTTCCTTTCGCAGGCGATGAACCTGTCGACGCCGATCGCCCCCATGGCCGCCAACCCGCCCAATATGCCGGCCCTGGCGACTAACCTGGTGGGGAATAGCTTCTACAGTTGGACCGGTGCATGGCAGTTCACTACCAACAGCCACCCAGGCATGTGGACCGCACCGTCGCTGGCCCTCGCGCCCCGCGCCGGCATCGCCATCAAAATCGACGACAAGACCGCGCTTCGCGCCGGTTACGCGCGTTACGTGATTCCCACGGAGTATAACTTCACAGCCGCCCCGATCGCCGGTTTCGAAGATGTCAACTTCCTGGAACCGCCCTTCTTTGGCATGACCGGTTACCAGTTCGCGGCGCCGCTGCTCCAAGGCGTGCCGCAAGAGACCCTCGCGAATCCTTTTCCGGCCAGCAATCCCCTGCTTCCCAACTTCGGCCCGGTCAACGGCAAGGCCCTTGGCCCATACGTCGGTATCGGAGGAGAAAACCTGCTGTGGTATCCGCAGAACTTCAAAAAGGCTTACAACGACCGCTTCAACATCAACTTGCAGCGCCAGTTGCCCGCCGGGTTCGTGGCGTCGTTTACCTACTTCCTCAATCTCGGCCACCAGCACTACACCCAAGAGCTGAACGCGATTAACCCCAACCTGGAAGTGCAGTACGCGAATAACCCCGCCTACTTGAACCAAAACGTCGCCAACCCCTTCTATCAGTACCTCAACACGACCGTCAACAACGGCCCGCTGTACAATCAGCCGACCGTGTCGCTGGCTTCGCTGCTGGTGCCCCGTCCGCAATACGGCCCGCTGTATGAGATCGGCGTTTGCTGCGCCAAGGAGCATTACAACAATATCCAGTTGAAGGCTCAAAAGTCGTTCACCCACGGATTCAATTTCCTAGCCACTTACGTGTATGTCGACGAGAGGCAGCAAATCAACAATTTCAACGACCTCACTTACTTCAGCAACACCTTCCAGTGGCAGGACAGCAACCAGCCCCGCCACCGCATGAATATCGTGACCACGTATCAGCTCCCGATCGGGAAAGGGCAAACCTTTATGAACACCGCTCCCAGGGCTGTGGACGCACTGGTGGGCGGCTGGAAGATCACCCCCGTTTTGCAATATATCTCGGGTGACTTCCCGCAGTTCGGGAACCTGATCGTCAGCGGCAATCCCTGCGTTTCGAGTCCCACGCCGGATCACTGGTTCAATACGGCGGCATTCCAGGCGGTTCCGTCGAACACCTATGTACTGCGCTCCAATCCTCTGCAATACGGTTGCCTGACCGGTCCGAGCTTCTGGGATCTGGATGCCAGCCTCGCAAAGGATTTCCACATCATCGAGAGATTCAAGGCTCAACTCAAGCTGACGGCTTACAACGTCACCAATAGGTTGAACCGCGGCGACCCGGACACCAACGTCTACGACTCCACCTTCGGGCAGGCGCTGTATCAGGGTTCTCCGGGCGGCACCTTTGGCGCCCAGGGCGCTACGTCCGCCTTCAACAGCGGCCGCCAAATCGAGCTAGTCTTCAAAATATTCTGGTGACCCCTAGCTATTAGCTAGCTAGCTACCCAGCGCTAGCATCGTGCCTCCACGGTGGGCGGGGACCGTCCCTGCCCACCGTTCTTTTTTGGAGCCGGGCGGTTATACTGGTCGATAAGGATCTCAATCCCTAAGCATGCGTGCCCTCACCCGCCGCAGTCTCTTGAGCTTGCTGCCATGGCCCGCCGCCCGCCTTTACAGCCAGGAAGCGGCTTCCGGCCAGGGGATGGCCTCACGCGGAGTCAAGGCCGCACCGCGGGGCAAACCTTCCGGACTTCCTTTTCATTCGCGCTTCACCGACGTCGCCCACCAGGCCGGGCTTCGTGAGGTTGTGGTCTGCGGCCATCCCCGCCGCGCCGACTACGTGATCGAGGCCATGAGTTGCGGGGCCGCCTTTCTGGATTACGACAATGACGGGTGGCTCGACATTCTGGTCCTGACGGGCTCGCGCTTCGGCGATCCGCCGCCCACCGCCTCCCAGCGTCTCTACCGCAACAACCGCGACGGCACCTTCACGGACGTAACCGAAAAAGCCGGACTGTTCCGCACCGGCTATCAATACGGCGTGGCCGTCGGCGACTACAACAACGACGGCTTTGACGACCTGTTCATTACCGGCTGGGGCCAGAACACCTTGTACCGTAACAACGGGGACGGCACTTTTACGAACGTTACAAAGGAGGCGGGTTTGTGGAATGCCCAGCCGCGGTTTGGCTCCGGCTGCACCTTCCTCGACTACGATCGCGACGGCCGGCTCGATCTGTTCGTATCCAACTACGTCGCGTTCGACCTTGAGACGGTTCCGCGCGCCGGCGCTTCCACCAGTTGCAACCCCGGGAACATATTTTGCGGCCCGCGCGGCCTGCGCTACGGCCGCCACAGTTTCTATCGCAATAATGGGGACGGCACCTTCACGGATGTTACGGCGGCATCGGGGATCGGCAAGGTCGACGGAGGGTACGGTCTGACGGCGGTATCCGCGGACTTCGACAATGACGGCTGGCCGGACATTTACGTGGCCTGCGATTCCACCCCAAGCCTGCTCTTCCGCAATAACCACGACGGGACATTCACTGAACAGGGACTGGAAAAAGGCGTAGCCCTGAGCGACGACGGGATGGAGCAGGCCGGCATGGGAGTGGGTATCGGCGATTTCAGGCTGGACGGCAGTCTGGACATCGTCAAGACACACTATTCCGCCGACACTCTGGGCTTGTATGTGAACAACGGCAAGGGCGACTTCCGCGACATGACCCTGCAGGCGGGCCTGGCCGTCGAGACACGCTATGTGTCCTGGGGCATCGCCATCGCGGACCTGGATAACGACGGCAACCCGGATATCTTCTTGGTCACCGGCGGAATCTATCCGGAGGTGCGCGATAACTACAATACGCCGCGGGTCGTGTTCCGCAACTTAGGTAAGGGGCGCTTCGAGGAGTTACTCGGCCAGGCAGGGCCGGGAGTGGAAGCTCTGCACTCGAGCCGCGGTTGCGCCGTGGGCGATTTCGACAACGACGGCGATGTCGACATCCTGATCGTCAATCACAATGAACCGCCTTCCCTGTTGCGCAATGACGTGAGCGGAAACAGCCACTGGATCAAGGTCAAGCTGCACGGCGTCAAGTCGAACCGCGGCGCCGTCGGCGGACGCGTTACAGTGCGCTACGGCGATAAAGTGCAGGCGCAGGAAGTGCTCAGCCAGGCGTCCTACTTGTCAAGTAACGACTCGCGTCTGCATTTCGGCCTCGGACCCATCGCCATGGTCGATCTGGAGATCCGCTGGCCGCTGGGCCAGGTCGAGAAATTGAGCGGCGTGGCGGCGGACCAGTTGGTTCACGTCACGGAGGGCTCCGGGATCACGCGCACGGAGGAATTCAAGCGATGAGGGCTCGGGGCACGGCTCTCGCAGCGGGCGTGGCGCTGGTCTGCGCCGCTTCCCTGCTGGCGCAACAGAAACCGGTCGAAGAAGCCTGGGCTTTGCTGGCCAAGAACCAGCGGCCGCAAGCCATTCGTCTCTTATACGACATCGTCAAGGCCAACCCGCGGGATGCGGACGCCCGGCTGCTCCTCGGCAGTATCCTGCAAGAGGACGGCGACCGCGTCGGATCGATCGCGCAATTGACTGAAGCCGTCCGCCTGCGGCCGCGTTCGGCTGAGGCCCAGAACGCACTGGGTGAAGCATTCAACGCCTTTGGCGACGCCCAAGCCGCTCGCGGCCCCTTTGAAAAGGCCGTCGCGCTGGATCCCCGGTTCGCCGAGGCACACGTGAACCTCGGTCTGGTCTTGCTCGAAGCCGGCAAACTTGATCCAGCTGCAATACACCTGGATCGCGCGATCGAACTCCTGGGGCACCAGCCTGACGCGGCTTATCCGCATTATCTTCGGGCCAAGGTGTTGAGCCAACAGAGTGACGTTGCCAAGGCTGCCGCGCACTTGCGGGAAGCCGTGGCGTTGCGTCCCGATTTCGCGGAAGCATGGTCGGACCTCGGTGACGCGCGCAAGACATTGTTGGACGATGCCGGCGCGTTGGCGGCCTTCGAGCGTGCGGTGGCGCTGGCGCCGGATGACTCCGTGGCGCAGACCCGCCTCGGTTCGCAATATTTCGATGAGGGCAAGGCGCATCTGGCCGTCGCGCATTTGCAGGAAGCCGCGCGCCTCGACCCCACGAACCAGAGCACGCTCTATAGCCTCCAGCGGGCGTTGCGCCAGGACGGTCAGGTTGCGCCGGCCGACGAAATCAAGCAAGAGCTGGCGGAACTATTGCGCAATAAAGACAAGGACGACCAGAACCTGGTGGCCGGGATTGAACTCAACAACCAGGGCGCGGATATGGAGAGGGCCGGCGAACTGCGCGGCGCGCTGCAAAAGTACCGGGCGGCTTTGGATCTGCTGCCCGCCCACGTGGGAATCCGCGTGAACTTCGCGGTTGCCCTCCTGCGCCTGGGCCAGTGGAAGGAAGGTTTGGCGGAGCTGCGCGAGGCGCTGCGGCGGGAACCCGGCAACGTCGTCTTCCAGGCGGTTCTGGACGATGCGCTGACACAGGCTCCCGTCGAGTTTGGAGGAATGGGCCGGCCGCCGAAGGTCCTGAACAGTGGGACAAAGTATTAACTGACAGAGTATTAAAAATTCTTGGGCCACGTGGTGCCCGCCCTGCCGCAAAGAGATGCCGGACCTGAGCGCCCTCTGCGGCCAATTCGATAATCAGGGCCTCGTCATTCTGGCCATATTTCTTCACCGCTCCAAAGGGAGCGGCCGGCGCTTGCCCCTCGCGCCTCGAGTGCGCTATCCTAAAGGCTCAAACTCTTTGTAAGGATTCGATTTAGCAGATGGCCAATACGATTTCCGCGCTCAAGCGCGTACGCGAGACGGAACGGCGCACCGAATTCAACAACCGCAACAAGACCCGCCTTCGCCACCAGATCCGCACGATTCGCCGCGCGATCTCGAGCAAGGATGCCGCAGCCGCTTCCGCTCTGTTGCCTCAAACTTTTTCTCTGATCGACCGTTCGGCAAGAAACGGCGCGATCAAGAAAAACGCCGCCGCGCGCTACAAGTCCAAACTGCACGCGCGGATCAAAGCGCTGTCGGCTTAGCGGGACAGTTCCGCCGGTCTGTCATTCACAGGCTAAAGCCTGTGCCACCCACCAGCTTCAAAATCAGACGTTCCATGACGACTCGGTCGTCCGGCCGCGCGTCGCGGAAGCCTTTGTCCGCCTCGTAAATCGATTCCATGGCGCTCTCGATCTGCGCCTTGCCGAACTTTCCCACCGTTAGGGCCACCTGCTCGGCGCGCGAACCCCACATCGGTACGCCCATGCGCGAAAAATGAGACTGGATCTGCCCCGCGGTTTTCAATCCCGCCTCGCGCGCCGCCAGTGCGGTACGGAACTGGGTCGAAAGAAACGATAGCGCCAGAGGCAGATATTCGCCTTCGCGGACCAGCGCATCCAGGCATTCCAGCGCGCGCGTGCGGTCCCGCCGGCCCATGGCGTTCACCAGGGCGAATATGTTGCCGGCACGGGCGTCCGGCACCAATTGCGCGATATCCCGTTCGCCAACCGGTTTGTCGCCGGCATAAAGGGACAGCTTTTCGATTTCGGTGGCGATGCGCGCCACATCGCCGGCCAGCGCCTCCACCAGCATGTCCAGCGCGGCGGCGTCCAGACGCAGGCCCGCGCGCGCGGCCAGATTTTGCGCCTCCTGCCTGGCCTGCGCCGGGGCGTAGCGCTCCAGCTCCACCACGGTGGGAACGCTCGCGTAGAATTTGGCCACCCGCTCGATCTTGCGCTTGTCCTCGCCTTCGAATTCGTAGCGGCTGGCTTCAAATACCAGCGTCACGCCCGGCGTGGGGTCCTTGGCGTAGGCAGCCAGCAAGGCGCCATCGGCGGCGCCGCCTTCGGCCTCCCCGTCGTCTTCGCTCACCATACGCCCGCGCGGCAAAGCCGCTTCGCCATTTACGACCCAGATCAGCCGCTCAGCGGCGAATAGGGAAAGCGCGCGCGCGTCGTCCAGAACCTCGGCGAGCCTGGTGGCGGCCAGGTCGTGCTCGGCGAGCGAATCGGCGGGCAGCCCGGCCGACAGGGTCTGGCGGATACGGCGCCGCTGGTACGCCTCCGGCCCCAGCAGCAGGCAGACCGGCGGCGCCCCCTGCTTCTTCAGCATGCTCAGAAACTGGGACGGTGTCACGCTAGTCGCCTCCCCATGAGCAAAGCCGCGGCGAAGAGTAATTGACCAGCTATGGACATTGGATCACCTTGGCGCTCGAGAAAATATGGCCACGGATGAACACGGATAAACATAAGAAAACTCAACGTAGTTATCTGTGCTCATCTGTGTTTATCTGTGGCTCAACCCGCACTTAGAAATGCTCCAGAATCGTGCTGACCACGGCGCGGGCGACATCCTGGCCGAGCCTCTGCATGGCTGGACCGCTCTCGTCGAAATAAACCTGCGGGTCGGTGGAAACTTCGTAGCGTTCGCGAAAATCCCAGCCATTGCGCGCCCACAGTTGCTTGCCGCTGGCACGCTCGGTGAGCGTCAGGTTGAGCAGCACGACCATCAGCGCCCCGGTGGCGCGGCCGGTGGTGGGGTCGGAAGTGGTCGGGCTGGGAAATATGTTCACCACACTGCCCTGTAAAATCACATCGGCCTGGGTTCGGTCTTCCACCACTTTGTAGCGGGTTCGCGTCAGAAACTCGCGGGTCACTTCGGCCGGCAACATGCGGGCCAGCTCGTAGTGCGTGGTGCCGTTGCGGAAGACCACGGCGATGGTCTTGGCGCTGGCCGGCATCAGGTCTCCATGGCCCGACAGGTGATAGCCGCAACCCGCCGAGAGCGCCAAAGCGGCCAACGCCGCGCCTGCTAATGGAGCCCCGCTCTTCATACCAGTTGCCGCACCACTGCTACCCCGTTTTCGGCCGTAAGCCGCACGTTGTCCGCCACCAGCCAGAACCAGCACGCCTCGGAGCTGTTGCGATCGGGCGCAATCGCCCCCACCGCGATACCGCCTTGCCCCGCCTGGCCAACGCTGGTGGGCGGTTCGAAATCCGCTCCCCGCACGTCGATCTCGGGCGAGCTCAGCGAACTCTCGAGCGCCTCCACGCCGGGAAGCGCTTCGAATTCCACCCACACCGACATGCTGTAACCATGAAACACCGGCGCCTGGACGAGCCGCAGCGAGGGCAGCGGCACGCCTTCGCCATCGCCCGCCAGCGCCAGCAACGTCGCCAGGTGCCGCTCGATACGCAGTTCGGCCTCTTCCAGCGATTGCGGCGCGTCGGTCCCGTAGCGGGCCAGCATATTGAAACTGGCCTGTGCATCGAAAATCTTTTGCGGCAGCGGTTTGAACGACAGCAGGTTGACGGTCTGCTGCTGCAGTTCTTCCACCCCTTGCCTGCCGTGTTCGCTGGCCGGAGCGAAGATCTGCGCCACCGCGCGCAACACCGGCTCATGAGCGTGAAGGCGGCGCAGGAACAGCGCCAACGCCACCGCCGCCGGATGGGCAATCACATGAATCCGGCAGTCTGCCTCCGGCTGCTGTTCCTCCACCAGCGGCGCGCGCAGCCGGGCGTCGGGGAAGTCTTCCGCCAGGCCGGTCAGATCCACCACCGCGATCCCCGCCTGCTCGGCCAGCTCCAGCCCGCGCTTGCCGGATTCCACCGGGCCGGCCAGCACTACCACTTGCGCACCCTCGAAGCTCTCCGCCTTCAGCTCTTCCATGATGGCCGGCTCGTCGCCCACCCGCGCCAATGTGCCGGCCTGCTCGTGATCCGCCGCCAGCAGCCGCAACGCGAAGGCGCCCTGGTTCGCCGCCAGATCGCGAACCTCGCGCCCCAGCAGCGTTTCTGAGCCAACAAGGGCGACAGTCGCGGTTTTAGTCATTGGTCGTTAACTCCCATTCGAGCCACCGATGACTTCCTTAGGTCTCTTCATCTGTGTTTGATCCGTAGTTTATCGGTGGCTGTCTTTTCTTCCCGGCTTCCCCGATCGCCGATCTCCGGCTTACCCAACCTGACGCCCCGCCGTGCCGGCGAGTGGCGCCGGCTTCAGACGCCGCCGGATCATCCCGCCCAGGCGAATCACAATGCCGCTGGCCATGTAACACGAGGCCATGATGAGCAGCACCGGCTGGGCGTAGTTCCAGACTGCATAGATGACCATGGCCATCAGGATAATGATGAGCGGGGTATAAGGTTTGGACAGGTTGACGCCTTTGAAGCTGTAGTAGCGCCAGGTGCTGATCATGAGAAAGCTCAGCAGCGCCAGCAGCGCCAGCCAGGCGACGGCCGGCGGCCACCAGGCGATCGGATTCCCATCGGCAGCATACACCACCGCGGCGACCATGCCGGCGGCTGCCGGAATCGGCATGCCGACGAAATATTTTCGATCCGGCCGGCCGGGATTCTTGGGCACCGGATTCTTCTGAATATTGAAGCGCGCCAGCCGCGCGGCGCCGCACATCAGGAACAGGAACGCGAAGAAGTATCCGGCGTTGTGCAGCGCGTCGCCGAATCCAGCGGCCACGAATTGCACCCCCCAGGCGAAGGCCAGCACGGCAGGTGCGATGCCGAAGCTGATCACGTCCGCCAGCGAATCCATTTCGCGTCCGAAGTCGCTGGTGGTATTGGTCATGCGAGCGATGCGCCCGTCCAGCCCGTCCAGCAAAAAGGCCGCGCCGATGGCTTTGGCCGCGGTCGCAAAAGACAGGTGCGCGTCGGCGGAGCCGGCCGTTGTCAGCGTGGCGCCCTCGAACGACCGCAGGATCGAAATGTAACCCAGAAAGATGTTGCCGGCGGTGAACAGTGTGGGCAGCGCGTAGGCGGCCCGGCGCGGGCGGCGCTCCGGCGATTTGGGATCCGCCAGCCGGTCCTTAAGACCCATCATTGCGGTTGCCCCTGGCCGCGGCGGCGCGCCAACACGCTCGACCCGGCCGAAACCCGCATGCCGGGCGAAACCACGATCTCCCACTCCTCGCCCAACAGCACGTCCACCCGCGAGCCGAACTTGATCAGCCCCACTCGCTCGCCCGTGCGCACGGTGTCGCCCGGTTTCTTGCGAAATACGATGCGCCGGGCGATTAATCCGGCAATCTGCTTGAATACCACTTCGGATCCATTGCCCGATACGGTCACCACGTTCTGCTCGTTCTCGGCCGAGCATACTTCCCGGCTCGCCACGAAAAACCGCCCCGGCTTATACTCCACCTGGCGGATGGTGCCGCCGATGGGCGCGCGGTTCACGTGCACGTCGAAAATATTCAGAAAGACGCTGATGCGGTTCAGACCCGGGCCTTCCGCTTTCACCGCCACCACCTTGCCATCGGCCGGCGAAACCGCTACCGGCCCAGCCGGGATGGCCCGCTCCGGGTCGCGAAAAAAGTACAGGCAGAATAGCGCCAGAATCCACAGGGGGATGGAATACCAGGGGCCGGCCAGCCAGGCAACGATCGCCCCCGCGCCGCCCAAACCCAGCGCATAGTATATGCCGTCGATGACGATCACTAAATCCATTTTCCCATAGCGCGATGAGAAACAAACGCGGTTAAAATCAGACTGGTGCGTTGCGGAGTGGGACCGGCCTCCTGGCGTGGCCATTTTTTTTGCCGCAACCTGCCAGGGGCTGCAGCAACCAATCGCAGAGGAATAGATTACATGCCGAATTACGTAGGAGCGATCGATCAGGGAACCACCAGCACGCGGTTTATCGTGTTTGACCGCTCGGGCCGGATCGTGAGCGTGGCTCAAAAGGAGCATGAGCAGATCTATCCCAAGCCCGGCTGGGTGGAGCACGACCCGGAAGAAATCTGGCGCCGCACCGGGGAAGTGATTGGCGAGGCGATGGAGGCTGCCGGCCTGTTACGGTCCGATCTGGCGGCGATCGGCATTACCAATCAGCGCGAAACCACGGTGGTGTGGAACCCGAAGACCGGCAAACCCGTCTACAACGCCATCGTCTGGCAGGATACGCGGGTGGCAGCCACGGTGGCCGAATATGCCGCTCACGGCGGGCAAGACCGCTATCGCCGGCGCACCGGGCTGCCGCTGGCGACCTATTTCAGCGGTCTCAAGCTGCGGTGGATTCTGGAGAACGTTGCCGGCGCGCGCCGCCAGGCCGAAAACGGAGAACTGCTGTTCGGCAACATCGACACGTTTCTGATCTGGAAACTCACCGGCGGCGTTCACGTCACCGACGTCACCAATGCCAGCCGCACTCAGCTCATGAACCTGGAAACTTTCGAGTGGGATGCCGGCATTCTGGACGACTTCGGCATTCCCGCAGCCATGCTGCCGAAGATTGTTTCCAGCTCCGAGATCTACGGCCAGGCGACTCTGCCGCCCATCGCCGGCGTACCGGTGGCGGGAGATCTCGGCGACCAACAGGCGGCGCTGGTGGGACAGGTCTGCTTCACCCCCGGCGCGGCCAAGAACACCTATGGCACCGGTTGTTTCCTGCTGCTGAATACCGGCGAAAAGCCCGTCCAGTCCACCAGCGGCCTGATCACTACGGTGGGCTATCGATTCGGCGCCGCGCCGGCGGTCTACGCCCTCGAAGGCAGCATCGCCATTACCGGCGCGCTGGTGCAATGGGTCCGCGACAACCTCGGTCTGATCGAAAAAAGCTCCGACATCGAAACCCTGGCCCAAACCGTTTCGGGCAACGGCGGCATCTATTTCGTACCCGCCTTCTCCGGCCTCTATGCGCCGTATTGGAAGGATAGCGCGCGGGGAGTGATTGCCGGCCTGACGCGCTTTGTCCATAAGGGACACATCGCGCGCGCCGTGCTGGAAGCGACCGCTTACCAGGTTCGGGAAGTGGTGGAGGCCATGCAGCGCGATTCGGGCGCCGCTCTGGAGGTTCTGCGCGTGGACGGCGGCATGGTCCGCAACGAGCTGCTCATGCAGTTCCAGTCCGATATCCTGGCCCGCCCGGTGGTGCGCCCGGTGGTGCAGGAGACCACCGCGCTGGGCGCTTCTTACGCCGCCGGGCTGGCGGTTGGTTTCTATGCGAGCCCCGACGAACTGGTCGATCACTGGGCCGCCGACCGGCGCTGGAATCCCACCATGGACGATGCCCGGCGCGAGCACCTCTATCGTTTCTGGAAAAAAGCGGTAACCCGGTCGTTCGATTGGGAAGAGTGAAGTTTACGGTTATCAGTTTTCAGTAGGCAGCGGCCCGGCGCGCCACCGCAACTGACAACTGATAACTGTTAACTGACAACTGATAACTGAGGTCTCAACGATGGCTTCACCGATAGTCGGCGAGTTCATGGGAACGATGATTCTGATTCTGTTGGGCGATGGCGTGGTGGCCGGGGTGCTACTGCATAAATCCAAGGCCGAGAATGCCGGCTGGATGGCCATCGCCGCCGGCTGGGGATTTGCCGTGCTGTGCGGCATCTTCACCGCGATTGCTTGCGGCAGCCCAGACGCCAATATCAACCCGGCTGTCACACTGGGCATGGCCATTGCCACCGGCGATTATTCCAAGCTGGCCGGCTACATCGCCGCGCAGGTAGCGGGCGCGTTCGCCGGCGCGGCGCTGGTCTGGCTGGCGTACTGGGAGCATTGGCGGCAAACCCCGGAGCGAGACTTGAAGCTCGGTATTTTCTGTACTGCCCCGGCCATTCGCCGCTTTGTCCCCAATCTAATGACCGAAACCATCGGTACGGCCGCGTTGATCTGTGTTGGCCTCACGTTCGGCTCCAAGGCGGTTTCTCACACTGGTTTGGCGGCCGGTTACGGGCCGCTTCTATGGGGCCTGCTGGTGTGGGGCATCGGCCTGTCCCTAGGCGGCCCGACCGGCTATGCCATCAACCCCGCCCGCGATTTCGGGCCGCGTCTGGCCCACGCCATCCTGCCCATTCCGGGTAAAGGCGCTTCGGACTGGAGCTACGCCCTCGTGCCCATCGTGGGACCATTCCTCGGCGCCGGCATCGCCGCGGCGTTTCTGAAGGTTTTTGCGTTGGCCTAGAAAAGACCACCAGGCGCGCGAGAATGCGGTCACCGCCCGTGCTTGTAGATCTCGCCACGCGGGCCAATGTCCGCAACGATGATCTCAAGGCCCTGTACCTGAAAAAGGACTCGGAGACCCCCAACTCTCGCCGATCTCTGATCGTTCCGGCCCTTCAGCGGTTTTGAGTTCTGCGAGTCGAACGGATCGGCCCTCAGCTTCTGAAGTTTCTGCCGCAACCTGTCACGGGTCGACGCGTCGCATTGCGTTAAGTATTTTGCGGCAGCCCCGGATAGCGAAACGCTGTAGCCGTTCACTCAGAGGATCGACTCCAGCGGAACGGTCTCGCCTCGCCGGTGCTCCTCCATGGCCGCGGTCATAACGCCGTCAAGCTTCGGGTCCAGCATGGACTCCAGCGCTACCATGCAGTCCTTCACTTGCTCGTCACAGGTTTCCAGCCAACGAAGGGGCTCGGCTGCGTCTGGATCGTCGAAGTAACCCTGTTGCCGGGCCCGGACGAGCACTCCATCAACCATGCGCTCGATCGGAAGCAAACTGGAGTGGAGAGCCTGAACCGATTCTCCGTTGAACGTGGCGGTTTGCAGGACGCGTTCGGCAAGGAATTTCGCCGCAGAATACGGCCCAAGCATCGCGAGGATAACACGTGGAAGCGACTGCTTCGCGTTCGTGCCGGCGTCAACGCCAGAGATACTTTTGAGAGCAGCGCTAGCCAGGGCCGCCTGCCTGTCGATCTCTTCGCCAATGATTCCGGCGGACGTGGACATCCGTGCTTGCCCCTTAGCCATCATGACACATGACGAAACCTTCTTGTGGCCCGGCCAGACGTGGATTGACCCCTGCTGGTACCGGCACCGTTGCTATTGAGTTCGCGGTGTCATAGAGTAGTGCGATTGGAGGTCCTATGGCATTTTGTACGAATTGCGGCGCCACAATAAACGGCGTCTTCTGCACGCAGTGCGGCCGCCCCGCCGGGGCCGCGGCGCCCCCACCGCCCGCCGCGCCGCCGGCACCTCCCGTGGCCGCTTATCAGCCGCCGCCGATGGCCCAACCTCCATTCGCGCCTGCCCCGCCGCCTGGAGTTCCAGGCCAGCGGAGGACCAGCCCCATTGTCTGGGTGCTGGTGATCGTTCTAGGCTTATTCGTGCTGGGCGGATTGGTGGTCGTGGGAGCAGGCATCTTTTTCGTTCACAAGGTCAAACAGGCGGGGCTCGATCCGGAGTTGATGCAGCGCAATCCCGGGCTTGCGATCTCGAAGCTGGTGGCCGCCGCCAATCCCGACATCCAGGTGCTGAATACCGACGACAGCGCCGGCACCATCACCTTGCGCGACAAGAGAACCGGCAAAGTCACCACCATGACCTTCGATCAGGCCAGGAACGGCAAGTTCAGCTTCACCGCTCAGGATGACCAGGGCAAGAATGCGACCTTGGAGTTCGGCGGCTCGGCCAAGGGCATTCCCGACTGGGTGCCGTCCTACCCGGGCGGTTCCGCGCCCAAATCCACCTTTTCGGCTTCCGCCGGCGACGGCAACGTCAGCGGCAGCTTCACCTTCACCACGACGGACTCCCAAGACCGGGTGATGAGCTTCTATCAGGATAAATGCAAGGAGCTCGGGCTCAAGACCACCAATATCACCAGCCCCGGCGGCGGTTCGGTCATCGGCACGGACGACGCCAACAAACGGTCGCTGCTGGTGTTTGTGGGGACCGGCTCGCCGGTCACCGTCAGCGTGACTTACGGGTTGAAATAGCGTCCCGCCGTCATCTGTGGCCGAGATACATCAGCCAGCCCAGGCCGAATAGCGCCACCATAAAGCAGGCGAAGGTGTAGATGCCGTATTCCAGACGCTCGCGGTCGTTCCGCTTGGTCACTACGCCGAGCACGATGCTGACGAACAGAGCGAACAGGAACGACGCCTCGAAATGCGAAAGGTTCATTTTCGGCATCAGTCCTTCCTCCCGGCCGCGATTTCAAATGCATCCGCCATCGCCAGAATGTTCAGCAAGCCGGCCGTGACCAGGAACTTCGTTCCGTAATCGTGTACGTGGCCGGCCATGTCCGGCTGGCTGTAACCCAGCCAGGCGCTCAGCAGGTATAAGATGCCCGAGCAGGCATCGCCGATAAACCCGCCCACGTTGATGAGGACGGTCAACAAGTCTCCCGTTTGGGGCTGAAACATGCTGCCGCGCATCATCAGGCCGAGCGAGAACATCAGGGTGATGGTGATCCCCAAAAGCGCGCCGCGGCCCGGACGCTTGAGTAATAAATGCCCGCCGCCGGGCACCAGCCATCCTAACGCTACCGCCGGCAGCCACGACCCGATGGGCGGCGGGGCCTGTCGTTGTTCCTTGGTTTGAGCCATACCGTGCTTCTATGAGTTTACCAGCTTGACACGGGGCTGCCCCGCCCCGGTAGTGTCCAAAATCCGACCAATACGCCCCGGCGGGCCGCGGCCATGCACAAAAATGCACAAAATGCCCGGGCGGAAGTTGACGCTCGAAGCTTCGGAGGGCCGACCGAACGAAGCCATTCTGGATAGATAAGCGTCTTAATTCCAGTCGCTTATGGCTCCCCGTGGGAGCCTGTTTCGGATCCGAAAGGGCTTTTGGCGTGATGCACAAAGATGCACAAACAGACCGGTTGGCGACGGGCTCAAGAGCGGAATTGTCGGCGCATCGGGAGTAGCTACGTGACCGGGCCGGGATTGAAGGGAGCCATGGCGTTCGCCAGGCCCCAGTGCTCGGCCCAGGTCTGGCGGCCGCTCGAAACCGCCAGGATGAAGCGGAAAAGTTCCCAGCCGACTTCCTCGATGGTTGCCTGGCCGGTGGCGATGCGTCCGGCGTCGAGATCGATCAGATCGGGCCACTTTTCGGCCAGGGCGGTGCGCGAAGAAACCTTCACCACCGGAACCAGTGCCAAGCCATAGGGGCTGCCTTCTCCGGTGGTGAAGACGTGCAGATTCATGGAGGCAAGTTGCCCGGTGCCGCAGATGAAATCGCTGGCCGGGGTGGCGGCAAAAACCAGGCCCTTGGAGGTGACCTTTTCTCCGTGCGAAGCGACGGCGCGCAAGGCCGTGGTGCCGGCCTTGGCCACCGACCCCAAGGCCTTTTCGACGATATTAGCCAAGCCGCCGCGCTTGTTGCCAGGGGTAGTGTTGGCGCTGCGGTCGGCTCCTCCCCGCGCGAGGTATTCGTCGTACCAACGCATTTCGCGAATCAGGGCGCGGCCCACGTCCGGAGTGGCGGCGCGGGGGGTGAGCAGGTGTACGGCGTCGCGCACTTCGGTGACTTCGGAGAACAGGACGCTCGCGCCGGCGCGCACCAGCAGATCGGCGGCGAAGCCCACGGCCGGGTTCGCGGTAACGCCGGAGAAGGCGTCGCTGCCGCCGCATTGCAGCCCTACCACCAGGTCGGAAGCCGGGCGGGTGGTGCGCCGCCTCTGGTTCAACCGCGCCAGGCGTTTTTCGGCCGCGCTCAGAATCGCCGCCACCATTTCCGCAAAGCCGCGCTCGTCCTGCAGGCGGATCACGTTCGATCCGTCCAGAATCGGGAGCGACTGGGGGAGCGAGGCCGGCGACGGTTCCGACGCGCCAAACAACCTGGCCGGCTGCAGCTTTTCGCAGCCCAGGCTCACCATCAGCGGATCGGCCGCGAGGTTGGCGTGCAGAGCGATGTGCCGCAAGGTGCGAATGGGAATCGCCGCGCCGGGTGCATCGATGGCCACGCCGCAGCCGTAATTGTGGGTAATAGCAACCACGCCGTCCACGTTGGGGAACCGCGGCAGGAGTTCCGTTTCGATCCGGCGTACGGCATAATCGACGGTCGGAGCGACGCACTGCACCGTGGTGCCGATCCCCAGCAGGTTGCGGGTTCCCACGCTGCCGTCGGGATTTGCATAGCCTTCGAAAGTGTAACCTTCGAGCGGGGGTAGAGCGGCCGGCACGGCAGTGGCCAGCGGCAGTTGGTCGAGAGGCCGGGCCGCCGGCATGTCGATCAGCTCTTCCCGCACCCAGTGCCCGCCCAAGATGTCGCGGTTGGCGTAGCCGATGACTTCGCCGTAGCGCAGGATCGGCTCACCCGCCGCGAGCTTCCGCAAGGCTATCTTATGACCCTGCGGGATGCGCTCGCGCACTACCAGGCCGCCGGCCTCGGTGGCACCGGGCGCTACCCCATCGGACTCCACGACGATGGCGACGTTATCGCGCGGATTTACGCGGATGTACATGGAAGGGGCAGGGGGCACAAGCTTCAGCCTGTGTGAATCTCCGAATCTCCCACCAAAACGCCGAAGGGGCCGGCGATGAGTCGCCCGCCCCTTCCAGCTTCGAACTATTCTTACGCGGCATCGGAATTCTCACAGGCTAAAGCCTGTGCCACCAAAGCCGAGCGTTACTTTGCCGGTTCGGTGGTGATACCGCCGCCCTGCGACTTGGCGGCTTTCTTCTCTTCCTTCAGCTTCTTGGTGGCCAGCACCTTCTGCACCCAGCCGTCGGCCACCTGGGTTTCCTGGTCATATTGCGCTTTCGAATCGGCCAGGTCCGCCCGTTCCCGAATCAGCAGGTTTTCATAAGCCATCGCGTCATCGTACTCGGGATCGATCTCGAGCGACTTGTCGAGATTCTTCAGCCCGGAGTCGATGATGGCGCCATACTGTTCTTTCAGCTCCGCTTTGACTTTCTTGTCCTTGATGGGACCGGGATCTTCCGGTTTCATGCCCAGTTTGGCTCGCTCGGTCCCCAGCGCGGGATACCATTTCGACCAGGCAATAAAGCCCAGGCTATAGTAGGCATCCTTGTTTTTGGGATCGACGGCGGCCAGCTTTTCGTACCATTGCTCCGCTTCGTCCAACTTCTTCTCGTTCAGGTAAAGAGACGCTATGGACGCAATGGCTACGGAGTTCTTGGGGTCGGTCTCGAGAACCGTGTTGAACTGGTCCATGGCGGCCTTCGCCATTTGCGTATTCTCCGGTGACTCGGCTCCCGGAATATACTGCTGCATGTACGCCGTCGCCAGATAAAGCCGCGCCGTGACAAACCCGGGATCGAGATCCACCGCCTGCTTGAAGTGCTCCACCGCTTCCGGGTACTGAGCGCCCTTGAAGGCGGTGACGCCCTGGTTAATCTGATCCCGCGACTTCAACTGCTTACAGCCCGAGCCCACCAGGGCCAGCGAGCCGACGGCCAGGAACAACGTCAATATCCGCATCTGTCTCTCGAAGCTCCTATTGTCCCAGGTCTTTGAACGGCATCAGTCCGACCTTGTCGATACCGACGCCGTGGGCGATGTCGATCGCCTGAGCTACCCAATTGTATTCCAGAGTGGGATCGCCCTTCACGAAGACCACCCGCTCGGCGCGGGTCTTGAAGATGTCCGCGAGCCGTGGTCCCAGACTGTCCATGTTGGTCGGTTCGGCATTGATCAACATGGAGTGATCGCCATTGATGGTGATGATCACGGTTCGCTGGTCAGCCTGGCTCGCTTGCTGACCGGGCGGCGGCGGTTGCGGCACGAGCGCTTCCAGGCCCTTCGGCGTGAGCGGAGTGATGACCATGAAAATAATGATCAGCACCAGCAACACGTCGATCATGGGGGTCATGTTCATGTCCGATTTCAGGCCACCCGACCCGCCAACTGACATTGCCATACGATTGCTCCTTTTTTTCGGCTTCTACCTATTGGGCGGCTGGCGCCGCGGTTGAGCCGGCACCCGCACCCTGCACGGCCCGGCCTTTGGCATCCTGGAGTTGATCGGTTAGAAGCCCCAACTGGTCAACACCGGCGGCCTGCAGATTCTGGACGACCGTTAGAACCACCTCGTACTTCGCTCGCTGGTCGGCCTTGAGAAAGGCCTCTTTGTCCACGCGGCTGCTCAACGCGTCCCTGACCTTGGGCGCCAACTCGTCGGGCGCCACTTTGTCGTTGCCCAGGTACGTGCCGCCATCCCGAGTGATGGCGATCAGCACGGCGTCGCTTTTGTCGGCGGCCTGCATCGGAATCGGGTTGCGGGCCTTCACCTTGTCAACGTCCTTGCCCTTGGACAACATGGGCGTGATCACCATGAAAATGATGAGCAGCACGAGCATCACGTCCACCATGGGAGTGACGTTGATATCCGCAGCCAGAGGCGGGGCTTTTTGTTTCAGCCCTTCGTTGGTTTTGCGTTCCCGTTTGCGTGCCATGTTCTTATCTCCATTGAATCCGAGAGAGGCCTGGGGAGGCCGTTGCGCCTCCCCACGCTCCTACTCGCCGGATCCCAACTGTTCGCTCGATATCGACTCGCCGTGCCCGGTTACTTGCGGGCCGTGCGCTGCTGGCTGCGTTTCAGGAAGTAGTCGATCAATTCCGAGCTGGAATTGCCCATCTCGACGTCGAACGCTTCAATCTTGTTAGTGAAGTAGTTGAACGCCCACACCGCCGGCAGAGCGACGAACAGGCCGATAGCGGTAGTCACCAAAGCTTCCGAAATACCGCCTGCCACGGCGCCCAGACCAGTCGACTTGTTCTGGGAAATGCCCTTGAACGCGTTGATGATGCCCACCACCGTTCCGAACAGTCCCACGAAGGGGGCCGTCGAACCAATCGTCGCCAGGCCGCTGACGCCGCGCTTCAATTCGGCGTGCACGATCGCTTCGGAGCGGTCCAAAGCACGCCGGGAAGCTTCGATCTCTTCACCCGGAATTTCAGTCGACACCTGGTGCGCCTGGAACTCCTGCAGACCGGCCACCACTACCTTGGCCAGGTGGCTCTTCTTGTAGCGGTCGGCAATCTTGATCGCTTCATCCAACTTCCCTTCCCGCAACGCGCCCGCCACCAGCGGCGCGAATTGCCGCGACTGTTTCTTAGCCGCGCTGTACGCCAAAGCGCGATCGATCATGACACCGATCGAGTACGCCGACATGATGAACAGGAGGATAACCACCAGCTTGGCGGGAACTCCCATCTGGTTCCAGAGATGCACCGGATCCCAACCTACGGCTTCGCCTTCCTGCAGCAGGAAGAGTGACATTGCATGCAAATGCGCGAACATTTCTTATAATCTCCTGCGAGTTGATTTGGTACTTCTTTACCGACGTCCGGCGCACAACGCCGGGTTACTACTGACTTAACGTAAAGTTCACGTCAATGGTGGTGGAGACCTCGACCGGCTCCCCGTTCAGGAGTGTTGGACGATACACCCAGTTCTTCACCGCATCGAGCGCCGCCTGCACCAGCAGCGGGTGCCCCCTGACGACCTTCAAGTCCTGCACGCGGCCGTCTTTACCGATGATCGCCGATAATTCGACCACGCCCGAAATACGCGCCTGCTTGGCGAGCGGCGGGTAAACCGGCCGAACCTGGTTGATCAGGTTGGCGGCCTGCACGTTGCCGCCCACGCGGATGCGCTGCGGAACTACCGCCTTGGGAGGAGGTGGTGGTGGTGGAGCAGCCGAGGGCACCGAACCGATGATGCCACCCAGCACGCCGCCCACCGCACCGCCGCCAACGCCGCCAGCAATACCACCCACAACGCCGGAACCGGCCGAAGCTGGTGGCAGTTCTTCTTCCCTGATCATCGCGATTTCCTTTGGCACGGCCTTCGGCGTGATCAGCTTTCCGGCATCGAACTGCCGCGGAATCACTTTCACGATCTTGGGAACGGCATTCGGTGGAGGAGGAGGCGGTGGCGGTGGCGGTGGTGGCGGCGCCACCAGGAAGCTGCTCAACTGGGCCGCGGGCAGCACATCGAAATACACCATCGGCAGGATCACTGCGACGACGAGGAGAAAGCACTGGACGAGCAGTGACACCATCACCGTCCATCCCTTATTGGTCTTTCCCGTCATGACGAAAGTTTGCTCGAACATAGGCGCTTCCTTTCAATAACTTCTGCCCGTTACTTCACCGCCCGAACGGTAGGCTTGGACACGGGCCCCGTGCGCGGCGCCGTCGAGGGCGCGGTGGGCGACTTCCCACGGTCGGCGTAGTTATGCCAGAACAGCACGATCGGACTCGCAATAAACACGGAAGAATACGTCCCGACAATAATGCCACAAACAAGGGCAAAAGAGAACCCGTTCAATACCGGACCGCCGAACAAGAACAGAGCTATAACCGTAAGGAACGTCAATCCCGACGTCATGACGGTCCGGCTCAGCGTCTGGTTCACCGCGCGGTTCATCACCGATTCCAGCGGTTCCCGGCGCGAAAACTTCAGATTTTCGCGAATGCGGTCGAAAATCACGATGGTGTCGTTCATCGAATAGCCCACCAGCGTGAGCAGGGCCGCGATGACGGTCATGGTGATCTCTTTGTTGAACAACGAGAACAATCCGATCGTAATAATAGTGTCGTGGAACACGGCGATCACCGCGCCCAAACCATAAATCCACTCGAATCGAAAGGCGATGTACACCAGCATGCCGCCCAAAGCGTAAAGGGTAGCCAGAATCGCTTTCTGGCGCAACTCCGCCCCCACCTTGGGCCCGACCATCTGGGCTTGCATAATGTGGAACGGCGCCAGATAAGTCTCCTGCCGCAAGGTCGCAGTCACCTGCCCGCTGGCGCCTGGCGCCACCGACAACTGGCCGAAATCGGTAATCAGGCCGGAGTGCTGGGTATCGCGCGCGCTGAGCAGCGCCGTCACCAGGCCCTGCAGTTGCTGGTCGGTGAGCGGGACGCCGTGCTCGGCCAGGGGCTGCCGCAGGCGGTTGACCAGGGCGTCGTGACCGGCGTTATTGAAGTCCAGCTTGCCGCTGCCAGGCTGCCCGAAGGTGGCGTACAGTACGTCCATCATGTCCTGACGGTTGACGTTGAGCTGGCCCTCTTCCTGCGCTTCCGTACCGATCTGTACAGTGTTTTCCGACCCGCTTCCCGTCAAATTCTGAACCGAAACCTCGCCCTTTATCTTGGGGCTCGAGGACATGGCCGCGCGGATTTTATCCAGCGGAGGCGCGGAGGTGAACTTCACCGTCATCAACACGCCTTCCTTGAAATCGATTCCGTACTTGAGACCACCCTTGGCGGCGATACTACCCAGCCCCGCAGCCGTCAAAATCAGTGAGGCGATAATGAACGGCCACTTCTTGCCCAGAAAATCGTAGTTGGTGTGCTTAAATAACTCCATTAACCTTGCCGTGCATGGTATCGCTTAAAACAATTGGACACCAGCCCTTCCGATATTGTTCCCGCAACCCGTCCCCAAACCGGGAGAAACGAATCGCCCGGGCCAAGCCCCTCCGGCCGGCCCCCGAGCCGCTTAAATACTTAACGTTACCAATCCACGGCGGTGGGACAGCTCATAGTCGAAAATGGTCCGCGAGACGAAAACCGCGGTGAAGATGTTGGCTATCAACCCGATCGTCAATGTAACCGCGAAACCCTTCACCGGCCCTTCACCGAACAGGAACAGAAATGCGCAGGATACCACCGTGGTGACGTGCGTATCCACAATTGTCCACCATGCCTTGCCGAAACCCGTGTCCACCGCCGCCACCACCGATTTGCCGGTCCGCAACTCCTCGCGGATTCTCTCGAAGATGAGCACGTTGGAATCCACCGCCATACCGATGGTCAAAATCACACCGGCAATGCCGGGCAGCGTCAGCGCCGCCGAAAAATAGGAAATCGCCGCCAACAAAATGACCGTATTCAGCGCCAGCGCCAATACCGCATTGATACCGCTGCGCTTGTAATATACCAGCATGACGGCCACCACGGCGATGAGACCGGCCAGGGCGGCGGAGATCCCTTCACGGATCGAATCCGCGCCGAGCGACGGGCCGACGGAATTTTCTTCCACCACCGTCACCTTGGCCGGCAGGGAACCGGAGCGCAGATAGCGGGAAAGATCTTCCGACTCCTCCTCGCTGCCCAGGCCGGTGATCCGGCCCGAATCCTCGATGCGCGACTCGATGGTGGCAACGCTCACGATCTGATCGTCCAGCACCACCGCCAGCTTGTTGCCGATGTTGGCCTCGGTGAATATGCCGAACCGCCGGCCGGCTTCCGGCGACAGGGTGAAGCTGGTTTGCCACTTGCGGAAATCGTCCTGGCCGGGACGCGCGTTGCGCATCTCGCTGCCGTTCACTACCGGGGGCCGGCCCACCAGATACCACTGCACGCCTTCCGCACCGGCGCGCGGCTTGGCGCGAACCAGCCTGGTATTGAGCGGCAACACTCCGCCGTGCTGGCCCTGCGCCTCTTCGCGGCTGGCAAACGGACCTTCCTTCACCGAGTCGATTTCGAGGACCGCGGCCGTGCCGATCAACTCTTTCACGTGCGCCGGGTCGTCCACGCCGGGCAGTTGCACGAGCAGCTCATAGTCGGCGCCGGCGCGCCCGTACTGCTGCACCGAGCTTTCGGCCACGCCCAGCGCGTTGATGCGGTTGTCGATGGTATCGATGGTGCGCTGCACGGTGTCGCGCTTGAGCGCGATCAGGTCCGAAGGCTTCAGCCGCATGGAGTAATCGCCGGAGTTCACCGCCGCCAGCACGTAGGTCGGATACTTCTCGTTCACGATGTTGCGGAAGTCGCTCGACTGCGTCGCCGGCACGCCCTTAATGGCGACCAGCACGCTATCGGCGCCCTTCACGGTCTGGGGATCGTTGCGATCCATGCTGATCCAGGTGATGTTCTGCTTCTTCAGGTCGTCCTTGAGCCGCTCCGTGGTCTGGTCGGCATCGGCCTTGATGGCGTCTTGCACCTCGACTTCCATCACCAGGTGGCTGCCGCCTTTCAGGTCCAGCCCCAGCCGGATATTGTTCTTCAGGTTCTGCGCGAGCTCCGCTTTGGATTTGGGCAACCCGACGATCCCGAAAATGCAGATCAGGATGGTCACCACAATCACGACGGTTCGCGCCGTCAAATTCGTCTTCATGTCGCTGCCTTAATGTCCTACTTTTTCCCTTCGGCCGCCGCCAGGCTCGAAACCGAGGCGCGGGTGACCTGGATCTTGACGTTGTCCGGCTTGACCCGCAGCACGAGAACGTCGTTATCGATGGCCACGACGGTGCCGACGATGCCGCCCGAGGTAATCACCACCTGGCCGTTTTCGAGGCTCGCCAGCATTTTCTGCTGCTGCTTCTTCTGGCGCTGCATGGGAAGGAATAAGAGGAAGTAGAAGATGCCGAAAATAAGAAGAATCGGGACGATTCCGAGGAATGACGAAGATCCGGACGGCGCCGTTTGCACGAATAAGTTCAGGTACACGTTGCGACCAATCGATTGTTGAGCTGCTACCCGGCGTCCAGAAACTCCGCGGACGCACACTTCAAGTATTCCAGATATGAATCTGATATTATAGCCTGCCTGATTCCCCGCATGATGTCAAGGTAGCGCCGCAGGTTGTGGCGGGTCGCCAGGGATGCGTACAGAATCTCCCCGGCCTGGAACAGATGGCGGAGATAGGCGCGCGAGAAGTTCCGGCAGGTATAGCACGAACAGGCTTCATCCACGGGACGGGGATCGTCCTTGTAGCGGGCATGCTTGATAATCACCCGGCCCCGGGAGGTGAACAGGCAGCCGTTGCGGGCGTTGCGCGAGGGCAGCACGCAATCCATCATGTCCACGCCGCGGGCCACGTATTCCGGCAGTTCCTCCGGCATGCCGACACCCATGGCGTAGCGCGGACGCTGGCGCGGCAGAATGTCTTCGGTGGCTTCCACCATCTCCAGGCTGAGGGGCCGCGGCTCGCCCACCGAAAGGCCGCCCACCGCGTAGCCCGCCGCGTCCAGATCGAGCAGGGCGCGGGCACACTCCCGCCGTAAGTCCCGGTACGTACTCCCCTGCACGATCGGAAACAGCGCGTGGACGGTTTCTATTTCGCCGATGCGCCGTAAATAGTGGCCGTTCGCCTGCCGCGCCCAATCGAGCGTGCGCTGCATACTCCGGCGCGCCGCCTCATGGCCGATCGGGTACTCCGGACATTCGTCCAGCGCCATCAGGATGTCACTGCCATACGCCAGTTGCGCATCCACCGTGGAGCGCGGCGTGAAGGTATGAGAATCGCCATTCAGATGGCTCCGAAACGTCACGCCCTCTTCCGTGATCTTTCTGAGACCGCTCAAGCTGAATACCTGGTACCCTCCTGAATCCGTCAGTACCGCGCCCGGCCACGACATGAACCGGTGCAATCCGCCCAGGTTTCGGATCGTCTCGGGACCCGGCCGCAGGTACAGATGATAGGTGTTCGCCAGCAGAATCTTCACGCCCAGATCCTCGGCCAGGTCGCGGGGCGATAATCCCTTCACCGTGGCCTGTGTGCCTACCGGCATGAATACCGGGGTTTCAATGGTTCCGTGCGGCGTCGCGAGCAAACCCGCCCGGGCACGGGTATGCGAACACTCGGCCACCACTTCAAATTGAAAATCGCCCATGGGTCCACTTTTATTGGCCGTGGGGCGGACCATGGTTTTTGGTGGTCTGCCCTACACCCGGCATTCGACCATGTCCGTCCGTCCTGGGTCTTTTGCTATCGAAAAAGAGCCCAGGGTGGCAGACCACCAAAAAACGATGGTCTGCTTCTCACTAAAACACCTTCATTCGCAGGTATTTCCGTGGGTCCTGGCGGAAATCCCGCAGCGTATCCCGCAGCGTCTGCGCCATTCCATTCAGATTGTCGTACGCCGCCGAGGTCTCAAACGCCGGGTTGGAATTGACATCGTCGACCGTGGCAATCCATTGGCCCAGCTTGCGGTTCCAGTCCGTATACAGCGCGCCCGAAGCCAACAGCGGCCCGCTCCTCGCCTCGGCAATGCCTTTTCGCAAGTCCGCCATCTGGCTCTCGAGATTTCGATATTCGGCGTCGTCGCGCAGCAGGTGTCCCGCCGTTCCCTGCCCCTCCTGAATCAGCTCGATACCGTGGTCCAGAGCTTCCAGCGGCTCGGCGATCCGCTGGTAAAGGTCCCGCCCGTAAATCGCCTGTCCCAGCGTTCCGCTCACATCGACGGCGCGCCGCAGCCCCTTTTCGAGTCCCGTCAGCCGGTCCCGCAGGTCGTTGTAGAGATCCTCGCTCAGCACCAGTTGGCCCACCGCATTGCGTCCGTTCTCGATATCGCTGAGCACCGCGTCGATCTGGCGCAACTGTTCGGCAAACTGCACCAGATCCAGGGTGCGCATCAGGTCGGTCTGCTCCTTCAGGCGCAACTCCCCGCCAGGCCGGATCCCGGTAGCGCCGGGGCCGCTCGCAATATCGACGAACTTGTCTCCAACCAGCGTGTCGGCGCTGATCTGTGCGGTCGAATCGGTGTGGATGGAGGGCAATTGCGCGCGCTCCACCTTCAGGCTGACGCGGATGATCCGGTTGGGTTGTTTCGATCCGCTCAGCCCGACCGCCGCGACTCTTCCCACGTCGATGCCATCGACCCGCACGGGCCCGCCCGGCTCGATCCCGGTGGCATCCGGCACGTACAGGTAAATCACCACCTTGTTGGTGAATAGCCCGCCGCCCGACAGCAGGTACATGAGGGTCCCGAGAATCAGCAGCGAAACCAGGGTCACCACCGTGACCCGAAACCTGGCCCAACTTACCTGCCGCATCCGCCGTAACGATGCCATTCAACAGGGATTGTACCGCGTACCTCCGCGCCCCGCGCTACCCCGTTGCTTGCCGCGGCAGAGCGACCGCCGTCCGGAACGCGGGTTATAATAAGGAAGTCGATTCTTTGGAACGAGGTTCTACGATGGAAACGATTGGATTCCCGGAACTGCTGGTCATCCTCGGAGTGGCTGTGCTCCTGTTCGGTGGCAAGAAAATTCCTGAAGTGGCCAAGGGCTTGGGCGAAGGGATCCGAAACTTCAAGCACGCGCTGAAGGGCGAGCCGGAAACCAAAGAAGTCGAAAAAGTCTGACCCCCGCCCCCCTTGAAGATTCGAAGCCGCAAGTTTAACGGACGCTGTTCGCGCCACAGGCGGTACAATCCCGCCATCGACGGCCTCGGCGGCATTAAGGGAGGGTGCCCGCGCTGCACTCTAATGCTCGAGATTTGGGAAGCGTCGCTGCGCATCAACCAGCTCATCCGACGCTGGGATCCTAAGCATGACGATCTGGAAAAGCCTAAACCGGAACAGCCCTGGGCGGACCCTCGCCAGCTTAGCCTGATTCCGGACTGAATGAAGAAATATCGCCACCGATGAACGCCGATAGAGAATATTCTCTGTGGAACAAGCGCTCGTGGCGCAGGCACTCCCGCGTGCCGGTGCGTCTCGCGGCTCAGGCGACAACGTGTCCAGTCCTTCAGCCCGCTACCGCGCCTCTACCCCGGTTCCGGAGAACGCCCGCAAGACGATCCAGCTTTTTTCCAATGCGGTGAGCCGCACCCGGTGGCTGAAAACGTCGAAGTTGGTGCGGCGGATACGCTCCAGCAGGCCGGAGTAGATCGCGATCAGCGCCCACAGCGAAGGCCGGCTGCGCGGATGAATCAGGTCGAGCAGCGGCGCCGCTTCGTCGTAGTAGGCGCGCGCGCGGTCGGCTTCGAATTGCATCAGCCGCAGGAATGCTTCGCCGCGGCGGCCCGCGCGCAGATCGTCGTCGCTCACCCCGAACCGCCGCAGGTCTTCTGCCGGCAGGTAAGTCCGCCCCCGTTCGGCGTCTTCGCGAATGTCGCGCAGGATATTGGTAAGCTGGAAAGCCACGCCGCACTTTTCCGCCAGCGGTAGCGCCCGCGGCGTGTCGAAGCCGAAAATATGAATGATGGTCAGACCCACCACCGAGGCCACCTGGTAGCAGTAGCCGTAGAGCTGATCGAAGCTTTCCACTTTCCGCGGCTCCAGGTCCGAGACCACGCCCGCGAGCATCTCCCGAAAATACGCGTGCGGAATCGAAAACCGCCGCACCGTGTGGTGAAACGCCGGCCATACCGGGTGCCCGCTGAAGCGGCCTTCGAGCGCGTCTTCGAGCTCCGCCCGCCAGCTCTCGAGAGCCGCCCACGACGCGCCCGCCTCGTCGCTCAAATCGTCCGAGTGCCGCATGAAGGCATAGATGGCGCACATGGCCTTGCGCTGTTGCCGGCTCAGCAGCAGAAACGAATAGTAGAAGTTCTTGGCTTTGCCGCGCGCCACCGAGCGGCAATAGGCGTAGGATTCGTCGATGCTAGTCATCACGCGGCTCGCGAAAACGCGACCCGCGTCAAAGCGCCCAATAGCAAGGTCAGCCGTTCTCCCTTCGAAATCGCCGGGCGCCGCGCGAGCACGTTATAGTCCAGCCCTTCGATCTTGTCCAGCACCCGCAGGCCGCCCCGGCTGAACAGATCCAGATCCAGCGCCAGCCGGCGGCCGACCATCCCCACCAGCGGCAGGCCCTCCAGAAACAGCACCCGCGCGCGCTCCACGATTTCCCGCATGGCATGGCGAAACGCCGCATTGTACCGCCGCGCCGCCAGATCGTCGAGCGAGTACCCGTGACGCTCCAATACTTCGAGCGGAATGTATACCCTGTCCTTTAATAGATCCACCGTGACATCCTGCCAGAAATTGGCAAGCTGCAGCGCCGTGCAGGTGGCGTCGGAAAGCCGCTGCCGTTCGGCGTCCGCGTAGCCGCAAAGATACAGCACCAGCCGGCCCACCGGATTGGCCGAGAAGCGGCAATATGCGAACAGGTCTTCCCACGTCCGGTAGCGGGTCACGGTCTGGTCGGCGACAAAAGCCCGGATCAGATCGGCAAACGGCTGCTGAGGGATGGAATGCCGCGCCACGGTGTCGCGCAGGGCGACGAACACCGGGTGCGTGGCCCGCCCCGCATACATCTCATCGAGCGACCCGCCCCACCACGCGAGCAGGCGCAAGCTTTCCGCCCGGTCTCCGATTTCGTCGCCAAGGTCGTCCGCCCAGCGGCAGTAGGCATACACGTTGAAGAAATCCTGGTGCAGCCGCTTGGGAAGCAGAAAGCTCGCCACGTGAAAGTTTTCGTAGTGATGGGTGGCCAGCCAGCGCGTGTAAGCTTGCGCTTCGCCGGGGGAATATACTTTGCCGAGCGCTTCCGGGGAGCGGACGAACTCGGCTGGCGCGAGCTGTACTGTGCCGGCGTTCATGTCGATCCTCCCCGGCTGAATCCGGCAAGGAGTGAAGAAATATAGCCGCCGGCTGTCAGGGAACGATCGCCGTCTTCAGGTGCCCGTTGTGGCTCATGAGGTGGCGCATCACTTCCAGCAGATTGGCCAGCGGCTCCTCCCGGTTCACGAAGAATGAAGCCGCAATGTGGCCGTTCGACACCAGGTCCAGAGCCTTGCGAATGTAGGCCGGCGTGTGATGGAAGCTGGCTTTGCAGGTAATCTCCGAATAGTGAAGCAACTGCGTATCCAGGTTCACCGTGGTGTCGTTGGGACAGCCGCCGAAAAAGTTCACCGTGCCGCCGCGCCGCACCATGTTCACGGCCCACTGCCAGGTCTGCGGTTTGCCCACGGCTTCGATGGCGATATCCACGCCCCGCCCGCCGGTCAACCCGCGCACCGTCTTCACCGGATCGCTGGCGTCGTCGCCCACGATCAGTTCGTCGGCTCCCAATGCGGCCGCGCGCTTCAACTGCGTCTGCCGCCGGCCCACCGCCACTACGCGGCAGCCGGACAGTTTGGCAATCTTGACGAACATCAACCCGATCGGACCCAGACCGATGATCGTCACCACGTCGCCCGGGCGCGGCAGCGTCTCTTCCCAACCCCGCAGCACGCAGGCCAATGGTTCCACCAGCGCGGCGTCATGATAACCGACGTGGCGGGGAATGAGATAGGTGTTGCGCTCCACGATGCGCGACGGAATGCGGATGTACTCGGCGTAAGCGCCATTGTTGAACAACAGGTCTTCGCACAGGTTTTCCAGGCCGCGACGACAAAAATAGCATTGCTCGCAGGGCGCGGAATTGGCGGACACCACCCGCTGGCCCACGGAGAACCCTTTGACCGCTTCGCCCACCGCTACAACGTCGCCGGCCAGCTCGTGGCCGAAAACCGCCGGCGGAACAATCATGCGGGCATGGTATCCACGGCGAAATACCTTGACGTCGGTGCCGCAGGTCAGCGCCACCTTGACGCGAACAAGAATGTCCCCGCTATCGATAGTCGGAACGGCTACCGGCTCTACCTGCAAGTGTTCTTTGCCGTACAGCACGGCAGCCATCATCTGGCTGTTCACTATGACCACCTCTGTGGCTGAACGATTATTTTCAATGATTTAGATCCTGGATGCAATGCCAAATCCATTCCTGAACGGATTTTAACCAAAGGATAACGATGACTGATCAATTCATCCAGCGGCAACTCGCCGCCAAAAACAAGACGGGCCGACTCGTGCTGCAAGTCCACCGAAGCACTATAACACCCGGAAATCGTTCGCTCTCCCACACAGATGTCCGCTCCGGAAATTTCGATGCGTTCGGTGGCCGAAGTTTGCGCGAAGAGCAGTATCCGGGCTCCCGGACGGGTACAGGCAATCGCCTGATCCACGATTCCCGGAGCCGAAACAGCCACAATCGCCAGGTCCGCGCCGCGGCCCCCGGTCAGACGTTTCGCTTCCGCCGCCACATCCGCCGACCGCGGATTCCAGGTGAATTCGGCGCCGCACCGCGCCGCCACGTCCAACCGGTCGCCGATTGTGTCGGTCGCCGCCACGCGCGCTCCGGCCCGCTTCACCAGCATGGTAAACATCAACCCGATGGGCCCCTGGCCCAGCACGACTACGAAATCCTCCGGCCGAGGGCCGCACTGCGTCACGGCCTTGAGACAGGTATTGAACGGCTCTACCAGGGTAGCCCGTTCAAAACTCACTCCGTCCGGAATCTTCTCCACGCCGCGCTCCACAATCCAGTCCATTACGCGCACGTATTGCGCAAACCCGCCCCCGGCCGGCTCGAATCCCGCCGTGATTCCCACCTTCTTATAAACCGGACATTGCGCATATATCTTCCGCCGGCAGTAGTAACAGTTCAGACACGGAATGTGATGGAACGCCACCACCCGATCGCCCGGCCGAAAGCGCGAAACACCCGCGCCCACCGCTGCCACCACTCCGGCGGTCTCGTGTCCGTAGACGCGGGGCGGCGCCAGCAGGTTGTATTCGATTTTCTTCAGGTCCGTGTGGCAGATCCCGCAGGCTTCCACGCGAATCAGGATTTCGCCTGAACCGATGGGCGGAGTGGGGATCTCTTCCACATTCACCATGCTCGCCCCGCGATAAACCGCGGCGTGCATGATTCCCGGTATCGTCATCGACTCAGAATCGGCAATCGGCAAAAAATACTCCCAAGGCACGTGAGGCGCGCGCGCACCGCCACCCCAGGCGGACCAGTTCTGGTATCCGCGTCAGGGGCTTTCGTAAACCGGACTCTAGGATTCCTATTGTATCGAAGTGCCCGTCCGGGCGCAGGACTCGTTGAAAGTCGTTTTCCATTGTCTCCCCCGCCAGGTCGGTTACCGCCTTGATTCCCACAAACGGGACGCCCATGCCGCGCGCCCGCTCCGCTACCCCAGCCGCCTCCATGTCCACCACTTTCGCTCCGTTGGCGCCCAGAACTCGTTTCTCCTCGGCGGTTCGCGCCACGTGATCCACCGTAATCAGGCCGCCTCTCAGGAACCGGCCGCCACCCGACACCGGCGCCGTTCGGTACGTTTCCGCCCCGCCGGCCGCCTGGTCCGCCACCACCACGTCGGCCACACCCAGTTCCGGCGCCAAGGCCCCGCAGTAGCCGACGCTGGCGATGGTCTGCGGCTCGAACCCAACCGAGACGGCAGCCTCCACCGCCGCCGCCGCCCGCCGCCTCCCCGCGCCATTGGTCACCAGCAGCACGTCGTTTCCGCCCAATTTCGCGCTGCGCGCCCAGTGCGCGCCCAGCCCTACGGCACGCGTCTCGCGCGCCCGCTTCAACACTCCACTGAATTCCCTCGGTTCGGCGGCCACCATGAGAAGCTTCATTAAGCCGCCGAACCGGTTGCCGTCAGACCGCCGAACCACTCCACCGCCCGCTCCAGCGCGGTTTCGGCCGGCGACGGGTTCCATCCCAGCTCGCCGCGCGCCTTCGCGTCCGAAACCCACATCTTCTTGCGCGCCATGCGCACCGCTTCCATCGGCACCCGCGGCGGCGCTCCCGTCACCTCCGCCCATGCCGTGCTGCAAATCCCGGCGCAATAGGCGGCCGCGTAGGGTAGCCGAAGCCTGGGCGCCTTCCGCCCCGTAATCTTCGCCAGCCGTTCCAGAATTTGCGCCAGCGTCATGTTCTCCGAGCCCAGAATGTACCGTTCGCCGGCGCGCCCGCGTTCCAGGGCCAACAGGTGCCCCTCGGCCACATCGCGTGCATCCACCACGTTCAATCCCGTGTCGATGAACGCGGGCATCCGCCCGAGCAGAAAGTCCAGCACAATCCGGCCGGTGGGCGTCGGCTTCACGTCATGGTCGCCGATCGGCGCCGTCGGGTTCACAATCACCACGTCCAGTCCGCCGCGCGCGAAATCGAGCGCCACCTGCTCGGCCTGAAACTTGGAGCGTTTGTACTCGCCCGCCATGTCGTCGAGCGACACCGGCGTCCGCTCGTCGCCCAACTCCCGTTCGCCGGCGCCCACACCGCCCGGCGCATGCACGGGAATTCCGATCGTCCCCACCGTGCTGGTGTAGACGACTCGCCGCACACCGGCCCGCCCGGCCGCCGCCAGCAGGTTGCGTGTGCCCTCCACGTTGGAGCGATAGAGTTCGGAAGCGTCCTTGGCCCACAAACGGTAGTCCGCCGCGACATGAAATACCAGTCCGCAACCGGCCACCGCCGCGGCCAGCGATGGCGGATCGCGCAGGTCGCCCGTGACCGCTTCCACCGCCAGCTCCCGCACCCGGCTGCCCGGACGCACCAGCGCCCGCACCGGGTAGCCGCGTTCGATCAGCACTCGCGCCACGTGCCAGCCCAGGAAACCGGACGCCCCGGTTACCAGGACGGGTTTGCCTATCGCAGCGTCCATGCCAGCATTTTCAGATTGTCGGCCAGGCCGACGTTGATCCCCAGCGCCGCCGAAGGTTCGTACCCGCAGTGCACCATGCAGTGCTCGCAGCGCGGATCGTTGCCATGCCCGTAAGCCTCCCAGGGCGTTTCGGTCATCAGCCCTTCGAAAGTCTTGTAGTGGCCGTCGGTGATGAGGTAGCAGGGGCCTTTCCAGCCCTTCACGTTGTAGGTGGGATTTCCCCAGGCGGTGCACGGCAGCTCGCGCTGGCCCTTCAGAAACTCCAGGTAAATCGGCGTCTGCCGAATGGCGTATTTCTTCGCCAGCCGGCCGATGTCTTTGAATTTCTCGTGGACGTCTTCCCGCGTCAGAAAGATCTCGCGGTCGTTCACGGCCGAGTAGCCGTAAGCCGGCGCGATCTGGTGGCCGTCCACCTTGAGCTGTTTGAGATACTCGAACAGCTCTTCGATCTCCGCCATATCGGTCTCTTTGTAGACCGTGGTGTTGGTGCACACCTGGAAGCCGGCGGCTTTGGCGGCCTTGATGCCTTCGATGGCTTCCCGGAATACGCCCGTCCGCTCCACCGCAATGTCGTGATTCTTCTCCATCCCGTCCAGGTGCACGTTGAAGTAGAAGCGCTTGTCGGGGGTGAACTCCTTCAGCCGCTTCTTGATGAACATGCCGTTGGTGCAGAGATAGATGTGACGGTCGCGTTCCAGAATGCCCGCCGTCAGTTCGCCGATCTGCGGATACATCATCGGCTCGCCGCCGCAAATCGAGACCACCGGCGCGCCGCACTCATCCACCGCCGCCAGGCACTCTTCGAGCGGGACCCTCTCGGTGATGCTGGATTCGTATTCCCGAATGCGGCCGCAGCCCGTGCAGGTCAGATTGCAGGCGTGCAGCGGCTCGAGCATCAGCACAATCGGAAACCGCTTGTGGATCATCGGGTGGGGTTGGCGCTTCTCCCCCGCCTTCGGGGAAAGAATGCGGAACGGGTTGGCGGCATTGGCTTCCGGAGCAGCGGTCTTCTGCCACTCCGGACGCGGCCGCATTTTATTCTTCAGAATATATCCCGCCAGGCCGGCGGTCATGGAGATCGGAAATTTCATAACCTATCCATTCCAACTTGGGCGGGTCTTCGCGTAGGAAGCAAGCGCCAGCAGCGGGAAATAATCCTTATAGAGGTGGTAGTTCAGATAAAAGACTTTGGGAAAACCGGTCCCGGTGGAAAGTTCTTCGTCCCAGCTTCCGTCGGCGCGCTGCGTTTCCACCAGGTATTCGATACCGTGCTGCACGCTGATCGAATCGGCGTCTCCGCCGGCAATCAGCCCCAGAATCGCCCACGCGGTCTGCGACGGCGTCGAGGGCGCCGCCACGAAGGTGCCGCGGTCGTAGCTTGCGCAGCTTTCGCCCCAGCCGCCGTCGGCATTCTGAATCGAGCGCAGCCACTCGCCGGCGCGCAGGATGTGCGCTTCGCGGTCGCTTTCGCCGGCTTCCGCCAGGCCGCGCAAGGCGAAGCAGGTGCCATAAATGTACGCCACGCCCCAACGCCCGTACCAGCTCCCATCAGCCTCCTGGTGGCGCACCAGCCAGTCCACTCCGCGCCGCACCGCCGGGT
>Ga0182014_10001050_pt1 | contig 37574 bp, 30 predicted proteins | sample 612S2DmetaG_FD_120489 | JGI IMG/M metagenome (GOLD analysis project Ga0182014, IMG submission 120489) | Permafrost microbial communities from Stordalen Mire, Sweden - 612S2D metaG | ecosystem: Environmental > Terrestrial > Soil > Wetlands > Permafrost | place: Sweden: Stordalen | collected... | reverse complement strand
CGGCTCTGGCTGGGCCGGCTCTGGCTGGGCCGGCTCTGGCTGGGCCGGCTCTGGCTGGGCCGGCTCTGGCGGCGGAGGGGGCACGATGAGCCCGGGCAGGCCGGCGGAGTACGCGGGAGGATACACCGGGTCCGCCAGTGACCTGGCGGTCGATGACGCCGCAATCGACGTCATGATCACCCAGTACGGCGACCGGGTGCGGCGCCTTCCGCCGGTCGCGCTGGTGATCGCCGCCTACAACGAGGAGGGCGCGGTCGGGACGGTCGTGGGGAACCTTCCCGCGCAGGTGTGCGGGCTGGACACCGCGACGATCGTGGTGGCGGACGGCTGCGCGGACGCCACCGCCAAGGAGGCGGACGCGGCCGGGGCGCTGGTCGCGGATGTCCCGGTCAACCGGGGCCAGGGGGCCGCGCTGCGACTCGGTTACCGGATCGCCCGGGACGGCGGCGCGCAGTACATCGTGACCACGGACGCCGACGGCCAGTACAACCCGGCCGAGATCGGGGGAATGCTCGCGCTGGTCGTGGCCGGGAAGGCCGACTTCGTGACCGGCTCCCGGCGGCTGGGCAGCGCGGAGAGCAAGGACCCGATCCGCCAGGCGGGGGTCCGGTTCTTCGCCGCGGCCATCAGCCTGCTGACCGGCCAGAAGATCTCCGACACCACGTTCGGGCTGCGGGCCATGCGGGCGGAGGTCACCGGGGCGGTTCAGCTGTCCCAGCCGCAGTATCAGGCGTCAGAGCTGCTGATCGGCGTGATCATCCACGGCTACAAGGTGGCCGAAGTACCCGCCACGATCCACCGGCGCCGGGTCGGGGAGAGCAAGAAGGGCCAGAACCCCTTCTATCACCTGCACATCCCCGGCGTGAACAACCTCTTCTACGGGCTGCGCTTCAGCCGCGTGGTCTTCGGGACCTGGTGGCGCGAGCGTCAGCGGCGGTCGGGGCGCACGTCGCCGTCGCCCAGGTCGGCGCGGCTAGGAACGGCAGGCACGGCGGGCTCCGGCGGGTCAGCGGCCATGGCGAACGGGTCGGCATCGTCGGGCGGGGCCTCGGCCGCCGCACTGGATGAGGTGATGGGCGGCGCGGACTCACGCGGGGCTGAGTCACGCGGCGGCTTCCGGTCAGCGAAGAGGATGTAGTGGAAGATAAAGAAGCGCCCCAGGAAGGTCAGGCAGTTGGCGGCGAAGTAGGTGCCGTCGGTGATGAGCACCCGCTGGATGCCGCCGACCTCGACATCCTCGGCCAGGGCCACGCCCAGCTTGGCGGCCAGGCCCAGGATGACCCACGCGCCCACGGAGACCAGCCAGAATGGCAGGGTTTCCTTCAGCAGTCGCGGCTTCCCCTTGCGTTCCCACGCCCAGCGGCTCAGCACGTAGCTCACACCGGCGCCGATGATCGCCGCCAGGCCACCTGAGATGCCTGCCGTCATGTTCGCCGGGCCGATGAAGATGCTCAGCGCTACCTGGCTGGCTATTACGGAAGCTACGGCCACAAGAGTGAACCGCGTGAAACGGACACCGACGTTGGTGCGTGCCTTGCGGATCAGCGCGGCGCCGATCCGGCTCGATGCGATTGCCATTGATGTCCTAGGTTACGTGGCCGGCGATAAGGGGCTATCGACGAGGCCCGGAAAGCGGCGTGATGCGCCGGCGCTGCAGGCCACAGCGTCCCGGGTGGCCGTGTGTTCTCACGACCGGCCTCCCCGGCGCACGGCAGCACGCTACCGTGTCGCCACAGCGCGCGCAGCCAATGCAACCTGCGGATGAGCTGGGAAAACGCTGAAGGCGAAGCAAAGCTCACCACCCGGTACGAATGACCGGCCGAGGCAGGAAAACCAACGAAAGCGACACTACGACCAAGGGCAGGAAAACGGAGCATGAAGATTTTGGTGTTGGGCGGGGATGGGTACCTCGGCTGGCCGACGGCGCTTCATTTGTCCGGGCAGGGACATGAGGTGGCGGTGGCGGATAATTTCGCGCGCCGTGGCTATGACAATGAGCTCGGGGTGGAGTCCCTGGTGCCGATCGAGCCGCTGCAGACCCGGATCGCGGTGTGGAAGGAGCTGACCGGGCAGCAGATCGGATGTTACATCGGGGATCTGACCGATGCGATGTTCGCGTACCGGATCATCACGGAGTTCGCCCCGGACGCGGTGGTGCATTTCGCCGAGCAGCGGGCGGCGCCGTATTCGATGATCGACCGCAGCCACGCGGTGTACACCCAGCAGAACAACGTGATCGGGAACTTGAACCTGCTGTTCGCGATCGCCGAGATCAACCCGGAGATCCACCTGGTCAAGCTGGGCACGATGGGGGAGTACGGGACCCCGAACATCGACATCGAGGAGGGGTGGCTGGAAATCGAGCACAACGGCCGCACCGACAAGATGCTGTACCCCAAGCGGCCCGGCTCGTTCTATCACCTGTCCAAGGTCCACGACAGCCACAACATCGAGTTCGCGTGCCGGATCTGGAACCTGCGCGCGACCGACCTGAACCAGGGCGTCGTCTACGGCCAGCAGACCCCCGAAACCGCCCGCGACGAGCGGCTCGCCACCCGGTTCGACTACGACGCGGTGTTCGGCACCGTGCTGAACCGGTTCGTCATCCAGGCCGTCATCGGCCACCCGCTGACCGTCTACGGCACCGGCGGCCAGACCCGCGGCATGATCGACATCCGCGACACCGTCCGCTGCATCCAGCTCGCCTGCGAAAACCCCGCCGACCGGGGCGAGTTCCGGGTCTTCAACCAGATCACCGAATGGATGAGCGTCCAGCAGATCGCCGAGGCCATCAAATCCGCCTCCCCCGAAGATGTCCACATCGACTACCTGCCCAACCCCCGCGTCGAACTCGCCGAGCACTACTACAACGTCACCCACACCAAGCTCATCGAACTCGGCCTGCAGCCCCACCTGCTATCCGACACCCTCATCGACTCCCTCTTCGAAATCACCAAACGCTACGCCCACCGCGTCCGCCCCGAAGCCCTCCTGCCCACCGTCAACTGGCGCACCCCCACCGCCACCCCCTGACGACGGCGCGGCGGCGCTCTTGCGAGGAGTTAGCCCCCGGGCGCTGGCTTCGGCGGCATCTGGTGACCGGGCGCTGGGCGGCATTGCCGCCCAGCGCCCGGTTCTGCGTTGCGGGGCTGGGCGGGTGACGGGGTGCGTGCCCGCCGGAGCGTGGCCCTACGCGGTGAGGCCGATCAGGCGGGCCAGGTCGGCTGCGCCACGGTCGTAATACGCGGCAGTGTCGGTGACAACGTTGTTGAACTGGCCGAACAGTTCGAAGCTGATCATCCCGAACACGCCGGACAAAGCGGTCAGCATCCCGATCGCGACCTCATCGGGGACTCCGGGCAGGACGCTGTCCCGGAGCCGGCCGGCGTCCTCGGCAAGTCCGTTCGGTACCGGTGATCTGCCGGGCAGCGGGATGAGCCCGCCCGCCGCGAAGGCGTCGCTGATGAGCCGGCCGAAGACGGCGGCGGAGCGGGCCGCCGGGCCGATGGTGTCCGGTGGCGCCTGGTACCCGGGCACGGGTGAGCCGTAGATCAGCGCGTACTCGTGCGGGTGCGCGACCGCCCAGGCCCGGGCGGCGCGGCAGGCCGCCCGCCACCGGCCCGGGTAGTCGTCGCGGCGGCACGCGGCGTCGGCGTTCTCCACGGCCTCGCCGATGGCGTTGTAGCCATCGATGATCAGCGCGGTCAGCAGTTCGTCGCGGCTGGCGAAGTAACGGTAGATCCCGGAAGACACCATGCCCATGTCCCGGGCCACGGCCCGGAGCGACAGGGCGGCGGCCCCATCCGAGGCAAGCTGGGCGCGGGCGATGTCCGTGATCTCACGGGTGATCTCCGCGCGGACCCGCTCCCTCGCCGTCCTGCGTGCTGGCACCTTTCGACCTTAGCAGAGCGATAGGCACGAATAAGAGCAGCGCTCTTCCACGGGAGGCCGGCGGATCGCTCTTCCACGGAGCCATCGGCGCCGAGGCGGAGACGGTTGAGCAGCGGACGGTTCCCGGGCCCCGGGACGGGTGCTGGTGGAGACGGCGCGGCCCCTGAATGCCATGATGGTCGTGCTGGCCACCCGCGGAGAACACGCGGCCCGGCTGCGCGCGGTCAGCCAGTACGCGCGGTCAGCCAGCACGTGCTGCGCCACGCGCCATGTCCCGTCCTCGTTGTGCCCGAGGCCATTAAGGGACTATAGATACCGGAGGCATTCTTCGGGGTTGGGCTACGCACTGGGAGGTATCGGCCGATGACGTTTTTCGCAGTAAACCCGCCGGGAGTTGAAACCAGCATCACCAACATGCCGGAAAGCGGCCTGATCGTCCTATCGGTCTGTTCCGTGTTCCTGGCCGCCGCACTGCTGATCCCGGCCATGCTGGCCGGCCGCGCGCCGCGCCGGACCGGGCCGGCCTCGGTGCCACCGTGGACCGGTACCGTGCAGGGCGGAAGTCACCTCGGTGACGGGCGGAGCGTGGCGCCGCACCGGGACGCGCCCGCGGAAGCGTCCGGCCAGGAGAAGGTGGTCCGGGTCCAGGCCGCCCGGGACGAGGGGGGCACCCCCAGCGACGAGGCCTGACTGAGAGACGAAGCCCATGGGCCCTGACCGCGCCCTCGCGAAGCGGGCAGCGTTTCCGGCACCGTTGCAACGACCCCCTGAGCCCGCCCTGAGAACGCAACCAACATCGGAGCAGTCCGCGGTGCGGGCGGGACGTGGCCCGGCTAAGGACCCAGGGGGCGCATCAGTCACAGCCGTTCCTGACCGGAGCCGGCCTGACCGGGGCCTCGGGGGGCGCAGCGGTGGGGGCTCGGCGCGGACCGGGATCGCGAAGATCGCCACGATGGGGAAGAGGACCCCGAGGCCGAACGCCCCGCCGTAGCCGGCCAGTTCGATGAGCTGGGCCATGACCGGCGGGGTCGCGGCCGCGGCTACGTTCTGCCCGGTGTTCTGCACGCCGAGCGCCCGGCCGGCCCACGACATGCCCGCGATCTCCGCGACCGCCGTGAACGCCAGGCCGTTCGTGCTGACGGATACCGCGATCGCAGCGAGCAGCGCGCCGACGGCCAGCGGTGAGCGCCACCACATCCCGAGCGCGCACGCGCCCATGACGACCGCCACGGCGCAGGCCAGCCAGCGCATCGGCCGGAGCCTGCTCATGGCCCGGTCGGACCACTTGCCGGCCAGGAGCCGGGTGAGCGCGCCGGCCAGGTTCGCGATCGCAATGACACGGCCCGCGTCCACCGCGCTCCAGCCGCGCCCGGTCACCAGGTACTCCAGCGCGAAACCCGTCGTCGCGAACTGCGGCACCACGAGCAGCATGCTGGCCGCGTGGATGCGCCAGAGCGTGGGCGCCCGGTACGGGTTGGCCGCCGGACCGGCGCCCGCGCGGGACGGGCGCGGCGGGTCCGCCGCGAAGATCGCCACCACGGCCGCGGCCGCCAGGCACAGGAGCCCGCACGCGCCCAGCGCTCCGGCCAGGCCGGAGCGCGCGGCGATGGCCGGCAACGTGGCCGCCGCGAGCATGGTCCCGAGCGGCTGGGCGGTCTGCCGGGCGCCCATGGCCAGGCCGCGTTCGGCCGCCCCGAACCAGCCGAGAACGAGGCGGCCGCTGGCCGCGTTGACCGAGGCTCCCCCCGCGCCCGCGCAGCCGAGCAGGAGGCCGACGCTCACGGCACCGGAGACCCGGCTGGCGGCGATGAGGGCGCCGCCGGCGATAGCCAGCCCGGCGGTGATGACCAGCCGCTCGCCGTACCGGTCGGCGAGGGCTCCCCAGGCCACCAGCGCGACGATGACGCCGATCAGCGGCGCGGCCACCAGCGTGCTCGCGGCGGTCAGCGACAGCCCGAACTGGTGACGCAGGTCCGGCACGAGGTACGGGAGGCCGTACAGGAACACGCAACTGGCCGCCTGCGCGCCCATGCCGAGAGCGAGCATCCACCACCTGCGACGATCACCTGCCATGAGCCAGACGATAGCGCCATCTCATAATTAGAATAAAACTGTTTCGCATAGTGAGATAGTCGCGCGGCGGCCAAGGTTGCGGGGTGCCGCGTCGCGAGGAGGTGACCGGCAGACGGTTCCCGGCGGGCAGGGGCCGCCGGGATGCGCGTCCGGCGGTGATGGGCGGCGGCAGGCGGCCGGCGGCGGTAGGCGTCAGACGGTGGTCCATCCGGCCATGGGGAAGGCGGCCATCAGGTCGCGGACCTCGTGGGCGATCCGGTCCAGGGCGGCCTCGTCCTCCTTGGCCGCGGCGGCGATCGCGTCATCCATCCAGGCCGCGATGGCCGGCATGTGCTCCTCGCCGAGACCGCGCGTAGTGATCGCGGGCGTGCCGAGCCGGATACCGGACGGGTCGAACGGCTTGCGCGGGTCGTAGGGCACGGTGTTGTAGTTCAGTTCGATGCCGGCCCGGTCCAGGGCCCGCGCGGCGGGCTTGCCGCCGATCCCCTGCCGGGTCAGGTCGACCAGGATCAGGTGGTTGTCGGTGCCACCGGACACGAGGTCGTACCCGCGCGCGGTCAGCGCCCCGCCCAGGGCCCGCGCGTTGGCGACCACCTGGTGCGCATAGTCGCGGAACCCGGGCTGGGCCGCCTCGTGCAGGGCCACCGCGATCGCGGCGGTGGTGTGGTCGTGCGGGCCGCCCTGCAGCCCGGGGAACACCGCCTTGTCCAGGGCCTTCGCGTGCTCCGCAGTCGACATGATCATCGCGCCGCGCGGACCGCGCAGGGTCTTGTGCGTGGTCGTGGTGATCACGCCGGCGTGGCCGGCCGGCGAAGGGTGAGCACCTCCCGCGATCAGCCCGGCGATGTGCGCGATGTCGGCCACGAGCACCGCCCCGACTTCGGCGGCGATCTCCGCGAACGCCGGGAAGTCGATGGTCCGCGGGATCGCCGTCCCGCCGCAGAAGATGAGCTTCGGGCGTTCCCGGCGGGCCAGGTCACGCACCTCGTCCAGGTCCAGGCGGCCGGTATCGGCCCGGACGCCGTACTGCACGCTGCGGAACCACTTGCCCGTCACCGAGACCGGCCAGCCGTGGGTCAGGTGCCCGCCCATCGGCAGCGACATGCCCATGATCGTGTCGCCCGGCTGAGCGAAGGCGAGGTAGACGGCCAGGTTGGCCGGCGAACCCGAGTACGGCTGGACGTTGGCGTGCTCAACGCCGAACAGCGCCTGCGCGCGCTGCACGGCCATGGTCTCGATGACGTCGACGAACTGCTGGCCCTCGTAGTAACGGCGGCCCGGGTACCCCTCCGAATACTTGTTGGTCAGGACCGAGCCCGACGCTTCGAGCACGGCCACGGACACGTAGTTCTCCGACGGGATCAGCCGGATCTTCTCGAACTCCCTGCGGGCCTCGTGCTCGATCAGGCTGGCGATCTCCGGGTCGGTGCGGGCCACGTGCGGGATGGGCGGCTGGTGCATATCGAAACCTCCTCGGCACGAGGCTACAAGCGGCCGCAGCCCGCGGGGAGGTGCCGCAGCCCGCGAGGAGGGGCCGGCAGCCTCGCCGCACCCGGGCGTGGGTCCGGTAGCGTCGTGGCTGGACTGGCCGGCACGTCGCAGGGAAGGAACCCCGGGTGGCTGAGAAGATCATTCTGGACTGTGATCCAGGTATCGACGACGCGCTGGCCATCGCCTTCGCCGTCGGCAGCCCGGACCTTGATCTGCGCGGCATTACGACCGTGGCCGGCAACGTGGGCCTGGACCTCACCACGTCCAACGCGCAGCGGGTGAGTCAGTTCGTCGGCGCCGCGGGCGTCCCCGTTACCCCGGGCAGCCCCGCACCGCTGCTGCGGCCGCCGTTCGATGCCCGGCACGTGCACGGAGACACCGGTCTCGGCGGTGCGCAGCTGCCGCCGCCGGAAACACGGCCGTCGGGCGGCCACGCCATTGACTTCCTGATCGAGACGATCGGCGCCGCCCCGGGTGAGATCACCCTCGTCGCCACCGGCCCGCTGACCAACATCGCGCTGGCCGTCCACCGCCAGCCGCAACTGGTCAGCCAGGTCAAGGACTTTGTGATCATGGGCGGCTCGACCGGCCGGGGCAACGTCACGCCCGCCGCCGAGTTCAACATCGCCGTCGACCCGGAGGCCGCGGCCATCGTCTTCCGCGCGGGCTGGACGGTCACCATGGTCGGGCTGGACGTGACCCTGCAGGCGCGGGCGACCGCGGCGGTACGGGACAGAATGCGGGGCCTGGGCGCGCTGGCCAGTGAGCTGCTGCTGCCCGGCCTGGAGCACTACGCCTCGGACGAGGACCCGCTGTCCGCGTGGCCCGGCCACGGCGGGAACGGCCAGGACGACGAGGCGCTCGAGCCGCTCGGGCCCGACCCCGCGGTGCATGACGTGTGCGCGGTCGCCTACGTGGCCGACCACGGCCTGCTGGGCTGCCTGCCTGCCCGGGTGGAGGTGGAGACCGTCGGCCGCTGGACCTCGGGCATGACGGTCACCGACTTCCGCGCGCCGGGCAGCGAACGGAACGCTCTGGTCGCCACGGCCATCGATGTCCGCGGATTCTGGGACCGCGTGATCGCGGCGTACGGGAACGTGGCCGCGACCATGACCGCGAACGCCCGGCCTGCCGCCGGCCTTTAGCAGGGCCGCGGCAGAGGAGGCGGGAATATGAGCGGGGCCGGCCGCTTCGCGCGGCTATCGTGGTGAATCGCACACGTACAAAAGCTTTTCTGCCCGTGTTACATTCACAGGCGGTGGCAACCACATCGTGGACCGCCAGGCCTTGAGACAGGGTCACTAAAAATGGGTGAATCCCCCGGGATTGCGCCCCGGGGGATTCACCCGCCCCCAGCTACGACATCTCGATGTCGTAGCGCCCCCCCTTCACATCCGCCAGAAATCTGGCGAACGCGGCCCGGCCGATGATGTGCGCGCCACCTTCCGGGCGCTTGCTGTCCCTAACCGCTGTCACGTCAGGGAGGTTACCCGCAATCTCCACGCAGCCGCCGTTGTGGGAACTACGGCGGGCCTTCCGCCAGATTGCCTGAGACAGATCAGTCATTGCTCACTCCAGTCGATCAGCGAAGCGCTCTAGATAAGCCACCGTGTCGTGCGGGTCGAGCGCCCCATCGCACGCACGTTCGAACGACTGCACGTAGCCGTGTACCGACTCCCGCTTGCTCACCTCCTCGATCACATAGTCGGTTTCCACAAAGACGAGACTCGGCCGCCGCTCGCCGTCGAAGCTGAAGATGTTGACCATGGAATGCGCGCCGCTCGGCGGCCCGTCCTCGAAACGCTGGACGCGCAGCTCGACGTTGCGGCGAGCCGCCATGTCGACGAGGTGGTGGATCTGCTCCCTGCGGTCGCCGAGGGAGCCCCACCGGTACAGCAGAGACGCCTCGGTGATCACGGCGCTCAGCGTCGGGGCGGTCCCGTCAGAGCGGTCGAGAATCTCCTGCCGGCGCAGCCGGGCCCGGAGCGCATCACGCCGCCACTTCGGCGGCCGGGGCCCGGTCCGCAGCAGCGATTCGATGTAGGCCTGCGTCTGCAGCAGTCCGGGCAGGATCAACGGCATGAACGCCCGTATGGTGGTGGCATCGTTCTCGTAGCCGGGGAACTCACTATCGAAGATCTCCGCGAAGTCACGCCACCAGGGCCGGGTCCGGGCGCGGATGGCGAGTTCCTCGACTTCCTCGCGCTCGCTTTCCGACACGCCGTAGATGCGGAGCAGGTCCCGGACGTCACTCATCTCGGGGCGCTTCCATTGGTTGGCCTCGAAGCGGCCGACCTTGCCCCGGCCCCAGTTCAGGATGTCGCAGACGTGGTTCGCGGTATAGCCGCTGGCGACGCGAAGCTCGGCGAGGCGCTGGGACAGGCAGCGCTTGGCGATCGTCGCACCGTAGGCATCGTCGGTCATACCGCTCTGCTTCCTCGACAAGTTATGAACGTCAGCACGAGGTTACCCAACTTGCGATTCGCAAATCCATACCTTTATGGAGTTAATTTCGGATGGGGCCCCCCATTGCGGCGGCCCGTCAATACTTCCCAGCCCCCAGTTTCCCGACATTTATCGAGGTCAGCCCCCTAATAGCGGCTCGCACGGAGAGCCTAGGACGCGGCATTACCCGTCGCGTCGTCGAATTCGCCTTTCCGGGCACCGTCCAGAAAGCACTCCCACTCGTTCCGGTCGAACACGAGCACCCGGCGTTCTGGATCATCGGCGACGCGCATCAGAATCCAGTTGCCGTCACCCGGCTCTGCCGCCCCATGCCCATCGGGACCCCCGGAAGTCCGAAACACACCATGGCCTTCGGGAACAACGGAGTTCACACAGGCAAAAGCAATCTCAATGGCACCGGCGCCGTCTCCCGAACGCTGCCATTCCTGAGCGTCGGGATCGATACCGAGTTCCTCGACCGTGGGCTTGGCGATCACGGCCGCCTGGCCACTCCGCAGTAGAGCCAGCGCTGGCCCTCGCTGTCCGCGAGTACCGGATCCTCCGCGCCCCAGATGCCGGTGAAGGTGAGGCCGGGGTCGGCGCCCTCGTACGGCGGAACCAGTTCCAGGCCGTCGAAGAACCGCGCGATATCGGCGTGCGACCGGAAGTGCATGCGCTCGCTGGCCTTGTCGAAGACGGCACGGAATCGCTCCACCGTGACCGGCGGCTTGCGCTCGTCCGTGAGGTGCGACAGCGACAGGTAGCTGCCCGGCGGCATCGCGTCCATGTAGCGCGCCACCAGGTTCCACGGATCCGAGGAGTCGGAAACGAACATCAGGACGGCCGTCATCAGAATCCCGGTCGGCTCACTGAAGTCGATGAGCCGGCGGAGATCCGGGTTCCCGAGGATCGTGTCCGGCTCGCGCAGGTCACCGCGGATCATCGTGGTCGTTCCCGCGCTGGCGAGCAGGGTCCGGCTCTGCGTCTCCACCATCGGGTCGTTGTCGATGTAGACCACCCGGGCGCCCGGGTCGACCTGCTGAACGACGTCATGCGTGTTCCCGACGGTCGGCAGCCCGGAACCGATGTCGATGAACTGCCGGACACCGCGCTCGGCGATCCACTTGGCCGCCCGCTGGTGAAACCCGCGGTTGGACCACGCGCAGTCCCTGATCTCCGGTACGACGCTCAGTATCTGCTGGGCGGCGCGTGCGTCGACGTCAAGGTAGTGCTCACCGCGCAGCATGTAGTCGTAGATCCGCGCCGGAGTGGGCACGCTGGAATCCACCCCGGGGATCTGTGATGTCTGACCCATCGCCCTCCCCCTGACTCACGGTCCATAGTCTGCCACGGAACAAGCAAATCACAACGACCTCGGCGCAAATGCGTTCGCTGAGAATGCACCCGGCGCCCGGCTTCCGGGAGCTGAGCGCCGGCTTCCGGGGAGCTCAGCTCCCGGCTTCCAGGTCACCCTCGAGGTCAAGGAAGACCTGACGGAGCTGGTCCAGCGTCTTGGCATCCGGGTCGGCCCACATGCCACGCTGGGCCGCCTCCAGGAGACGTTCCGTTATGCCGCGCAGCGCCCAGGGGTTGGATTTTTCCATAAAGGCCCGGTTCTCCGGGTCGAACACGTAGGCGGCCGCGAGCCGCTCGTACATCCAGTCCGACACGACGTGCGCGGTCGCGTCGTACCCGAAGAGGTAGTCCACCGTCGCGGCCAGCTCAAACGCGCCCTTGTAGCCGTGCCTGCGCATCGCCGCGATCCACCGCGGATTGACCACCCGGGAACGGAACACCCGGCGTGTCTCCTCCGCCAGCGTGCGTGTCTTGACCGCATCGGGCGTGGCCGAGTCGCCGATGTAGGCGGCGGGGCTGCGCCCGGTGAGGGACCGGACCATGGCCACCATGCCGCCGTGGTACTGGAAGTAGTCGTCGGAGTCGGCAATGTCGTGCTCGCGGGTATCGGCGTTCTTGGCCGCCACCGCGATCCGCGCGAACGCCGTTTCCATGTCGGTCCGCGCGGGGGTGCCGTCGAGGTCGCGGCCGTAGGCGTAGCCGCCCCACACCGCGTAGACCTCGGCCAGGTCGGCGTCGTCCCGCCAGTTCCGCGCGTCGATCAGCGGGAGCAGGCCCGCCCCGTACGCCCCCGGCTTGGAGCCGAAGATCCGGGTCGTCGCGCGGCGCCAGTCCCCGTGCGCAGCCTGGTCGGCGGTGGCGTGCGCGCGCAGGTAGTTCACCTCGGCGGGCTCGTCCAGCGCCGCGACCGCGGCGATCGCGTCGTCCAGCAGGGCGATGACGTGCGGGAACGCGTCGCGAAAGAAGCCGGAGATGCGCACGGTGACGTCGATACGGGGCCGCCCCAGCTCCCCGGGCGCCGTGATGGCGAAGCCGGTGACCCGGCGCGAGACCTCATCCCAGACCGGACGGCAGCCGATCAGGGCGAGGACTTCGGCGATGTCGTCGCCCTGGGTCCGCATCGCGGACGTGCCCCACACGGTCAGGCCGACACAGCGCGGGTAGCTGCCCTCGTCGGCGAGATGCCGGGCGAGCAGGGATTCGGCCAGCGCCGCCCCGGTGTCCCAGGAGTTGGCCGACGGGATGGCCTTCGGGTCGACCGAGTAGAAGTTCCGCCCGGTCGGCAGCACATTGACCAGCCCGCGGGTGGGTGACCCGGACGGCCCGGCGGGGATGTACCCGCCGGACAGCGCGCGCAGCACCGCGCCGATCTCCCCGGTCGTCGCGGCGAGCCGCGGCACCACTTCCGCGCACGCGAACCGCAGCACCCGCGCCACCGCCGCCGGATCCGGCGCATTTTCCTTAACGGACGTGCGTACTCCTGGGTCCGCCGGGGCGGGCGCGGGTCCAGTGGGCGCGATGGCGCCATTGGGCTCGTCAGGACGTGCGCGATGGCGTATTTGGGCACGTTCCTCCGCGGGAGCGGGAGCGGGAGCGGGAGCGGGAGCGGAGGTCACGGAGGCGGGGCCGAGCACGGTGGCGGCGACTCCGGCGGCGCGGGCGGCGTCCCAGTCGGCGGCGGCCATGGCCTCGACGAGGGCGCGGGCCGTGCGCTCGTAGCCGTCGGTCTCGGTGCGGGACGCGCCGTCGCGGCCCTCGGCCAGGCCGAGCGCGGCGCGCAGCCCCGGCAGGGCGCCCCAGCGCGAACTCCACAGCTGCGCGGAGCGCAGGATGACCAGGACCAGGTTGGTGAGCGCTTCGCCGGCCGGGGCCTCGCCGAGGATGTGCAGGCCGTCCCGGATGGCGGCGTCCTTCACCTCACAGAGGTAACCGTCCACGTGCAGCACGAAGTCGTCGAACTCGGCCGCGCCCGGTTCGCCCGGGACGCCCAGGTCGTGGTGAAGCTGCGCCGTATGCACCAAGGACCAGATCTGCGCCCGGACCGCGGGCAGCTTGTCCGGGTCCAGCGCCGCGACCGTCGCGTACTCGTCCAGCAGCTGCTCCAGCTTGGCCAGCTCGCCGTAGCTGTCGGCGCGGGCCATCGGCGGGACCAGGTGATCGATGATGACCGCGTGCGCGCGGCGTTTGGCCTGGGTGCCCTCCCCCGGGTCGTTCACGATGAACGGGTAGATGAGCGGGACGTCCCGCAGGACCGCGTCCGGCGCGCACTCGTCCGACAGGCCCAGCCCCTTGCCGGGCAGCCACTCCAGCGTGCCGTGCTTGCCGAGATGGATGACCGCGTCCGCGCCGAACACCTCGTCCAGCCACCGGTAGGCGGCCAGGTAATGGTGCGACGGCGGCAGGTCCGGGTCGTGGTAGATGGCGACCGGGTTCGCACCGAATCCGCGCGGCGGCTGGATCATCACGACCACGTGCCCGAACCGCAGGGCAGCGAGCACGATGTCGCCGCCGTCGATGTACAGCTCACCCGGCGGCTCACCCCACTGCGCGGTGAGCCTGCGCCTAAATCCGTCCGGCAAAGAAGAAATCCACTCGCGGTAGACGGGCAGCGGGACCCGTGCCGGTGCGGCGCTGAGCTGTTCCTCGGTCAGCCACTCGGTGTCGTAGCCGCCCGCCGCGATAAGGGTGTGGATGAGCGTGTCGCCGTCTTCCGGGAAGCCGTCTCCCAGGTCGTATCCGGCACCGCGCAGGGCGCGCAGCAGGCCGACCGCGGAGGCGGGGGTGTCGAGGCCGACGGCGTTGCCGACGCGGGAGTGTTTCGTCGGGTAGCAGGACAGCATGATCGCGACACGCTTGGCCTGGTTCGGGATGGTGGCCAGGCGCGCGTGCCGCACGGCGATGCCCGCGAGGCGGCCGGCCCGCTCGTGGTCAGCCACGTAGACCGGGATGCCGTCCGGTCCCTCCTCCTTGAACGAGAACGGGACCGCGATCAGGCGCCCGTCGAACTCGGGGATGGCCACCTGCATGGCCGCGTCGATCGGGCTCACGCCGCCGTCCGCTTCCCGCCACTGGCCTTTTGCGGAGGTCAGGCAGAGACCCTGGATGAGCGGGACGCCCAGCCCGGCGAGCGCGCCGGCGTCCCAGTCGCCCTCGGCGCCGGCGTCGGCGGCGACCGAGCCCCCGGCCGCCAGGACCGTCGTGATGATGGCGCCGGCCGGGCGGAGCAGTTCGGCCAGGCCGGGATCGGCGGAGCGGAGCGAGGAGCAGTACACCGGCAGGGGCGTCGCGCCGTGCTCGCTGATCGCCGCACAAAGCGTGTCGACGAAGCCGGTGTTGCCGGAAAGCTCGTGGGCCCGGTAGAAGACCACCGCGACCGTGGGCCGCGCGTGGTCCGGGCCATCGTCCGCGTCCGTGGGCAGGCGGTGCACGCCGTAGGAGGGCGCGGGCTCGGGCGGGGCGAAGCCCTCGCCGGTGAGCAGCACCGTGTCGGACAGGAACGCCGCGAGCTCGCGCAGGTTGGCGGGGCCGCCCTCGCGCAGGTAACCGAGCGCCTCGGCGGCTACGCCGGCCGGAACCGTCGACAGCGCCATGAGTTCCGCGTCGGGAGCCGGCTCGCCGCCCAGGGCGACCAGCGGTATCCCGGTGGCGCGCAGCGCGGCGATCCCCGCGGGCCACGCCTGGCGCCCGCCGAGCAGGCGCAGCACGGCGATGTCCGCCCCGTCGGTCAGCGCGGCGAGAGCGCCCGGGGCCTCGGGCGAGATCCGCATCGGGTTCGCGGTCCGGTAACCCGCACCCGAAGCGCGCGCGGCGAGAAGCTCGGTGTCAGCGGTGGAAAGCAGCAGGATCGTGGGCACCTCCCGATCCTGCCACGTGCCGCCCGGGGCACGTGCCACTCGGGCTTTGGGGGAATGGCCCAGCGGAACGGTCAGCGGACCGGTCAGCGGGCCGGCGCCAGCCGGGCGTCGAGTTCCGCGCGGGTGGGGGCGGTGGCGGGACCCATCTGGGTAGTGGACAGCGCGGCGGCGACGTTGGCGCGGAAGGCCGCGTCCTCGGGGGTGAGCCCGTCGGCTAGCGCAGCCAGGAAGACACCGGAATGCGCGTCGCCCGCGCCGGTGGTGTCGACGGGGTCAACCGTGGGGGCCGGGACGAGGGAGAGCCGGTCCCCGTGCGCCACCACGCAGCCCGCCGCACCCGCGCGGACGATGACACCCGGCGCGCCCGCTGCGGCAGGGCGCCCGTTCGCCGTCACGCGGGCGGGCCGGCCATCCCGGGTGAGCAGATCATCCCGGGTGAGCAGGCGGTGCGCGGCTCCGGCGGGGTCGGCCACGCCGGTACTCAGCCGCGCCTCCCGCTGGTTACAGCTCCACCAGTCGCAGCGGGCCTGCACCGGGCCCAGCACGCCGGCCGGGATCTCGGCGACCAGCGGGCCCGGGTCCACGAAAAGGAGCACCCCGTCCGGGAGCGCAGCGGCCCACTCCCCCAGGACCGCACCCGACCCGGCCGCGGCCAGCCCATATCCGGACACGTAGACGGCATCGCCCGGTCCGGCGGGCACAGCGTCCCAGCTCCCTGGCTCGCGCAGGGTCTCGGCACCGAGGCTGGTGACGAAGGTCCGCTCCCCGTCGCGCTCCACCATGGCGACGTCGAAGCCGGTGTCAGCGCGATCGTCCGGCGGCCGGAGCACGGCGATGCCCTCGCCGGCCAGGGCCGAGCGGACCAGATCACCCCAGGGGCCGCGGCCGTGACCGCCGGCGTAGAGCACGGGCAGGCCCTGGCGGGCCGCGGCCGCCATGATGTTGAAGCCGCCGCCGACGGCCGGTCCGGCGGAGGTCGCGATCATGTCGCCGCCTCGTTCGGGCAGCGCCGGCACCCACATGACCAGGTCGACGATCGCCTCGCCGGCGAACACCAGCCGCCGGACCGTCCCGCCCTCCGGGTCCCCCGGGTCCTCCGGGTCCCCCCGGCCTTCCTGGCTCCCCGTGCTCGCCCGGTTCACGGGGCTCCCCCGGGGGCCGGGCCGGCGCGCAGGGCGAGCAGGTCGCGGGCCAGGCCGGGCAGGTCCAGGCCGTGGGCGTCGATCACGGCGACGGCTTCGGCGGGGAAGGCGGCCTCGCCGTGACACGCGCCCGCCACCGCGCCGGCCATGGCCGCGATCGTGTCGGTGTCCCCGCCGAGCGACGCGGCGAAGTGGCACATCCGCCACGGGTCGCCGGGGAACACGGCCAGCGCCGCGAAGGCGGCCGGAACGGACTCCTGCGTGGCCAGGCTCGTGCCGACCAGCCGGTAGATCAGGTCAGCCGCCTCATCCGGGGGACGGCCGGACACCAGTCCGGTAGCCCACTCGATCCGCGTGGCGACGTCGGCCCCGGCGACCCAGTGGCCCCGGCCGGCCGCGAGCCGGGCCGCGGCGATGGCCATCCGCGTCGATTCGGTCACCGGGGCACCGGAGACTCCCGCGCTCACCGCGGCGGCCACGGCGGCCGCCCCGGCCAGGGCCAGCCCGGTGTCGTGGGTGACGCGGCTGGCGGCCACCACCCGGTCGACGAGCGGCCCGAGCCCGTCCGGCGCGGGACCGTCACCGATGGGGGTGGCGATGCCGACCGGGGCAACGCGCATGGCCGCGCCGTTGGTGTCACCGCTGGCGCCGGCCTCCTCGGGCGGGGTGCCGGCCAGCACGGCGGCCACGGCGCGCCGGGTCGACGGGCCCAGCAGGTCCTCCGAACCGCGGGCGGCCATGTCCGCCTCCCAGGCCACGAGCGCGCCGGCCAGAGCCCGGGGATCGACGGTCCCGCGCCCGGCGACCAGCAGGCGGCCCAGCAGGACGGCCTGCTCGGTGTCGTCGGTGACCGTGCCCGCGGGCTGCCCCGCGGCGATGGGATGACCCGGCGGGGCGGGCTCGAACCCGGCCAGCATCGGGCCCCAGCGCGCGACGATGTCCGGCCGCGGCATCATCTGCGTCGGCATGCCCAGCGCGTCGCCGATGGCCAGCCCGTACAGGGCCCCGCGGGCCCGGGCGGCTGGGCCGACTGTCCGGCTGGCCGCGGAACCGGGAAGATGGATCATTACCCGCGATGTTTCAGCGGGAGGTGGCGGGTGTCAAGTTGCGCCCCTACCGCCACAGCCTGCACGTTCGGAAGGAGCGTGGCGGTGAGTAACCAGACGCAGGAGCGTGCCGGGAGCATCGAGCTCAACGGCATCAACGTCATCAGCGAGGACGAGCGCGGGGGGGAACCGCGGCAGCTGTTCTGGCCGTGGTTCGCCGCCAACATCTCGGTGCTGGGGCTGAGCTACGGCTCGTTCGTGCTGGGTTTCGGCATCTCGTTCTGGCAGGCGTCGATCGCCGGGCTGATCGGGATCGTGGTGTCCTTCCTGCTGTGCGGCTTCGTCGCGCTGGCCGGGAAGCGCGGCTCCGCGCCGACGCTGATCCTGTCCCGCGCGGCGTTCGGGGTGCGGGGCAACAAGCTTCCGTCGGTGATCTCCTGGATCTTGTGCGTCGGGTGGGAGATCGTGCTGACCGCACTGGCCACGCTGGCCACCGCGACCGTCTTCCAGCGCCTGGGCTGGGGCGGCGGGGACGGCACGAAGATCGTCGCGTTCCTGGTCATCACGGCGCTGATCGTCGGCGGCGGCGTCCTGGGCTTCGCCACCATCATGCGCCTGCAGGCCGTCATCACCGTGATCACCGCCATCCTGACCGTGGTCTACTTCGTCCTCGTCGCCGGGAAGATCCACTGGGGCACCGTCTCGCACATCCACTCCGGATCGGGGGCGGCGTTCATCGGCGCGGCCATCTTCGTCATCACCGGATTCGGCCTGGGGTGGGTCAACACCGCGGCCGACTACTCGCGCTACCTGCCGCGGCGCGCCTCGAGCGGCGGCGTCATCGGCTGGACCACCTTCGGCTCGGCCATCGCCCCCATCTTCCTGCTCGGGTTCGGCCTGCTGCTGGCGGGCTCGTCCGCCAAGCTGAACACCGCCATCTCGGCCGACCCGATCGGCGCGCTGACCACCATCCTGCCCACGTGGTACCTGCTCCCCTTCGCCATCGTGGCCGTGCTCGGGCTGGTGGGCGGGGCGGTTCTGGACATCTACTCCTCCGGGCTGACCCTGCTGGCGGCCGGGCTGCCCGCGCCGAGGTACGTCGCGGCCATGATCGACGGCATCCTGATGGTCGCCGGGACCATCTACGTGGTCTTCTTCTCGCACAACTTCATCGCGCCGTTCGAGGGATTCCTGATCACGCTCGGCGTGCCGATCGCGGCCTGGTGCGGCGTCATGCTGGCCGACATCGCGCTGCGCAGCCGGAACTACGCCGACCGGGACCTCTACGATCCGCGCGGGCGTTACGGGGACGTGCGCTGGCTTCCGGTGACGCTGATGGTCCTCGGCACCGCCGTCGGCTGGGGCCTGGTGACCAACACGTCGGCGAGCTGGCTGAAGTGGCAGGGCTACCTGCTGGGACCGTTCGGCCTGGGCGGGAAGGGGGGTGCCTGGGCGTTCGCCAACCTCGGGGTCGTGGTGGCGCTCGCTGTCGCCTTCACCGGCTGGCTCCTCGGCGGCCGCCCGACCGTGCGGGCCCAGGAAGGCGCCGCCGACCCCGAGGTGGCCGGATGCGTTACAGCACCGTAGTGCCGTACATTTCCCCAAGCGGGTCGGCGAGCAGCTCGATCCGCGCGCCGTCCGGATCGTGCAGGTAGATCGACGTCCCGCTTTCCATCTGGAAGGGGACACCAGCCGCGTCGAGCTTGCTGCGCAGATGCGTCCACGACTCCGGGGTCACCGAAATGGCCAGGTGATGCAGGCCGCCCAGGACCTCGGCGTACGGGCCCACGTCCAGGCCCGGAAAGTCGAAGAACGCGAGCAGGTTGCCGTTGCCCACGTCGAAGAAGAAATGATTGGAGCCCTTGTAATCGCGGTTTTCGACGATCTCGGTGAGCGGGAACTCCAGTACCTCCTGATAGAAGCGGATGGTCCGTTCGGGATCCGAGCTGATCAGCGCGGTGTGATGAACGCCGCGGGCGCTGCTGACCGGCCGCCGGTCCGATAGGTAATTATCGCGGAGCCGGGCTCGCCGCTCATCGATCGCGGCCAGGTCGAGCGGGGTGTCGTCCGTCATGTCGGCGTCTCCGGTTCTGTATCCCGGCGACCGTGCCGGGATAAGGCAGGCCGCTGCGCGGAAGGCTCGCAGTGAGAATGCCCCGGCTTCGCCGCCCTGAAGCGGACAGGCCCGCCGTCTCGCCGCGCAGGGTGCGATGGCGGGACAGCGGGCCTTACGTACCGGGCCCTGTGTGGCGGGCCCCTGTATGGCGGGCCCCGTGTGTGGCGGGCGTTCAGGAGACGAGGTGGTCGAACTCTCCGTCCCGCAGTCCGTCCATGAGGGCCACAATGGCGTCCCGGGGGCAGATGAGCGCCGGGCCGTGCGGGTCCCTCGAGTTACGCATCGCCACTACCTCGGTGCCGATCCTGGCGATCTCCACGCAGGCGCCCTGCGAGTTACTGCGCTGGCTTTTCCGCCACGCCGCACCCGCGAGGTCTCTGGCAGACATGCCGTTGTAGATGCCACCCATTCTGGTGTCTCCCTGACTGGCTCTCTGACCTCTAGCAGTGCGCTGGCCGTCTTGACCTCGGACACGGTCGGGGCACGCTAGCCCGGCCGCATCTTGTGGTCCGGACGCACTTATGCTACGCACAATGCACGTGCATTCGCATGAGCTTTCGCATACTCATCCGCACATTCATTGGCAAGTGCTGTGGCGGATGCCCGGCGTCCGGAGCCGGCCGCGGCTTGTGCCCGGGTATCCGGGCCGGGCGATACGCCCGCCGGAGCCCACGCTCGAGCCGTCTGCGGCGCCAGGGCAGGGGGCATCGACAGCGAACTTTGCGCATGCTTCCTCCTGCCGGGCCCGACCGCGTTTATCCGGCGATCAATAAGGCGGAAAATGGCTTCTCACAAAAAATGGATTACCACCCGACTGGACTTTCGTCAATGACACCCTGCACTGATTGAAATAAACCACAACATCCCGATAGTGGCGCATTAACGCATTCCGGACACCAAAGTATGTGCGGGCGATATTGCCGGGATGACCGGAACGGGCACTGGATCACCCGGCCGAATCACCCGGCCGAATCACCTGGCCGAGCCGCCACGACAACCGCAGACCCTTGATGTATCCCCAGGTAGAGAGACTAGAAGTCCGCAGAGCACGCAAGGCCACGCGAAAAGCTGCAATTTGCGACAGTGCTGTCCGCAACATAGGCGGCCGACCGGAAGCTGCTAAACACAGGGCGCTGCGACGGCTTTACGGCACGCTTCGGGAGTATTCGCATGGGCGGCGATGACGCTGTTACGACATTCGGCCCCGTCAGGGCACGGGCCCGCACGCCGGCGGGCGCCAGGGCCCGGTTCCCAGCCAGACCACATAACGCGGGCAGCCGGAAAGAAACGGAAAGCAAGGTCATTTATCAGAATAACAAAGCTGGATTAACCGGCCGGCAAAGTACGGTGGCGGCGGATGGTCCTGGGCTGGCCGACCGCGGCGGATCAGCAAAAAGCCGCCGGGCGGCCGTAGCGCGGCCGCCCGGCGGCAGGCCGATCAGTGCGCAGTCTCGATCAGTACCCAGTCGCCGGTTCAGACTCCGGCCGCGGCGCGCAACTGCTCGACACGGTCGGCACGCTCCCAGGAGAAATCCGGCTCGGTCCGGCCGAAATGCCCGAAGGTGGCGGTCTGCGAGTAAATGGGACGCTGCAGATCCAGGGCCGAGATGATGGCCCGGGGCCGCAGGTCGAACACTTCCAGGACGGCATCCTGAATCCGCTCGACCGGGATCTTCTCGGTGCCGAAGCACTCGACGAACATCCCAACCGGCTTGGCCTTGCCGATCGCGTACGCGACCTGCGTCTCGCACCGGTCGGCGAGCCCCGCCGCGACCACGTTCTTCGCGACCCACCGCATCGCGTACGCCCCGCTGCGGTCCACCTTGGACGGGTCTTTGCCGGAGAACGCGCCACCGCCGTGGCGGGCCATGCCGCCGTACGTGTCAATGATGATCTTGCGTCCGGTCAGGCCGGCGTCCCCCATCGGGCCGCCCACCTCGAAACGGCCGGTGGGGTTGACCAGCAGCCGGTAGTTGGCCGTGTCCAGGTCCAGGGCCGCTACCACCGGGTCGACCACGTACTCCTTGATGTCGGGGGCCAGCAGCTCCTTCAGGTTGATGTCCGGCGCGTGCTGCGTCGACACCACGACGGTGTCGAGCCGGACCGGCGTAATGCCGGAATACTCGATCGTCACCTGGGTCTTGCCGTCCGGCCGCAGGTACGGCACGGTTCCGCTGCGGCGAACGGTGGAGAGCTGCTTGGCCAGCTTGTGAGCCAGCATGATCGGGAGAGGCATCAGCTCGGGGGTCTCGCGGCAGGCGTACCCGAACATCAGGCCCTGGTCACCGGCGCCCTGCCGGTCGAAGTCCTCAGCGCCCTCGCCCTCGCGGTACTCATAGGCGTCGTCGACGCCGAGGGCGATGTCCGGAGACTGCGAGCCGATGGATACCGACACACCGCAGGAGGCACCGTCGAAGCCCTTGGCGGAGGAGTCGTACCCGACATCGAGGATCTTCTCCCGGATGATGCCCGGGATGTCGACGTAGGTCCGCGTGGTGACCTCACCGGCGACGTGCACCTGGCCGGTGGTGATCATGGTCTCAACGGCGACCCGGCTCTCGGTGTCGTCTTTGATCATGGCGTCCAGGATGGCGTCACTGATCTGGTCGGCCATCTTATCTGGATGACCCTCTGTGACCGACTCGGAGGTAAAGAGGCGACGTGCCACGAGACTCCCTTTTCTTTGTGCGGGCCCAATTTTCTTGCCGGCAGACTCGCCCGAAGTTTATCCATGATCATGTCGCAGGTTCCCGGGCCGCCGCGGTCCAGCGTCCCCTTAACCTGATCGCGGCTGATGGCAATTGATACCGATGTGCGACCCGCGTAAGGCTACCTTTGACCGCAGCCGGGGCGCCACAAGATCCCAGACGGTATCGGCCAGGACCTCTTTGGGTCCCCGGGCAATCTCCGTCCGTGACCCATCGGCGCCCATCACGACGGCCTCGTTGTCACTGGTCCCGAAGGCCAGGCCGTTTCCGACCCGGTTGACGACCAGCAGGTCACAACCCTTGCGGGCGAGCTTAGCCTGGATGCCGGCCAGGTCCAGTTCGGTCTCCGCCGCGAAGCCGACGATGACCTGTCCCGGCCGCTGTGCCACCGGGAGCGGGGCCACCGGGAGCGGGGCCACCGGGAGCGGGCCGGGCGATCCGGCGGCCGTATTGCGCCGGGCGGACAGTTCGGTGAGGATGTCCGGATTCCGGACGAGCCCGATCGGGGCCGGTTCGGAATCATTCTTCTTTATTTTTGTGCCGCTGCGCTTTGCAGGGCGGAAGTCGGCCACGGCGGCGGCCATGACGACCGCGTCGGCGTCAGCCGCCTCGGCCAGGACCACCTCGCGCATCTCCAGCGCGGAGGTCACCCGGATCACGCGCGTACCGGCCGGGTCGGGCAGCGCGACGTTCGCCGCCACCACCGTGACCTTGGCCCCGCGGGCGACGGCGGTTTCCGCGAACGCATATCCCTGGCGGCCGGAGGACCAGTTCCCAATGAACCGCACCGGGTCAAGCTCTTCCCGGGTTCCCCCGGCGGAGATGACGACCTTACGGCCGGCGAGGTCCTGGCCGAGGCCGCCGACGCCCCGCGCCAGAACCCGCATGGCGGCCGCGAAGATCTCTCCGGGCTCCGGCAGCCGGCCGGGACCGGAGTCAGCACCGGTCAGACGGCCGCTCGCGGGATCGAGCACGATCGCCCCGCGATCCCGCAGCAGCGCGACGTTGGCCTGGGTGGCCGGGTGCTCCCACATTTCGGTGTGCATCGCGGGCGCGTACAGCACCGGGCACCGGGCGGTAAGCAGCGTCGCGGTCAGCAGGTCACCCGCCATGCCGGCCACGGCGCGCGCCATGAGGTCCGCCGTGGCCGGGGCGACGATCACGAGATCCGCCGACTGGCCGAGCCGGACGTGCGGAACCTGATCGGCTCCCGTCCATAGGTCGGTGGCGACGGGATGGCCGGACAGCGCCGCCCAGGTCGCCTCGCCGACGAACCGCAGTGCGTCCGGAGTGGGAACCACCCGGACGTCATGACCAGTTTCGGTGAGCCGCCGGAGCAGTTCACACGCCTTGTAAGCCGAAATGCCCGCGGTTATGCCGAGAATGACCTGTGGTGCCACGTGTTCCCTGCCTGGTCAGGCTCGTCGGGCTCGTCGGGCCGAAGGGCCGGGCGTCAGCCCTCGGTGCGCTCGACGCTGAGAAGCCCTTGCTGCACCTCGCGCAGCGCGATCGAGAGCGGCTTCTCCTGGACCCGGGTCTCCACCAGCGGGCCCACGTACTCGAGCAGGCCTTCGCCCAGCTGCGAGTAGTACGCGTTGATCTGCCGTGCGCGCTTCGCAGCCATGATCACGAGCTGGTACTTGCTGTCCACGACTTTGAGCAGGTCGTCGATCGGCGGGTTGATAATGCCATCTGCCGCGGGAGTCCCTGCCACGTCACGCCTTCCTCTAACTACGCTTATGGTGCCGCTCATCGGGCCGGGAGCCTCAGCACTGGAGTCTTAACGCTCGCCGGAGCATGGCTCATCCGAGCCCAGCACCAAGGCTACCACCTGGTGGCACACCTCCTGGACCGACGTGTTGACGAGCGTCACGTCGAACTCGCTTTCCGCGGCCAGCTCGCGGCGCGCCGCGGCCAGGCGCCGCTGCACGACATCGGGCGGCTCCGTGCCGCGCCCGGTGAGCCTGCGGACCAGCTCTTCCCAGGACGGCGGGGCCAGGAAGACCAAGCGGGCGTCGGGCATGCTCTGCCGCACCTGACGTGCCCCTTCGAGGTCGATCTCCAGGAGGCACGGAATCCCGCCGGCCAGCTTCTCGTCGAGAGGCTTTCGCGGCGTTCCGTACTTATTACCGGCGAACTCCGCCCATTCCAGTAGCTCGCCCCCGGCGGCCATCCGGTCGAATTCCTTGTCATCGACAAAGAAATACTCACGACCGTCAACCTCTCCCGCCCGCGGCGACCGCGTGGTGACCGAGACCGAGAGCCACAATTCGGGACAGAACCGCCGTAGTTCCGCGATGACCGTGCTCTTCCCGACCCCGGAGGGCCCGGAGAGCACGGTCAGCCGGGAGAACTTCCGCATGGAAAGGCAGTATCCACCGCCGATCCTCGCGGCTCCGCCAGGGGTGGCGGAGTCGTGCACGAAATCTCCGGACGGGGCGATCATGCCCCCCTGCCCGCTCCCGGATTCCGCTGGCCGCCTCAGATGTCCGAACCGAACTCGTGCTCTAGCGCCGAGCGCTGGTTGGCACCGAGCCCGCGTACGCGGCGGGACTCGGCGATACCGAGCCGTTCCATGATCTGCTTGGCCCGGACCTTGCCGACGCCGGGCATCGACTCGAGCAAGGCCGAGACCTTCATCTTGCCAATGATGTCATCGGTCGTACCTTCCTTGATGACATCGGAGAGCGTTGTGGCCCCGCGCTTGAGGCGATTCTTCACCTCGGCGCGTTCTTTACGCGCTCTGGCGGCCTTCTCCAAGGCCGCCGCGCGCTGGTCGGGAGTGAGGGGAGGAAGAGCCACTCGAGGTCACCTCGGGTTTCGTCGGTAAAAACGCTTGTGGGGGGGAAACTAGCGAGTAAGCGTACCTTTAGGCAACGCGAATCCCCGTTTATATCATAATAAATTTAGGGATATTACTCTGGATGATCAGTCCATCACTATGGGCAATCAAGCAACGGTCAAACGGCCCCCGTCCGCCCGGCCGGCGGTGGACGATTGCGAGTGGCACCCCGTCGCCAAGGCCGGCGCGATAGGTCATCCCGGGCAAGAGTAAGCCGGCTGGCACCGTTCCTGAACGAGGGATGGACGGATTACTCCACGGCTCCGTCGGCAATACGCCCGGCATACGCCGCGCGCATCGAGCCTGCATCGGTTGAAGGATTTGGCCACTGCCGGATCGCGCATATGATGACCGCTTCAGACCGCTGAAGCGGTTACTCCATACGGCACCCGCCGCCACTCCCCCCGGGCATCACCCAGACTGGCAGACCAAGGCGCTGCAATCCCATGGAAACGAGCATGTGACCAAAGTTACGTGGCGAGTAAATACTTTACCTTTCAACGCTATGTGCATCCTATGGTGAAGACACGATCAATCATCCGCATACGAATCTGTGCGATGACCCTGCTGTGCGCGCTTACCGCTTCCTTACCGCGATCGGGTTCGGCGGCGACAATTAACGTTGGCTGATAGAAGGCGCTTACTTCCGAGCTGGCGTGAGCCGCCGCAGGGACGCCGCTATCGTGGCCGCGGCCGCGCCGGGGTCGGGAGCGCTGGTGATCGGGCGCCCGATAACCAGCAGGTCAGCACCCGCTTTGATGGCCTCCTCGGGCGTGGCGACCCGGGCCTGGTCGTAGGCGGCTGAGCCCGCGGGCCGCACGCCAGGGGTAATGAGCATGATGCCGGGCCCGACCTCGGCCCGGACCGCACTGACCTCGCGCGGCGAGCAGACGATGCCGTGGGCGCCGGCTTCGACCGCGAGCGCTGACAGCCGCAGCACCGTGTCTTGCACGCTCCCCGTCATGCCGATCCGCCCCAGCTGTTCCTCGTTCAGGGAGGTAAGCAAGGTGACCGCGGCGATTCTCGTGCCCGGGGCGCCCTCCGCGGCGGCGCGGAGGGCGTCGGCACCGCCGCTGGCGTGCACCGTCAGCAGGTCAGGGCGCAGGCGCGCGACGGTTCGCGCCGCGGCGCCCACCGTGGCCGGAATGTCGTGCAGCTTCAGGTCCAGGAAGATGCGGACGCCGCTGGCGCCCCTGATCGAGGCGACCACATCCGGGCCGTAACGCAGATACAGTTCCAGTCCGATCTTGACCGTGCTGACGTGCGGCGTCACCAGGGCGGCCCAGCGCGCGGCGGTTTCGAGGTCGGGTGCGTCCAGCGCGACGGCGACTGGCGCGGGGTTACTCAAGGCCACTCCTTCAGCTTGTACCCAACAGGATTCCGCTCCGGGCACACTGCCCGCGACTTCTTGTTAACGCTCACAATGCTCATATCACGCGCTCGCTCATCGGGGCGCTATTGGCCGTGGCGCCACCGCGCCGACGGCACCGTTCGTTTGTGATCGCCGGCGCATCGCGACGAGCTGCGGAGATGCACCTGTCACCTGGCGTGCGCGCGGAGAGCCACAGCCGTCCCCGAGAGTAATGCACCATGGCCCCGATTGCGTCACGCATCAAAGTTCTCGGTCCCAACAGCCCCGTCCATCTCCCCGAGGCGGAGGGCGGGGATAAGGCGGGGCGGCGGCGGAGGGGCGGGGGGTAGCCGCCGGCCTGATGGGCCCGGCCGGTTACGTCGGCGAGGCGCTCGGCGCCGAGCCAGGCGACCTCCTCCTCCAGTTCGTGCTGGATCCTCATGCAGGCCGACGGGTCGTTGAAGATGGCCGTGCCCACGCCCACCAGGGACGCGCCGGCCATGATCAGCTCGAGTGCGTCGCGGCCCGTTCGCACGCCGCCGATACCGATGATGGGGACGTCGGGCAGGGCCTCCCGGGCGAGCCAGATGCACCGCACGGCCACCGGGCGGATCGCCGGGCCGGACATCCCGCCCATCACGCCCGCGACCGCCGGCCGCATGGTTTGCGTGTCGATGACCATTCCCGGCAGCGTGTTGATCATGGACAGGCCGTCGGCGCCCGCCGCCACGCAGGACCGGGCGATCGTCACGATGTCGGTGACGTCCGCGGACAGCTTGGCGAAGACCGGGATGTCGTACCGGGCCGAACCGCGCGCCGCCTCGACCACACGGGCCGCCGCGTCGGGCTGCGAGGCGAAGTCCTGCCCCCGGGCGCCGGCGTTCGGCCAGGAGAGGTTCAGCTCGATCGCGGTGACCCCGGCGGCGTCGGACAGCCGCGCGGCGAGCTCGGCGTATTCGCTCGCGCTACCGCCGGCGATCGAGACCACCGTGCGGGCGCCCCGGGAGAGCAGCCAGGGCAAGTCACGCTGGAGGAACGCGTCGATCCCGGGCCCTTGCAGGCCGATCGAGCTGAGCATGCCGCTGGGCGTCTCGGCGGTACGCGGTGTGGGCCGGCCGGCCTGCGGCTCGATCATGATCGATTTGGTGACGACGGCGCCGATCCTGGCCACGTCGATGAACTGCGCGAGCTCACGGCCGGTGCCCGCGCACCCGGCGGCCGTGAGAACCGGGCTCGGCAGCTCGACGTGGCCGAGCCGCGCCCGGAGGTCAGCCGGCATGTCCGGGCTCCCTGAACGGCCGGGACGGGCGCGCCTGATCTGACTGTGGCGGCTGGGACGGGCGGAACGTTATCTGCGCTTGCTGCGACTCATGCGACTGCTGGGACTGCTGGGGTTTCTGTAGCTGGGCGGACGGAGCCGACTCAGGGGGGCGGCCGGAATGCGAGGACCGGGCCGGCGGGGAGGACTGGCCCGGCGGGGAGGGCCTGATGGAAGCCGACGGCGGCGTCGCACGGCCGTTGGGCGGGTCAGCGGCGGTCCGGGGAGGCTTCCAGCCGGGAGCACCGAGGGCGTCGAAGGGAATCGATCCCACGTCATCCCAGCGGACCATATCGCCGCGGAACACCGGCCCGTCGACGCACGACCGCACGATCCGGGTGATCCCATCCGAACCCACCACGGGCAGCACGCAGGTCATGCAGACCCCGGTCCCGCAGCCCATCGCCTCGGGCACGCAGGCCTGCACGGGGATGTCGTACCGGCCGGCCAGCGCGGTCACGTCCCGCAGCACGGATAGCGGCGCTGACGCGTAGATCACGTCCGTGCGGGCCTCGTGGATGACCTGGCTGAGCATGTCGGTGACCACCCCGCGAGTGCCCAGCGACCCGTCCCCGGTGGTGATCGTCGCGCTGCGGGCGGTACGGCGTGCCCGCAGCGCGCCGAACACGTGCTCCGCGCTGCGCGCGCCGAGCAGGAAGTCGACCTGGCAGCGGCGCTCGCGCAGCCGGTCCGCGAGCGGGAACAGCACCGTACTGCCCTCCCCCACGCCGACCAGCAGGCAGCTCGCGGATTCGCGCGGAACGGGAAACGGCCGGCCGAGCGGCCCGACCGCGTCCAGCATGTCCCGGCTGCGGCGGTTAGCCAGCCACCGGGTGCCCGGCTCCGCGGCGTCGAAGACGAACTCGACCGTGCCGCCGTGGTCGGGGCGCACGTCGTGGATGGCGAAGGCCCGGCGCAGCAGCATCGAGCTTTCCGGGCCGCCGACGGCGACCGTGACGAACTGCCCCGGCCGGAAGCGGGACGCGATAGCCGGGGCGACCATGGTCAGGGCGTGGTAGGCGTCGATCCGGCGCACGGTGAGCACCGGCCCGCGTACCTGAACCGGCGCCACGCCCTGCTCACCATCCCTTGACGTTCTGGACGTCGTCATGCCCCCTCCCCGCCCTGCGCACCGTATCGCGCGCCGTGTCAGTCGGCATCGCGCATGCGCTCCGCGTGCTCCTGCAGCGACCGTACGCCGACCTCGCCGCGGATGATGGCCTCGATGCCCTGCACGGCGGCGCCGAGGCCCGGCACGGTCGTCACGCACGGGATCCCGCGGCGGACCGCGGCCGAGCGGATCTCGTACCCGTCGAGCCGGGGACCGGTGTGGCCGGGACTGCCGAATGGCGTGTTGACGATGAGGTCCATCTCACCGTCCAGGATCCGGGTGACAACCGTCGGCTCGCCGTCGGGGCCGGCACCGTCGCTGTGCTTACGGACGATCTTGGCACGGACGCCGTTGCGGTGCAGCACCTCGGCCGTGCCCTGGGTCGCCCAGATCTCGAAGCCCAGATCGGCGAGCCGCTTGACCGGGAACACCATCGACCGCTTGTCCCGGTTGGCGACCGACACGAACACCCGCCCCTTGACCGGAAGCGACCCGTACACGGCGGCCTGCGATTTGGCGTACGCGGTGCCGAACATCTCGTCGATCCCCATCACCTCGCCGGTCGAGCGCATCTCCGGGCCGAGCACGGTGTCCACGCCCTCGCCCTGGGTGTTGCGGAACCGGCCGAACGGGAGCACGGCCTCCTTGACCGCCACCGGGGCGTCCAGCGGGAGCGTGCCGCCGTCCCCGACGGGCGGCAGCAGCCCTTCGGCGCGCAGCTCCGCGATCGTGGCGCCGAGCATGACCCGGGCCGCCGCCTTGGCCAGCGGAACCGCGGTCGCCTTGGAGACGAACGGGACCGTACGGGAGGCACGCGGGTTCGCCTCGAGGACGTACAGCACCCCGGCCGCCAGCGCGTACTGGACGTTGAGCAGGCCGCGTACGCCGACGCCGGCCGCGATCCGCGTGGTGGCGTCGCGGATGGCCTCGATGTCGGCGTGGCCCAGCGTGATCGGCGGCAGCGCGCACGCCGAGTCACCGGAGTGGATCCCGGCCTCCTCGATATGTTCCATCACGCCGCCGAGGTACAGGTCCGCACCGTCGTACAGCGCGTCCACGTCGATCTCGATCGCGTCGTCGAGGAAACGGTCGATGAGCACGGGATGTTCGGGGCTGGCCTGCGTCGCGCGCCGCACGTAGGAGGCCAGGGTGTCGTCGTCGTAGACGATCTCCATGCCGCGCCCGCCGAGCACGTAGGACGGCCGGACCAGGACCGGGTAGCCGATCTCCGCGGCGACCTGCTGGGCCTGCTCCACCGAGGTGGCCATGCCGTACCGCGGCGCCGGGAGGCCGGCCTCGGCGAGTACCCCGGCGAACGCGCCGCGGTCCTCGGCCAGGTGGATGGCCTCCGGGCTGGTGCCGACGATGGGCACGCCGGCCGCCTCCAGGGCGCGCGCCAGGCCCAGCGGGGTCTGCCCGCCGAGCTGGACGATCACCCCGGCGAGCGGGCCGCTGGCCTGTTCGGCGTGCACCACCTCGAGCACGTCCTCCAGCGTCAGGGGCTCGAAGTACAGCCGCCCGGAGGTGTCGTAGTCGGTGGAGACCGTCTCGGGGTTGCAGTTGACCATGACCGTCTCGTAGCCGGCGTCGGCCAGCGCGAACGACGCGTGCACGCAGGCGTAGTCGAACTCGATGCCCTGGCCGATCCGGTTCGGCCCGCTGCCCAGGATGATCACCTTGGGCCGGTCCCCGGGCGGTACCTCGGTCTCGTCGTCGTAGGTCGAGTACAGGTACGGGGTCCGGGCGGCGAACTCGGCCGCGCAGGTATCCACGGCGTGGAAGACGGGCCGCACGCCGAGGCCCCAGCGGATCTCCCGGACGCTGGCCTCGCTCATCCCGCGGAGCTGCCCGATCTGCACGTCGGAGAACCCGCCCCCCTTGGCCAGCCCGAACGTCTCCGCATCGAGATGCTGTGCTGGCCCGGGGGGGCGACCCCCCGGAACCCCCCGCTGCGCTGTGCCGGCCCGGGGGGGCGACCCCCCGGAACCCCCCGCTGCGCTACGCGCCCCGCTGGGGTACTTCGCCGGCACACCGGCCGCTCGCCGGGCCGGAGGCCCGGACTCGCTAGCCGGTACGATCGCCTCGCCGTAACCCGCGGTCGTGCTCGCCGTAACACCGCCACTCACCGGGCCTGAAGGCCCGGTTCGCTGGGCGGTCGGAGCTTCGCTCCGCGACTCGCCGTAGCCCGATTGGGTGCGCGCCCTGCCGCGGATTCGCTCGGCGATTTCCTCTATGTGGGCGATCTGGTCGATGAACCAGGGATCGATCGAGCTCGCCGCCACCACGTCGGCGACGGTTGCCCCCGCGCGCAGGGCCTGGTGGACGGTATGGAGGCGGCCGTCGTGCGGGACGGCGCAGCGGCGCAGCAGGTCCGCCGCGTCGCCGGGCGGTTCCTGCCAGCTGAACGGGGCGCCGGGGGACTCCATCGAGCGCAGGGCCTTCTGCAGCGCCTCGGGGAAGGACCGCCCGATGGCCATGGCCTCGCCCACCGACTTCATGTGCGTGGTGAGCTCGGTGTCGGCGCTGGGGAACTTCTCGAACGCGAACCGGGGTGTCTTGACCACCACGTAGTCGAGGGCGGGCTCGAAACAGGCGGGGGTCTGGCCGGTGATGTCGTTCGGGATCTCGTCGAGCGAGTAACCGATGGCGAGCTTGGCCGCGATCTTGGCGATCGGGAAGCCGGTCGCCTTGGAAGCCAGCGCCGACGAGCGGGACACCCGGGGGTTCATCTCGATGACGACCATGCGCCCGGTCTGCGGGTGCACCGCGAACTGGATGTTGCAGCCGCCGGTGTCCACCCCGACCGCGCGGACGATCGCGATCGCGGTGTCACGCATGCGCTGGTACTCGCGGTCGGTGAGCGTCATCGCGGGGGCCACGGTCACCGAGTCACCGGTGTGCACGCCCATCGGGTCGATGTTCTCGATCGAGCAGACCACGACCACGTTGTCGTTGCGGTCGCGCATGAGCTCGAGCTCGAACTCCTTCCAGCCGAGGATCGACTCCTCCAGCAGGACTTCGCTGGTGGGGCTCGCGTCCAGCCCGGCGCCGGCGATACGGCGCAGTTCATCGGGCGTGCGGGCGATCCCGGAGCCGGAGCCGCCCAGGGTGTAGGACGGGCGGACGACGACGGGGTAGCCGAGATGTTCGGCCGCGGCGAAGGCCCCCTCCAGGGAGTGGCAGATGCGGCTGTCCGGCACCTGGGGCACCTCACCGGGGCCGTCGCTCCCGCCACCCAGGGGCGGCAGGCTGGTCACGATCTCCTTGAATCGCTCGCGGTCCTCGCCAGCCTTGATCGCGTCGATCCGGGCCCCGATCAGCTCGGTGCCGTAGCGGGCCAGGATGCCCGCCTCGTGCAGTTCCACCGCGGCGTTCAGCGCGGTCTGGCCGCCCAGGGTGGGCAGCACCGCGTCCGGGCGCTCGATCGCGATGACCTTCTCGAGCACGTCGATCGTGATCGGCTCGACGTAGGTGGCGTCGGCGAACTCCGGGTCCGTCATGATCGTCGCCGGATTGGAGTTGACCAGGCTGACCCTGATGCCCTCCTGCTTGAGGACGCGGCACGCCTGCGTCCCGGAGTAGTCGAACTCGCAGCCCTGCCCGATCACGATCGGGCCGGACCCGATGACCAGCACCGACTTCAGGTCACTGCGACGCGGCATCACGCGCCCCCGTTCCGCATGTTCGCGCAGAAGTCGCTGAAGAGGCCGGCGGCGTCGTGCGGGCCGGGAGCCGCCTCGGGGTGGTACTGCACGCTGAAGACGGGTCGCTCCAGCATCCGCAGCCCCTCGACCACGCCGTCGTTGAGGTTGACGTGGCTGACGACCGCGGGCCCGTAGGGGGTGCCGAAAGGCTGCCGGGCGGCCGCGGGGATGTGCGCCCATTCGGTCCCGGCGGGGCGGTCCCCGGCGGGGCGGTCCCCGCCCCCGGGCAGCGCGGCGGCGAAGCCGTGGTTGTGGCTGGTCACCTGGACGCGGCCGGTGGCCAGGTCCATGACCGGCTGGTTCACGCCGCGGTGGCCGTAGCGCAGCTTGTAGGTGTCCAGGCCCAGCGCCCGGCCGAGGATCTGGCTGCCCAGGCAGATCCCGAACACCGGCAGGCCGGCCTCCAGCACGCCTCGCATGGCCTCTACCGCGTACCCGGCCGCGGCCGGATCGCCGGGGCCGTTGCTGAAGAAGACCCCGTCCGGGCTGGTCTCCAGGATCGTGGCGGCCGTGGCGCCCGCGGGCAGGACCAGGACCTCGCAGCCGAGCCGGGCCAGGTAGCGCGGGGTGGAGGCCTTGATGCCGAGGTCCACCGCGGCGACACGGTACCGGGACGGTATCCCGGCCGGCGGGCTGACCGTGTAGGGCTCGGGAGTCGTCACGGTCCGGGCCAGGTCGGCGCCGACCATGCCGGGGCTGGCCAGCACGCGCTCGAGGAGCCGGGCCGGGTCCGGTTCGGTGGTACTGATCGCCGCGCGCATCGCGCCGTGCTCGCGCAGCCGCCGGGTGAGCGCGCGGGTGCCGCGGATCGCGATCCCGGTGATGCCCTGGTTGCGCAGCTCGGTGTCCAGGTCCCGGTCCGCCCGCCAGCTGGACGTCAGCCGGGCGGGCTCCCGCACCACGTAGCCGCCGACCCAGATGCGCCGCGATTCCGGGTCCTCGTCGTTGACGCCGGTGTTGCCGATGTGCGGGGCGGTCATCGCAACGATCTGGCGGGCGTACGAGGGATCGGTGAGCGTTTCCTGGTAGCCGGTCATACCGGTGTTGAATACCATCTCCCCGAACGTCTCGCCCTCGGCGCCAAACGCGGTCCCGCGCATGACCGTTCCGTCTTCGAGAACCAGCAGGGCCGGCGGTGCCGCACGGCTGTCCCCGGCGTGGCCGGCGGCGGCCGGTGCGTCCGTGGTCATGATGCGTCCGTGGTCATGATGTTGCCTTCCCGTCGAGCACGGTCGCGGTGCCGCGCAGGAACGTGGCTACCACATGGCCCGGCAGCGCGACGCCGCGGAACGGCGAGTTGCGGCTCTTCGACGCGTGCGCGGCCGGGTCCACCGGCTCGGGCGCCGCGGCCGGGTCATACAGCGTGAGGTTCGCGGGCCCCCCGGCCGCGGGCAGGATGCCGTGCCCGCCGAGCCGTCCGATGGCGGCCGGGCGCACCGACATCCGGTCCGCCACCCCCGCCCAGTCCAGCAGCCCGGTCTCCACCATGGCCTGCTGCACCGCGCGCAGCGCGACCTCCAGGCCGGTCATGCCGAAGGCGGCGTCGGCCCACTCGGTGTCCTTGGCCTCGGACGGGTGCGGCGCGTGGTCGGTGGCCACGCAGTCGATCGTCCCGTCGGCCAGGCCGGCCCGGAGCCCCTCGATGTCGGTGGCCGTCCGCAGCGGCGGGTTGACCTTGTAGATCGGGTCGTAACTCTCGGCCAGCTCGTCGGTGAGCAGCAGGTGGTGCGGGGTGACCTCGGCGGTGACCCGCCATCCCTTGGACTTGGCCCAGCGGATGATCTCCACCGACCCGGCCGTCGACACGTGGCAGACGTGCAGGGCCGACCCGACGTGCGCGGCCAGCAGGCAGTCCCGGGCGATGATCGCTTCCTCGGCCACCGCCGGCCAGCCCGCCAGCCCCAGCCGCCCGGATACCGCGCCCTCGTTCATCTGCGCGCCCTCGGTGAGGCGGGGCTCCTGGGCGTGCTGCGCGATCACGCCGTCGAACGCCTTGACGTACTCCAGCGCCCGGCGCATCAGCAGCGGGTCGGACACGCAGTGGCCGTCATCGGAGAACACCCGGACCCGGGCGGCCGAGTCGGCCATCGCGCCGAGCTCGGCCAGGCGCGTCCCGCCGAGCCCGAGCGTGACGGCGCCGACCGGCTGCACGTCACAGTGCCCAGCCTCGCGGCCCAGCCGCCACACCTGCTCTACCACCCCGGCCGTATCGGCGACCGGTTCGGTGTTGGCCATGGCGTGCACCGCGGTGTAGCCGCCCAGCGCGGCCGCGCGGGTGCCGGTCCCGATGGTTTCCGCGTCCTCGCGGCCCGGCTCCCGCAGGTGAGTGTGCAGGTCGACCAGCCCGGGCAGCGCGATCAGCCCGTCCGCGTCCAGCACCTGGGCCCCGGCCGCGGCGAGCCGCGTCCCCGTCTCGGCGATCACCCCGTCGTGGAGCAGCAGGTCGGTGCTCTGACCGCTGGGCAGCGTGGCCTTCCTGATCAGCCAGGTGTCCGCCGCACGGTTCACCGTGTCCTCCATCTTCGCTGTCCCCCATCTCCGCTGTCCCGGGTCACCGGGGTTCCCCGGTCAGTTCCGCGCCGCCGAGCAGCAGGTACAGCACGGCCATCCGGACGCTGACGCCGTTCGCCACCTGCTCCACGATCGTGGACCGGGGCGAGTCCGCCACCTCGGCGGCGATCTCGACTCCCCGGTTCATCGGCCCGGGGTGCATCACGATGGCGTGCTCGGGCAGCATGGCCATCCGCCCGGCGTCCAGCCCGTACCGGCGGCTGTATTCACGGACGCTCGGGAAGTACGCCGCGGTCATCCGCTCCCGCTGCACCCGCAACATCATGATCACATCGCTTTTGGGCAGGACCGCATCCAGGTCGTAGCTGACCTCGCACGACCAGCCGTCCACGGCGATCGGCAGCAGGGTGGGCGGCGCGACCAGGGTGACCCCCGCGCCGAGAATGTTCAGCAGCGCGATGTTCGACCGGGCCACCCGGCTGTGCAGGACGTCCCCGACGATCGTCACCCGTACGCCGTCGAGGCCGCCGGCCCCGCTCCGGCCCCCGCCCAGCCGGCGCCGGATGGTGAAGGCGTCGAGCAGCGCCTGGGTCGGGTGCTCGTGCATACCGTCGCCGGCGTTGATCACGTGGCCGCGGATCCAGCCCGCCAGCCGGTGCGGCGCGCCGGACGCGTCGTGCCGGATGACCACGGCGTCGGCGCCCATGGCCTCGAGCGTCAGCGCCGTGTCCTTGAGGCTCTCGCCCTTGGCGACGCTGGACCCCTTGGCCGAGAAGTTGATCACGTCGGCGGACAGCCGCTTGGCGGCGGCCTCGAACGAGATCCTGGTCCGGGTCGAATCCTCGAAGAACAGGTTGACGACCGTGCGCCCGCGCAATGTCGGCAGCTTCTTGATCGGCCGGTCGGACATGCGCGCCAGCTCTTCGGCGGTGTCCAGGATCAGGAGCGCATCGTCCCGGCTGAGGTCGGCGGCCGCGATCAGGTGCCGGTTCATGCCAGCGCCCCCTTCCACTCGCCCAGAAGTACCGCGTCCTCGCCGTCGGTCTCGGCGAGGTGAACCCGCACCGTCTCGCGCTGCGAGGTGGGCAGGTTCTTGCCCACGTAGTCCGCCCGGATCGGGAGCTCCCGGTGCCCGCGGTCGACGAGGACCGCAAGCTGCACCGAGCGCGGCCGGCCCAGATCGGTCAGCGCGTCCAGCGCGGCCCGGACCGTGCGCCCGGAGTAGAGGACGTCATCGACGATGACGATCGTCTTGCCGTCGATACCGTCGACGGGAAGCTCGGTACGGCCGAGCGCCCGGGCCGGGCGCAGTCGCAGGTCATCCCGGTACATCGTGACGTCGAGAGAGCCCCACGGAACGGGCCGGCCCTCGAACTCGGCGGCCCGTCCGGCGAGCCGCTGGGCGAGCGGGACACCACGGGTAGGAATGCCGAGGAGAAGGATGTCGTCGGCGCCGTGGGTCCGTTCGAGGATTTCGTGCGCGATCCGGGTCAGTACCCGCCGGACCTCTGCGGGCTCGAGGACCCGTTTACAGCTGCCGGGGCTTTCGCCATCCTGGCCGGCGCCAGTATTGCCATCGCCGGTGTTGCCATCGTCAGTGCGCGCATGCATCAGCCGCGACCTCCTTCGCCGTCTCACGGAACGGTCCTTAAAGGACGTCTGTCACCCTCACGTTATCAGGACCGGAGAGGAGTGGATGGACGACGCGCCGCGGGATAAATCAGGGCGGGACGTGTACACGGGACCCCGTTTTGTAGTGTGATTTGGGTCACACTACAAGGGCATTCGCAGAACGCCACAAGGCTCCGCCGACTACCCCAAAACGGTCGCAGACCGCCAATAAAGCCCGGCCACGCCAAGGTTCCCGCACGCTGCGCGCGGGCCAGATAACGCTCCGGTAAGGCAGGTCGGTTACCGGGTAGGTTCGACCAGTTTTTGCCATTCGGCTTGACCTTGCCGTGCTCGCGGCTTACCGTCACTGTCCGTAACCGTTACCGTAAGCTACGACTGGCCGGGGGGCCGAGAACATGCCATCTGAGTACGCAAAGACCCTGGGCGCACGACTACGCGCTATCCGCACCCAGCAAGGTCTGTCCCTGCACGGAGTTGAAGAAAAGTCGCGCGGTCGCTGGAAGGCCGTCGTGGTTGGTTCCTACGAGCGCGGTGACCGATCCGTGACCGTCCAGAAACTGGCCGAACTGGCCGAGTTCTACGGCGTTCCCGTATCGGAACTGCTGCCCGGCGACTCGGCCCCGGCGCCGCTGGCCCCGACACCCAAACTGGTCATCGATCTTGAGCGGATGAACGAACTGCCCAAGGAGAAGTCCGGCCCGCTGGCCCGTTACATCGCCACGATCCAGAGCCAGCGTGGCGACTACAACGGCCGGGTGCTGTCGGTCCGGCAGGAAGACCTCCGGTCGCTGGCCGTCATCTACGACAAGTCCCCTGCCGACCTGACCGAGGAACTGATCAACTGGGGCGTGCTGGACTCAGAGGCCCGCGGGGCTATCGAAACGCTCTGACCGCCAGGCCTCCCCGCCCAACCCCCCTTTCCCGCCCTGCCCGCGCTCACCACGCTGGCCACCGGGCGGGGAAGGGGAAGGGGAAGGGGAAGG
>Ga0182014_10001044_pt1 | contig 37703 bp, 34 predicted proteins | sample 612S2DmetaG_FD_120489 | JGI IMG/M metagenome (GOLD analysis project Ga0182014, IMG submission 120489) | Permafrost microbial communities from Stordalen Mire, Sweden - 612S2D metaG | ecosystem: Environmental > Terrestrial > Soil > Wetlands > Permafrost | place: Sweden: Stordalen | collected... | reverse complement strand
GGGCCCGGGCATGGGCCCGGGCATGGGCCCGGGCTGCGGCGGGACCGGGCTGGGCTCGGTCACTGACTCCATCGTCTTCATCGCGGACCCTTCCGTTATCTGAAGCGTTCCGTCTGTCGCGTGCTCCGCTCCTCTGCCCAGGAAAGCCGCGTTTAACAGGCCCGCACTTAACAGGCCCGCATTAACAGGCCCGCATTTAACAGGCACCGTGAACAGCACCCGTTAACCGCGCTCACGAGGATGCGGACGCGCTGGAGGCGCGGACCACGAGCCGGCCGGGCACGGTGCGCACGCCCCGGGCCGGTTCCCCGCCGATGGCGGCCAGCAGGTCCTCCGCGGCGGCCCGGCCGATGTCTTCCAGGCACATGTCCACGCTGGACAGCGGCGGATCCGCGCCGAGCACCATCGGTTCCCAGTTGTCGAAGCCGACGATGGCGATATCGTCGGGCACCCGCCGCCCGGCGGCCCGCAGCGCGTCCCCGACTCCGCGCGCGATCTGATCGCTGCCGCAGAAGATCGCGTCGGTCGCGGGGGCACGGCGCAGCAGCAGGCCGGCCGCCTCCCGGCCCCATCGCTCGCTCCACTCCCCGTACAGCACCTCCCCGGCCGCGAGCGGGACCCCGCCCGGGGCCAGGACGCCGCGCAGCCCCCGGGCCCGCAGCCGCGCGGCCAGGAATCGCTCGGGCCCGGTGATGTGCGCGATGTGCCGGCGGCCGGTCTCCAGCAGGTGGGCGCCGGCTGCGGCGCCGCCGCCCACGTCGTCGGGCAGCACGGCGGACCCGACCGGGCCGTCCGGGCCGCCACTGCCGTCCGGCTGGGTCATCGCGTACACCACGGGAACGCCGAGACCGGCGCCGATCGGAGGGCGCGGCTCGATCCGGCGCCCGGTCACGATGAGCCCGTCGACCCGCCGGCCGATGAGCATCTCGAGGTAGCGATGCTCCCGCTCCGGGTCGTCCCGGGTATCGCACATGAACACCGAGATGCGGCCGGCGCCCAGCGCGTCCTCGGCGCCGAGCATGACGGGGATGCTGAACCGCCCGAAACTGTCCGTCGTGATCATCCCGACGGTGTAGGTGCGCCCCGCCAGCAGCGCCTGGGCCAGCGGGTTCGGGGCGAAACCGAGGCGGCGAGCAGCCTCGGCCACCCGCTCGCGGGTCTCCGGGCGGAGACGGCCCTGGCCGTTCAGGGCCTTGGAGGCCGTGCCGATGGAGACGCCGGCGTCCGCCGCCACGTCCCTGATCGTCGCGTGCCTCATATCCCGGTTCCCTGCTCAGCCAAAGGGGCCGGAACGGAAGTTACTCCGTCCCGGCCCCCAATGTTCAGCGGGTGCCGTTCAGCGGGTGCCGTAAAGATGCTCCAGCGCGAGCTGGTCCAGCCGTTCGTAGCCCATCCCGCGCTCGGCGAAGGCCGGGATGTCGATCGCCGCGTCGCGCACGTCGCGCCAGGTCTCACCCTCGGCCAGGGTCGGCTCACGGAGCTGCTCGGCCCGCGCGGCCACCAGGGCCTCGATCACCTCTGGATCGAGGCGGAACTTCCGCACCTTGTCCCGCAGAATCAGGTAGTTCCGCATGCAGGCCGCCGCGGAGACCCAGACTCCTTCGTCGTTCTCGGTGCGCGGCGGCTTGTAGTCGAAGTGCACCGGCCCGTCGTAACCGCCCTGCTCCAGCGCGTCCACCACCCAGAACGCCCCGCGCACGTTGCCCGCGCCGAACCGCAGGTCCTGGTCGAAGCGCGGCCCGTGCTGGCCGTTGAGGTCGATGTGGAAGAGCTTGCCGTGCCACATGGCCTGGCTGATGCCGTGCGCGTAGTTCAGCGAGGCCATCTCCTCGTGCCCGATCTCCGGATTGATGCCCACCATGTCCGGGTAGGCCAGCCCGTTGATGAACGCGAGCGCGTGCCCGGCCGTCGGCAGCAGGATGTCCCCGCGGGGCTCGTTCGGCTTGGGCTCGATCGCGAACCGGATGTCGTAACCCTGTTCGGTGACGTACTCGCACAGCAGGTTCAGCCCCTCGGCGTACCGGCTGAGCGCGGCGCCGATGTCCTTGGCCGCGCCCGACTCGGCGCCCTCGCGGCCGCCCCAGAAGATATAGGTCTTCGCGCCCAGCTCCGCGGCCAGGTCGAGGTTGCGCATCACCTTGGCCAGCGCGAACCGGCGGACCTCCCGCTCGTTCGCGGTGAACGCGCCGTCCTTGAAGATGGGATGCCCGAACAGGTTCGTGGTGGCCGTGGTCACCACCACCCCGGTGTCTTGGAGGGCCTTGCGGAAGGCGGTGATCAGCTCGTCCCGCTCGCTCGGCGTCGCCTCGAACGGGAACACGTCGTTGTCGTGGAAATTCACGCCGTAGGCACCCAGCTCGGCGAGCTTGCGCACGGCCCGGTCGGCGGGCATCGGCGGCCGCACCGGGCCGCCGAAGACATCGACGCCCTGCCAGCCGACGGTCCATATACCGAACGAGAACTTGTCTTCCGGGCGCGGCACGTACGGGTCATTGGTCCCGGGGCTCACTGACGGCTCCTTTCGTGCCACCCTGCGGTGTCATCCCGCAGCGTGGCGTATCGGTCGCGGATGTCGGGGCATGGTTCGGCGGTGCAGGTGACGGCGGCAGAGCCCGCCCAGTCCGGCGGTTCGCCGGCCCCGGACAGCGCCCACGCGGCCTGCCGGGCGGCGCCGATGGCCACGTATTCGGCGGGGTCGGGGACGGTTACCGGCATGCCGAACACGGCGGGCGCGATGGACCGCACGGCTGCCGACCGGGCCGCGCCGCCGATGAGCACCACCCGCTCGGGGGTGATGCCGCACGCGGCGAGGTTGTCGATCCCGTCGGCGAGGGAGCACAGGACGGCCTCCACCGCCGCCCGGGCCATGTTCTCGCGCGTCAGGGAGGTACTGGTGACGCCGTTCAGTACCCCGGTGGCGTCCGGCCGGTTGGGCGAGCGCTCACCGTCGAAGTACGGCAGCAGGGTCAGGCCGCCCGCCCCGGGCGGGGCGGCCAGCGCCAGTTCGGACAGGCCTCCGGCGTCGGTGCCGAGCAGCCGGGCGGTGAGGGTCAGCACACGCGCGGCGTTGACCGTCGCGACCAGTGGCAGGAACCGCCCGGTCGCGTCGGCGAACCCGGCGACCGCGCCCGTGGTGTCGGCCGCGGGCACCTTGGTCACCGCGTACGCCGTGCCCGAGGTGCCGATCGAGACGACCACGTCGCCTTCCCCGACGCCCAGCCCCAGCGCCGCGCCCATGTTGTCGCCCGTGCCGGGGGACAGCACCGCCCCGCCGGGCGTGCGCCCCACCACCTCGGCCGGAGCGGCCAGCCGCGGTGTCGCCACCGGGCGGCCGAGCGCCATCTCGGCGATGTCGGGCAGCCACTGCCCCGCCGACGGGGAGAAGTAGCCCGTGCCCGAGGCGTCCCCCCGGTCGGTGACCGGTTCGTCGGCGCCCAGCCGCCAGGTAAGCCAGTCGTGCGGCAGCATGACACGGCTCAGCCGCCGCGCCGATTCGGGTTCCCGTTCGGCCATCCAGCGCAGCTTGGTCACCGTGAAGGAGACGGCCGGGACGCTACCGGTGCGGCGCGCCCACTCGGCCGGGCCGCCGAGCTCGGCGATGAGCTCGCGGGTCTGCGGCGCGGCCCGCATGTCGTTCCACAGAATCGCCGGGCGGATGACCTCGCCGGCTTCGTCGAGCGCGACCATTCCGTGCTGCTGTGCGGCCACGCCGACGGCGTCGGCGCGGTCGAGCAGGCCCGCACCGGCCTTGCTCAGAGCCTCCCACCAGTACGCGGGATCGCACTCGGTTCCGTCGGGATGCGGCGCCGACGCAGAGGCCACGATGGCGCCGTCCTCGGCCTGGCAGAGCACAACCTTCGTGGACTGAGTGGAACTGTCCACTCCGGCCACCAGCATGAGCGACTCCCGAAAAGTTTCGCGAAAAGCGGGCCGAACATGCGCCCGACGCCACCGTAAGCCGTTCGCCCCGGCCCGCGCCACCCGGGCCCGGCCCGTCCCGAACGTTAAAAAAATGTAAGCGTTTGCACCCGTCAGCGATAGAGGCGCGGAAGCTGGTTACCCTGAAAGGACTGCTCATCTGCACGCATCAAATGAACGTGCATCTGACCTTGCATCTGCATGAGATGTCCGGCAAGATGGGCTCTGCGCCAGTCACAAGATTGGCGGAAAGCCAGCGCTCCCGGGGTCGCGATGAGGTCGGAAAGTTTGAACCCGGTCGTTGTTAGCGTTCACAGCCGGGATAACCATAAGGCTCCGCTGCCCACGCGCACCAGGGTCCGGCCCATGACGCGGGCGGCGATCGCTGAGTCCGCCCCCAAGCACGCTGTGCCGGACCGGCCGCGGGTCGTGCGGATGCCCTCGGACTGGTGGGATGCCCCTTCCGTGGTCGCGCTGGCCCTGACTCCCGCGACCCAGCCGGCCAAGACCGCGCGCCGCTTCACCCGGTCCACGCTCACGCGCTGGGGACTCGGCCCGCTGGCCGACGACGCCGAGGTCATCGTGGCAGAACTGGTCGCCAACGCCGTCTGCCACACCGAGGCTGGTGCCACTTCGGACGACCGGGACCCCGGTCGCGGCGACCCCCGGATCGGCCTGCGGCTCTTCCGCCGGGCCGGCGAGGTGATGTGCGCGGTCCTCGATCCCAGCGACGCCGCGCCCGTGCTGAGGGCGCCTAATGGCGAGACCGAATGCGGCCGCGGCCTGCAGTTGGTCGATGCCCTGTGTGACGTATGGGGATGGAGCCCGGTCGTCGGCCAGGGCAAGGCCGTCTGGGCCATTCTGTTCTGCGCCTGAACCGCTGTTGTGCCCGCCGGGCGCCTTTCTTGGTTAACCGGTCTTCCTGGTGACCGGGCCCATCCGGGCCGATGACCGTATTTCCCACCGCTAGATCCCGCATTCATCGCGCCGGTCCGCGCGCGTCCCGGCTTCGTTCGGTAATGTCGCTAGCCGCACCACCCAAGCCTTGAGGAGGCGACGCGATCATGCCATGGACCTGGCGTTACGAGAAGAGCGACGGCGCGGTGGTCTCGTCGGGTGACCTTCCTGAGGCCATCTTCGCCAGCCAGGGTGACGCCGAGAGCTGGCTCGGTGAGAACTGGCGCGGCTTGCTGGAGGCGGGCGTGGACCAGGTGACGCTGTTTGAGGACGACCGCAAGGAATACGGCCCGATGAGCCTCCATCCGGCGAGCTGAGCCCCCGCCATACGACGGGGGCTCAGCAACAGTCGCCCAGACGGGCTACGGCGAGACGATCGCTACCGGCCCAGCGACCCCAGGCCGGAGGCCTGGGTGAGTGGCCGGTGTGTCGGCGAGTTACCTCAGCGGGGCGCGGAGCGCAGCGGGGGGTTCCGGGGGGTCGCCCCCCCCGGGCCAACACAGCACCGCTACGGGCGGGCCGGCGGGCTCGCGGTCCGCGCCGGGTCACGCTCGATGTCGTCGCCCAGCACCTCGTCGATGCGGCGCAGCAGCCCGGCGTCCAGTTTGACCCCTGCGGCCTTCGCGTTCTCCCGGACCTGATCCGGGCGGGTGGCCCCGATGATCGCCGCGGACACGGTGGGGTTCTGCAGGGTCCAGGCCACCGCCAGCTGAGCCAGGGACAGCCCGGCCTCCGCCGCGATCGGCCGGAGTTCCTGCACCTTGGCCAGCAGCGGGTCGCGCATCCAGCGGCTGATGAAGCCGGCCCCCCCGGACTGGTCGGTGGCGCGGGAGCCTTCCGGCGGCTGCTCACCCGGCCGGTACTTGCCGGTGAGCACCCCCTGCGCGATCGGGGAGAAGACGAGCTGCCCGATGCCCTCCTTCTCGCACAGCGGGACGATCTCGGGCTCAATGACCCGCCACAGCATGTTGTACTGCGGCTGGTTGGACACGATCCGGTCGAAGTGCATCTCGTCGGCGATCCGCAGCGCCGCCGCGATCTCCTCGGCCCGCCACTCCGAGACCCCGATGTACAGCGCCTTCCCCTGCCGGACCAGGTCCTCGAAGGCGCGCAGCGTCTCTTCCAGCGGTGTCTCGTGGTCGTACCGGTGTGCCTGGTACAGATCGACGTAGTCGGTGCCGAGGCGGCGCAGTGACCCGTTCATCGACTCGATGATGTGCTTGCGCGACAGGCCGCGGTCGTTCGGCCCGGAGCCGGTCGGCCAGAACACCTTCGTGAAGATCTCCACCGACTCCCGGCGCGTGCCCGACAGGGCGCGCCCCAGCACCTCTTCGGCCCGGGTGCCCGCGTAGACGTCGGCCGTGTCGAAGCTGGTGATTCCCTCCTCCAGTGCCGCCGCGACGCAACTGCGCGCGGCCTCCTCCTCCACCTGCGAGCCGTGGGTGATCCAGTTGCCGTAGGTGAGTTCGCTGATCTTCAGGCCGCTCTTGCCCAGATGCCGATATTCCATAGGTCGACCCTATGAGACCGCGCAGGGACACCCCAGGTCAGGGTCGGAGGGCTCGAAGGGCTCACAGGGCGGGCTTGGAGGGCTCAAGGGCGGGACGGGTCAGACCTTGGTGCCGGGGACGATCCGGGGCGGCGGCACCCGGAACCGGCGGATCTGCAGCGCGCGGAACACCGCGTACAAGGTCACGCCGCGCGCGCTCTGGCCGGGCAGTCGCTGGGCGATCAGCCGCTTCAGGCTGTTCCTCAGGAAGAAGGCGTCAACGACCACGAAAACGAGCAGCAGCAGCGCGATCGGCTCGGCGTACCGCTGCACCGAGCCCACCTTGATGAACAGCACGACGATCATGGCGACCATCACGTACATGTAGAACTCGCTCAGCCGCCGGCGCGAGTCGACGTAATCCCGGGCCAGCGCCTTGACCGGGCCCCGGTCCCGGGCCGGCAGCGCCCACTCCTCACCGCGCCGCATCGCCTCGTTGCGCCGGAGCCGGTCCTCTTTGCTCGTGGCGCCGCCGCGCGCGGATCCGCCCCGGGATGGCTGCGAACGCCCCGGCGTGCCGGTAATGCCCTGACGCCGGCCTTTTTCGGCCTCGCTGCGCCTGGGCGTGGGACGGCCCTTGGCCGTCTCGGCGGCCGGCCGGGCCCGTCCGGGTTCGGCCGTTTTTGTCGTCTGCGGGCCGCCGGGGCTCTGCGCGCCCTTGTCGTCCTGGGCGGTGTTGCCGTGCGGCCCGGCGGTACCTCGTCGGAACACGCGCTCAGCCTAGTTGAACGGGCCGCCGGATGGGACGAGCGGGACAGGCCAATGCGGCGGCCCGGCCGCCGTGATCGCCCGCGCCGCACCGTCAATGCGGCGGCTCGGCTGTGATGGTCGCCCGTGCGCGGGCCACCGCGTAGGGTGGATGCCAATTGATAATTGGGCGGCAGTGTCTGCCCTGCACGCCACGACGACGGCCGCCGCGGCGTTCAGGCGGGCACAGGCACGAAGGGGACGGCCGCGTCTATGAGCGTGATGAAGCGGGTCACATTGATCTTCCGCTCCAAGGCCAACAAGGCCCTGGACCGGATGGAAGATCCACGTGAGACCCTCGACTACTCCTACCAGCGGCAACTCGAGATGCTGCAGAAGGTCCGGCGCGGTGTCGCGGATGTCGCCACGTCGCGTAAGCGCGTCGAGCTGCAGATGAACCAGATCCAGCAGCAGTCGAACAAGCTGGAGAAGCAGGCTCGTGACGCGCTCGGGGCCGGCCGTGAGGACCTGGCCCGCGAGGCGCTGACCCGTCGCTCCTCGGCGCAGACCCAGCTCGGCGACCTGCAGACGCAGTACGCGTCGCTGCAGGCCGAGGAGGAAAAGCTCACGATCGCGTCGCAGCGGCTGCAGTCCAAGGTGGACGCCTTCCGGACGCGGAAGGAGACCATCAAGGCCACCTACACCGCGGCCGAGGCCCAGACCCGGATCAACGAGGCCTTCTCCGGCATCTCCGAGGAGATGGGCGACGTCGGGATGGCCATTCAGCGCGCCGAGGACAAGACCGCGCAGATGCAGGCGCGTGCGGGCGCCATCGACGAACTGCTGGCCTCCGGTGCGCTGGAAGACGTCTCGGGCGCCCCGCGTGACGACATCCAGGCCGAGCTCGACCGGATGGGCGCCGGGAACGACGTGGAGTTCCAGCTGCAGAAGCTGCGGGGTGAGATCGGCGGCGGGTCCGCACCGGAGCTGGAAGCCGGTTCCGCCAGCGACAGCGCCGGGAACACCGCGCGCAACAATGCGCAGGTTCCCCGGCCCGCCACGCCCCCGGCCGATGGCGCCCAGCCGACGATCCCCGCCTCCGACGTGGGCGAGGCGGCTCTGCCCGCCGCCGAGTCGCCGCGGACCGGTGACGGCACATGATCGTCCGGATTCTCGGTGAGGGCCAGCTCAGCGTCGACGACGCGGCCACCGCCGGGCTCAACGAGCTGGACGCCACGCTGTCCGACGCCATCGACCGCGGCAACGAAGCGGAATTCCGCCGTGCGCTGAAAGCCTTGGTCGCCGGGGTCCGCGCGGCCGGAACGCCCGTACCGCCGGATAGCCTTCAGCCATCGGAACTGATCCTGCCGTACGAGGACGCGGACCTGGCCGAGGTGCGCAAGCTGATGACGGACGAAGGGCTCATCCCCGGCTGATCAAAGCCCGGCGCCCCCAGACCCTCGCAGGCTCTCAGTGTACGGATAGGGAACGTTCAGAACCTTTCCAGCGTCACCTGGATAGATTGGTAGTAGTGACACCAGGGCTGGCTTTGCCCGCTCTGGCCCTTGAACTGGAGGTGACGTGGTGGCGCGCACTAGGTATGCGCCCGACCGGGGACTGACGGTCCGCATGGGCCTGACCATGTTCCTGCTCGGGCTCGTATTCGTGGCGTTTGTCGCCGCAATCATCGGGATCTCGCTGCTCTTCCACGCGTCGGACGGTGCGATCGTGTTCTTCGCGCTCGTGCTCGGCGGGGGCATGGCAATCGGATCCCTCTTCTACTCGGACAAGATCGCCTTGTCCACGGCGCAGGCCCAGGTGGTCAACCCGACCGACTCGGGCGAGGCGGCCATGGTGCACGGCATCGTGGACCGGGTCTGCGCCCTGGCGGACATGCCCAAGCCGCGGATCGCGATCGCCCCGACGGACCTGCCGAATGCCTTCGCCACCGGCCGGAACAGCGAGCATGCCGTTCTGTGCGTGACGCGGGGCCTGATACGTCGGCTGACGCCCGAGGAGCTCGAAGGTGTCATCTCCCACGAGATGTCCCACGTGGCGCACAAGGACGTCATGGTGATGACGGTCGCCTCGTTCCTCGCTATCATCGCCGGCCTGCTGATCAGGTTCTCCTTCTACGGGGAGCTGTTCGGCGGCGGCGGCCGCCGGGGCGGCAATAACAACGGCAACCAGGGCGCGCTGCCCATCCTGCTGATCATCATGGCCGTCAGCATCGTGGTGTACGCGATCAGCTTCCTGCTGATCCGGCTGCTGTCGCGGTACCGCGAGCTGGCCGCCGACCGGTCCGGCGCGCTGCTCACCGGGCAGCCATCCGCGCTGGCCAGCGCCCTGCAGAAGGTGAGCGGCAGCATCGGCCGGATTCCGACGAAGGACCTGCGCGAGGCCCAGCCGCTGAATGCGTTCTTCTTCGCCCCCGCGCTCAGCGCGCAGCAGGCCCAGTCGAAGATCGGGGCGCTGTTCTCCACCCACCCGTCGCTGGAGAAGCGGCTGGCGCAGCTGGCCAAGATCTCCGAGCAGATGGGGCAGCGGTAGCAGTGGGTTTTCTGGACACGCTGCTGGGCCGGACGAAGCCGGTCCAGCCCAACCTGGACGTGCTGTTCCAGTTGCCGTCCGCGGCGGTGACGCTCGAGGCGGCGGCTGGCTTCACCCCGACCGGCACCGGGTCGGTGTGCTTCCGCCCGGTCGAGGGCCGTGCGTTCGCGGACGTCGAGAAGGACGTCCGCGAACTGCTCGACCTGAGCGGGGCCAAGAGCGGCTCGCTGCCGGTCGAGGTGACCAAGGATTCGTTCGGGTTCACCTGGCTGGTCAGCTCGCACATGTCCGATGAGGTCGAGGATCTGGTCACCGACCTGCACGCGGTGAACTCCGCCCTGGTGGACAACGGCTTCGGCCCTCAGCTGCTCTGCACGCTCGTCGCCTTCCGCGATGACCAGCAGCGGCGGCTGGCGCTGGTGTACCTGTTCAAGCGGGGCACGTTCTACCCGTTCGCCCCGCTGACCGGGGAGCGCCGGGACAGCGCGCTGGAGCTGCAGATCAAGGGCGCCGTGTCGGGCGACCTGAAGATGGAGCAGGACCTGTCCCGGTGGTTCCCCGTGTGGGGCGCACCCGGGCTGTGACGCGGTCGCAGAGGCGTCCGGGTAGGTGCGACCTCACACCGCTGGACGCGGAATGTACGTGCCGGGCTTATCGTTGTGGCTGAAAGTCAGGCACACTTGAATGAATAAACTGCACGCCGAATCACGCCGGAACCACACCCGAGGCGGGAGCTAGAAACAGATGAGCGTTCAGCAAGAGACCACCCAGCAGGGCGTTATCCTCACCGAGGGTGCGGCCGCTAAGGTCAGCAGCCTGCTCGTCCAGGAGGGCCGCGACGATCTCAGGCTGCGGATTGCCGTGCAGCCGGGCGGCTGCTCCGGTCTCAAGTACCAGCTCTACTTCGACGACCGCGCGATTGACGGCGACATCGTGGCCGACTTCAGCGGCGTCGAGGTGGTCACGGACAAGATGAGCGCGCCGTACCTGATGGGCGCGACCATCGACTTCGTGGACACGATCGAGAAGCAGGGCTTCACGATCGACAACCCCAACGCGTCGGGCTCTTGCGCCTGCGGCGACTCGTTCCACTGACCGGTGCGAATCGCGGTCACGGGGTCGGTGGCCACCGACCACCTGATGACCTTTCCGGGCAAGTTCACCGAGCACCTCATAGCGGACAAGCTCGACCGGGTCTCCTTGTCGTTCCTCGTGGACGGCCTGGAGATCCGGCAGGGCGGGGTAGCCGCGAACATCGCCTTCGGTATGGGCTGCCTTGGCCTGCAGCCCCTGCTGGTGGGCGCCGTGGGGCAGGACTTCGCGGACTACCGTGCGTGGCTTGACGCCCATGGCGTCGACACCAGCGCCGTGCTGGAGTCCAAGCGCAGCCACACGGCACGCTTCGTCTGCACGACCGACGTGGACGGCAACCAGATCGCGTCGTTCTACCCGGGCGCCATGGCCGAAGCGCGGGACATCTCCATCACCGACGTCGCCGCGCAGGCCGGGGGAGTCGACCTCGTCCTGATCGGGGCGGACGACCCGGAGGCGATGTTCCGTCACACGTCGGGCTGTGCGTCCGCCGGGATACCGTTCGCCGCGGACCCGTCCCAGCAGTTGCCGCGGATGGACGCCGACCAGACCCGGGCGCTGGTGGACGGGGCCGCCTACCTGTTCTCGAACGAGTACGAGCTGGCCCTGATCGAGCAGAAGACCGGCTGGGACGCGACGGAGATCGGCCGGCACGTCGACATTCAGGTCACCACGCTCGGCGCCGACGGCGCGCGGATCACCCGGGCCGGCCAGCCGCCGGTGACGGTGACGGCGGTGCCCGGCGTGCAGGCGGTCGACCCGACCGGCGCCGGCGACGCGTTCCGCGCGGGGTTCCTGGCCGCTATCGCCTGGCAGCTTCCGCTCGAGCGGGCGGGCCAGCTCGGCTGCCTGGTCGCGGCGTCCGTCCTGGAGACGGTCGGCACCCAGGAGTACCAGCTGACCAGCGCGTCCCTGACCGAGCGCTTCGGAACCGCCTACGGCCAGGACGCCGCCAAGGAAATCGCCCAGTATCTGGCCTAATCAGCCGCAGTACGCAGCAAGCGCAGTACGCAGCAAAAAGCGGGGCGGCCCACCGGGCCGCCCCGCTTTGCGCTGCCTGCTAGCGCCGGGAGTAGGACTGGATGTAGTACTCCGGCGAACCGACACCGGTCGAGTCGTCGTACCCCTTGACCGCGGGCAGGGCCGCGGCGCCTTCGCCGTCGATGCCGAGCGTGCGCAGGTAGGTGATGAGCGGACCGGTCTTGGTGGAGGGATCGGTGTAGTTGTTGCGGACCTCGGCCAGGTAGCCCGGGCCCAGCGGATGGTCGGTCACGTCGTGGTACGCGGACGTGCCGTACCGCTCGTAGATCGCCGGGTCGGCGAAGCCCAGGACGTGCCCGGCGGCCTGCTGGGCGTCCGCCTCGATGCCCGCGAACGTCGGGCAGGCGACGCTGGTGCCGCCGATCCGGCTGAGCGAGAAGGCGTAGGTCGTGCCGTCCGGCTGCAGGGTGGTCTGCCCGACCAGGATGCCCGTGCTCGGGTCGGCCAGTGCCGACACGTCCGGCACCACCCGCATCGGGGTCGTGGTCGTTCCCTCCGGCACGCTGGTGGCCAGGCTGGAGGGCACCACGCCCCGCTGGTAGAACGGCTGCGTGTACGTGGTGCTCACGCCGCCGCCGCTGGAGCCGTCGTAGTACTGCGGGTACTCACCGGGCGGCGTGAACTCCCACGACGTGCCGCTCGAGGCGAGCGGGTCAAGCAGGGTGCCCCACGACGTCTCGAATTCGTAGTTGTTGTTCTTGCCGATGGCCAGGCTGGTGCCGCCGACCGAGGTGACCCACGGGCTGGACGTCGGGTAATCCACCTGGATCTGGTCCGAGCCCGGGTCCTCATCCGTGGACTCGTAGCCGCTGTCGCCGGAGGAGAAGAAGAAGCCGATGCCCTCGACCGCGCCGACCTCGAACACCTGGTCGTACGCGCTGGTGAGCGTGGCGTCGTCGGCCGGCTCGCCCCAGGAGTCGCTCACGATGCTGGCCAGGTGGTTGTCCACGATGTAGGCCAGCGCGCTGAGCAGGTCCGGGTCGTTGCAGCTGGCGGCGGCCACGAAGCGGACGTTGGCGTCCGGGGCCTGGCCGTGCACCGACTCCACGTCGAGGGTTTCCTCGCCGTACCAGCCGGCGGCGTCACACTCGTCGGCCGCGGTGTCGGTGAAGGTGCTCGGCAGGTACTGCTGGTACTGCCCGGGCCGGAACGGCTCGTCCCCGACCACCTTGGAGAACTCGTTGGCGTCACTCTGCATGGTGGGCGAGGCGTACGCGTCGACGATGGCGACGGTCTGGCCCTGGCCCGTCATCCCGGACTTGGTCACCCCGTAGGCGCTGCGGACCTGGCTGGGGGTATACCCGCAGTTGTTCCAGGGCTGCTTCGTGCCGTACGCGGACGGCTCGGTCGTCGCGATCTTCTGCCCGTAGTACTGCGAGCACGGTCCGGCGACCCAGTAGTTCGGTCCCGGCGGCGGCAGCGTGTCACCCGGCTTCATCTGGTGGGTCGCGGTGTCAAGGCCGGTCACGGTGAGGACGGCGCTGGCCACCGAGGCCGGGGCGCTGGCCGCCTGGGCCGGGGCCCGGTCGGTCCGCTTGTCCGGGCCCTTGAAGTTCTGGAACGTCACGCTGAACGCCTTGGCCGCGTCGCTGACCGAGCCGGTCACCGCGACGTACCCGTCGACGCTGTCGTTGACCGAGGTCACCGTCAGTCCGTCGCCGGTGAGCCACGCCTTCACCGCGGTGATCTGCGCGCTGGTGGGCCCGAACTCCGCCGCCACCTGCGCTGCGCTCAGGAAGTGGCCGTAATCGGCGTTACCGGGCTGGGAGACGGCGGCCGCGTAGGCCGCCAGCCCGGCCGCGTTCTGCCCGGCCAGGTAGACGCGCGCGCTTACCGTGCCGGTGGTGACCGGCTGCGCTGAAACCCGCGCCGACGCGCTGGCCCACTCCGGATGCGTGCCGGGGATCGCCGAGCGGGGCGAGGACGCCTGGTTGGGGGACGCGGCGGCGATCGCGCCCGCGCACAGCGCGGCGGCCGCGGCAGCCGTCCCGACGGCTCTGAGCCGTTTTCTTGCCAATGGCATGTACGGACCATCCTCTGAGAGGGTGTGAGGTCTTGGTGCTATCTGTACCTTGACGACCCTGGGCCGGGAGGCGCAAGCGGTTACCTGCACTCTTGCGGCAAATATGTTGTTCCGTTACTTTCGCGCGGACAGGTGAAATTCCGGCGTAACGTCCGCATCGGCTTCGTTTCGGCCTGCTAATGAACCCCGCGCCCGCCTCCCGCGCCGTCCGAGCGGCCGCCGCCGCGGAGGATGGTAACCGGGACGGCCGGGTCCGTTGGCGGCCGCCGGCGGCGATAGCGTGGCAGGCATGGCACATGCGCTGGCCGGCGGCTACCACGGTCCGCCGGAACTGACGGCGGTGAGCGCGCTGACCGGATGGACGCTGGACGCCTGGACGCTCGCGTTCGTGCTGCTGCTCGGCGGGTGCTACCTGGCCGGCGTGCGGCGCCTGCGCCGCCGGGCACAGCCGTGGCCGATCTGGCGGACGGTGAACTTCGCCGCGCTGGGCCTCGGCATCGTGGTCATCGCGACCATGTCGTCGTTCGGCACCTATTCCGGGGTCCTGTTCTACATGCGGGCCTTCCAGACCATCCTGCTGCTCCTGCTGGCGCCGCTGTTCCTGGTCCTCGGGCGGCCGCTGACCCTGGCCATCACCGTGTTCCCGGTGGCTGGCCAGCGGATCGAGCGCGTGATCCACAGCCACGCGGCGAGGTGGGCGACGTTCCCCGCCATCACCACGCTGACGCTGGTCGCCGTGCCCTTCGTCATGTACTTCACCACCTGGTATACGGCGGCGTTCCACAGCCTGGCCGTACGGGAACTCACGCACCTGGCCCTGCTGCTCCCCGGTTTTGTGTTCTTCTGGACGCTGCTGCGCGTCGACCCGGTGCCAAAGATTTACTCCTACGGGGTGTCGCTGTGGATCACGGCGGTCGAGGTGATCGGCGATGCGTTCCTCGGCCTGGCCGTGCTCGCGGACACCAACCTGATCGGCGCCGGCTACTACCATGCGCTGGCCCGGCCCTGGGGCCCCAGCCTGGCCACGGACCAGATCCTGGGCGGGGGGACGCTGTGGATCTTTGGCGACCTGGTCGGCCTGCCGTTCCTGGTGGCCCAGCTCATCCAGTTCATGCGCGAGGACGAGGCCGAGGCCGCCGTGATCGATGCCGAACTGGACGCGCGTGACGCCGCGCGGGCGGCGCCGGGCGACGGAGCCCCGGCCGCGCCCGCAGCCCCGGCCGGCCCAGAACCTGCTGGGCTGGAGCCGGCTGAGCCAGCGCGCCCGGAAAATCCCGGCGACCGGGGGACTCCCGGCCGGCCGGAGAGCCCCGGGGCACCTCATCCGGACGATCCGGCCCGCCCGTGGTGGGAGAACGACCCGCGCTTCAATGAGCGGTTCCGCCAGGTCTGAGGGCCGCTGAGCGCCCGGCTTCCGCACCTCACGCGGCCGCGTTGCCCCTTCCGCGGCCACGCCCGGAAATGGCCGCGCCACGAATTAAATCTCCGGGGTGTTTCGCCGAGGCCGTAGCGTGGCAAATTTGATTCGTGGCTCAGATCAACGCCGCGGTCGACACCCTCGTGGGGGACTGGCTCTCAATCCCAGATGTCGCCGCCCGTATCAGCATCCCCATCGGCCGTGTCAAGCAACTGCTCCGCGACAGGAAACTCCTCGCTGTCGCGCGCCCGGATGGCTCGATCGCGGTTCCCGCCGCGTTCCTGGACGGTCCCCAGATTGTCAAGGGGTTGCAAGGCACGCTGACGCTGCTCGTCGACTGCGGTTTCGGCGACGTCGAGGCCCTGCACTGGCTGTTCACCGAGGACGAAACGCTGCCCGGCACGCCGATCGAGGCGATCTGCCGGAATCGGCGCACCGAGGTCAACCGCCGGGCGCAGGCGCTCGCGTTCTAGGCGGTGCTGGCCCGGGGGGCGACCCCCCGGACCCCCCGCATGCGCTCCGCGCCCCGCGGTGGTACCTCGCCGGCACACCGGCCGCTCACCGGGCACAAGGCCCGGTTCGTTAGGCCGGTAGCGAGCGCCTCGCCGTAGGTCCTGCTGCGGTGCTCGCCGGCAGCACCGGCCGCTCGCCGGGGCACAGGGCCCCGGCTCGCTGGGCCGGTCGTCGCTGTGGGCCCGTACGCTGCTGAGCCCGGGTGGTACCTGGGCTCGGCAGGCAATCAGGGCTGGCGGTCTGGTAGGACGGGAGCGTGACGGAGACCAGCCAGGGTGCGGGCACGCCGCCCCCGGCTGGTCCCGGGACGGCGAGGAAGGGCACCGGCGGCAGGCGGCCGAGCCGGGCGCGCGACAACGTGCCCGCCCGGCAGCGGCCGGTGGCCCGGGTGGCGGTGGACATTCCGCTCGCCCACCTGGACCGCCCGTTCGACTACCTCGTGCCCGAACGGCTGGCCGGTTCCGCCGTCCCGGGCTGCCGCGTCCGGGTCCGGTTCTCGGGTCAGCTCGTCGACGGGTTCGTGCTGGCCCGCGCCGACGCCAGTGACCATCCGGGCCGCCTTTCCTACCTGGACCGCGTGGTGTCCCCCGAACCGGTGCTCACCCCCGAGATCGCCGGGCTCGCCCGCGCGGTCGCGGACCGGTACGCGGGAACCCTGGCCGACGTCCTGCGGCTGGCCATCCCGCCCCGGCACGCGGGCACGGAGGCCAAACCGTCGCCGTCGGCCGCGAGCCCGCCGCCCCGGCCCGAACCGGGCTCCTGGGCTCGGTACCCGGCCGGCGGCGCCTTCCTGGCTGCGCTGGCGGCGGGCCGCGGGGTCCGGGCCGCCTGGTCGGCGCTGCCCGGTCCGGATTGGCCCGGCGAGATCGCCGTCGCCGCGGCGGTGACCGCGGCGGCCGGCCGGGGCGTCGTGATCGTGGTTCCCGACGTCAAGGACCTGGCGCGGGTGGACGCGGCCCTGACCGCCCGGCTGGGTTCTGACCAGCACGTCTGCCTGACCGCCGAGCTCGGCCCGGCCGAACGGTACCGGCGATGGCTGTCCGTTCTGCGCGGCTCGGTCCGGATCTCGGCGGGCACCCGGGCGGCCATGTTCGCGCCGGTGCACGACCTCGGCCTGGTGGTGCTCTGGGACGACGGCGACGACCTGCTGGCCGAGCGCCGGGCGCCGTACCCGCACGCCCGCGAGGTGCTGGCCCTGCGCGCGCACCGGCAGGGCACTGCCGCCCTGATCGGCGGTTTCGCGCGCAGCGCCGAGGTCACGCAGCTCGTCGCGGCGGGCTGGGCCCGTGCGCTGGCGGGGGACCGGGGCGCCCTGCGGACCGCCGCTCCCCGGGTCCGGCCCGCGGCCGATGAGGATGAGCTGGCCCGGGACGAGGCGGCGCTGAGCGCGCGGCTGCCCAGCCTGGCGATCCGCACCGCACGGGCCGCGCTGGGATCCGGCCCCGTGCTGGTCCAGGTGCCACGGCGCGGCTACCTCGCCGCCATCGCCTGCGGCCGCTGCCGGGCGCAGGCCCGCTGCACGGTATGCGCCGGCCAGCTGGAGATCGCGGGGGCCCGGCAGACCCCGCAGTGCCGCTGGTGCGGCGCGGTCGCGGCCAGTTGGAGCTGTCCCCGGTGCGGCTTCACCCGGGTCCGGGCGGTCGTCACCGGGGCGGCCCGCACCGCGGAGGAACTCGGCCGGGCGTTCCCGTCCGTCCCGGTCCGCTTTTCCGGCGGCCAGAACGTGATCGCCGCCGTGCCCGCCGACCCGGCCGTGGTGGTGGCCACGCCGGGCGCCGAACCTGTCGCCGCGGACGGGTACGCGGCCGCCCTGCTGCTGGACGGCTGGGCCCTGCTGGGGCGGCCGAGCCTGCGGGCGGGGGAAGAGACGCTGCGCAGGTGGCTCAACGCGGCCGCTCTGGTCCGGCCGGCCGCGCGCGACGGCAATGTCATCGTGCACGCCGATGCCAGCCTGGCCGTGGTCCAGGCCCTGATCCGCTGGGACCCGGCCGGCTTCGCCGAGCGTGAACTGGCCGAACGTGACGAGCTGTCGTTCCCGCCCGCGGTCCGGATGGCCGTCGTCTCCGGCCCCGCCGCCGCGGTCGGCGAACTGCTCGGGGTGACCGGTCTCCCGGCGGCGGCCGAGGTGCTGGGTCCGGTGCCCGACGATCAGGCGGCCGACGGGGCCGCGCGGGCCGGCGACGCGGACAGCAACGGGGCGGCCGCCCCCGGCGGAGACGCGGACAGTCTCCCGGTCCGCGCGCTGATCCGGGTCCCGCGGGCCGAGGGCTCGGCGCTGGCCCGGGCGCTGCAGTCCGCGCAGGCCACCCGCAGCCCGCGCAAGGACCACGGCATCGTGCGGGTCCAGCTCGATCCCGCGGAGGTCCTCTGATCGGCACGGTGGCCCCGAGCACGGTGACCCACGTCGTAAGGTGCATGCGTGGCAACCTCGCATGAGAGCCTGCCGCCGCGGTCGCGGAGCTCGCGCAGCCTCACCCGGCTGCCCCCTGTCCGCCTGGCGTCCCGCGAGGAACTGACGGCCGCGGCCCGGGTGGCCCCGCTGTTGCGGGTCGCGCACGACCTGGCGGCCTGGACGGGTACGGGCCGGCCGGTCACCTCCGGCGGTGAGCTCACCCCGGCGGACGCCGCCGCGGCGACGGGCGCCCTGGACGTGTCCGCCGAGGAGTTCCGCGCCGCGTGGGCCATCGCGACCGGGACGGGCATGGTCGCGGTGTCCGGCGACCAGGCGGGCCCCGGCAAACGATTCGGCGTGCTCGAGTCCGGGCGCCCCGACGAGGCCCTGGACACGTGGTGTGAGGCCGCGGGGGCCGTGCTCAGCCAGGAAAACCTGGACGGGCTGGCCACCGCGCTCTACACCGCCGGCCGGCCGGTGCGACTCGATGCCCTGTTCGAGGCGTACGCGGCCGCGGTCGGGGCGATGACCGTCAGCACCGGCGACGAGAAGCTGATTTTTAACGATCACGATGCGGACCCGGCGGCGGGATCGGGCTCTCCAGCGGGATCGGGCCCCGCGTCCGGATCGGGCTCTCCGAACGAACATGGTGCGGACCCCGCGGCGGGATCGGGGCCGGCGGGATCAGGGCCCGTCCCGGGCTTCTCGCCGGGGCTGGAACCGGGCCTGGAACTGCTCGCCGACCTCGGCGTGGTCGAACTCGGCGCTGACGAGGACGAAGACGAGGCCGGGCTCACCGTCACCCTGTCGCCGATCGGGCTGTGGGCGGTCCGGGAACGGCTCAGTGCCCGGGGCTGGCGCGTCCCCATCCTGGGCGGCAGCGCCGACGGCGGGGCCACCGCCGTGCTCGCCGTGCTGGCCGACTACGACGCCGACGACGGCGAGGCCGAGATCGCGGCGTGGCTCGGGCGGCGCACCCCCGAACGTGCCGCCGAGGAACTGACCGACGCCGCCAGCCGGGGATCACCGGGACTGCGCGGCGCCGCCTTCGCGGTGATGGACCGGGTCGGGGCGGCCGCCGTGCCCGCCGTCCGGCAGGCGCTGGCCGACCCCGTTCTGCGGCCGCACGCCGCGGTCTGGCTGCGCGAGCACGGGGAGGAGGCCAGCCTCAGCCGCGAGGACAGCGCCTGGCTGCTCGTCGACCTCGGGGCCGGCCTGCTGGAAGAGGCCGCACCGGAGGACGTGGTAGCCGAACTGCTGCCCGAGCTTCCGCCGCAGGCGCAGGCGGAACTGGTCGCCGGGCTGTGGCGGGTGGAACACCCGGGGGTGACCGAGCTGCTCACGACGCTCAGCAATCACCACCCGGAACCGGCCGTGGCCAAGGCGGCCCGCAAGGCCGCGTTCAAGGCCCGTTCGCGGCTCTGAGTCCGCCGGGCCCCCTACACTGGGAGCACATAAACGAGGCCCAGCACGGCCGGGGAGGATCTTTTTTCGTGAGTGTGAAGCCGATCCGCCTTTTCGGTGACCCGGTGCTGCGCACCGCGGCCGACCCCGTCCGTGACTTCGACGCCGAGCTGCGCAAGCTGGTCAAGGACCTCACCGACACCATGATGGACGCGCCCGGGGCCGGCCTGGCCGCGCCGCAGATCGGTGTCGGGCTGCGCGTGTTCACCTACTTCGTGGACGACGAGCTCGGGCACCTGATCAACCCCGCGCTGGACCTGTCCGAGGAGGAGGACACGGACGAGGAAGGCTGCCTGTCCTTCCCCGGCCTGGCCTTCCCCACCAAGCGCGCGTGGGGCACCGTGGCCAAGGGCTTCAACATGTACGGCGACCCCGTGACGCTCGAGGGCACCGAGCGGATGGCGCGGTGCTTTCAGCACGAGACCGACCACCTGGACGGCATCCTGTTCATCGACCGGCTCGACCCGGAGCAGAAGAAGCTGGCCATGCGGGCCATCCGCGAGGCGGAGTGGTCCGGGGTCGCCGTCCCCGAGGTGAAGGCTTCGCCGCACGCCACGTTCGGCAAGGCGTTCTGAGTTCAGACTGTTATCCCAAAGATCGGTGACCTCATGCGGCTTGTTTTCGCCGGGACGCCTGGGCCGGCCATCCCGGCCCTGGAGGCTCTCCTGGCATCTCACCACGAGGTCGCCGCCGTCGTGACCCGGCCGGATGCCCCCGCCGGGCGCGGACGCCACGTGGAGCCGAGCCCGGTGGCGCGGCTGGCGCGGGCGGAGGGGATCGAGACGCTGACCCCGCGACGCGTCCGCGATCCGGAGTTCCTCGACCGGCTCCGCGCGATCGGCCCGGACTGCTGCCCGGTCACCGCGTACGGCGCGCTGCTCCCGCAGTCCGCCCTGGACATTCCGCCGCACGGCTGGGTCAACCTGCACTTTTCTGTGCTGCCCGGGTGGCGCGGCGCGGCGCCGGTCCAGCATGCGCTGCTGCATGGGGACGACGTCACCGGCGCCACCACGTTCCACATCGTCAAGGAGCTGGACGCGGGCCCGGTGTACGGCGTGCTCACCGAGCCGGTGCGCCCCCGTGACACCGCCGGTGACCTGCTCGACCGGCTGGCCGTCTCCGGTGCGCAGCTGCTCGCCGACACGCTGGACGGGATCGAGTCCGGTCAGATCCAGGCGGTGCCGCAGCCGGACGAGGGCGTCAGCTACGCGCCCAAGCTGAACCCCGAGGACGCGCACGTCGACTGGGGCCTGCCCGCGGCGGCCATCGACCGGCTGATCCGGGCCTGCACCCCCGAGCCCGGCGCGTGGACCGAGTTCGCCGGCGCCCGGCTGAAGCTGGGACCGGTGGTGATCCCGGCCGATTCCGCAGCGCTGGCCCCGGGCGACGTGCCAGCGCTGGCCCCGGGCGAGCTGTTCGTCACCCGCAACTCCGTGCTCGCCGGGACCGCGACGGAGCCGGTCCGCCTCGGGACGGCACAGCCGCCGGGCAAGCGCCCCATGCCGGCCGCCGCCTGGGCGCGCGGCCTGCACCAGTCCAGCCCGAAGTTCGGCTGAGATGCCGCCCGCGCCTCGTTCACCGCGCAGCCGTTCACCACGCAGCGGTGCGCCCTCCGGCGGTGCACCCCGTAGCCGTTCACCGCGCACCCGCTCCGACCCGGCCCGGCGGGTGGCGTATGACGTGCTGTGGGCCGTGGACCAGCGGGACGCCTACGCTAACCTGCTGCTGCCCGCGCTGCTGCGGGAGCGCGGCATCGAGGGCCGCGACGCCGCCCTCGCCACCGAACTGACCTACGGCACGCTGCGCGGTCTGCAGACCTACGACGCGATCCTGGATCTGTGCAGTGACCGTTCACCCGGCGACATCGACCCGCCGGTCCGTGAGGTCCTGCGGCTGGGCACCCACCAGTTGCTCGCTACGCGCGTGGCCAGCCATGCCGCGGTCGCCACCTCCGTGGACCTCACCAAGGACGTGGCGGGCATGCGGCCCGCGGGGTTCGTCAACGCGGTGCTCCGCCGGGTCAGCACGCGCGAAAAGGCCGAATGGCTGCAGATCATCGCCCCCGACCGGACGGCGGACCCGATCGGCTACCTGTCCGCCACCCGCGGTTATCCGCGCTGGATCGTCGAGGCCTTCCGGATCGCGCTCGGCGAGGATGCGCGCGGCGGCCTGCCCGAGACGGACGAAGCCCTCGCGGCCGGCAACGTCCGCCCCCTCATTACCCTCGCGGCCCTCCCCGGCCTGACCGCTCCCGGGGAACTGACCGCCCCGGCGGAACTGGCCGGCCCCGGGGGAGAGGCCGGCCCCAGGGCGGCGCCCGCGCGCTGGTCGCCGTTCGGAGTCATCCTGTCCGGCGGTGACCCCGCCGCGATCCCGGCCGTCGCCGAGGGCCGGGCGTTCGTCCAGGACGAGGCGAGCCAGCTGGCCGCCCTCGCCCTGGCCCGCGCTCCCGTGGACGGCCCCGGCGACCCGGCCGCGAGCCCCGGCGGCCCGGCCACGCCCGCCACCGGCCGCGCCGCCGACGCCTGGCTCGACCTGTGCGCGGGCCCCGGCGGCAAGTCCGCCGTGCTCGCCACCCTCGCTGGCCCCGCCCACGTGCTCGCGTCCGACGTACGGCCGCACCGCGCCGAACTGACCCGCACGCACCTGCGCCGCCTTTCGGGCGCCGCCGTGGTGGCCGCCGACGGCCGGTCCGGTGCCTGGCGGCCCGGCACCTTCGCCCGCGTGCTCGCCGACGTGCCGTGCTCCGGCCTCGGGGCGCTGCGCCGCCGTCCGGAGGCGCGCTGGCGCAAGTCGCCGGAAGACGTCGAGAACCTCGGCGGCCTCCAGCGTGATCTGCTCGGCGCGGCCATCGACGCGGCCCGCCCCGGGGGCGTGGTCGCCTACGTCACCTGTTCCCCGCACCGCGCCGAGACCCACGACGTGGTCCGTGACGTGCTGCGCCGCCGCACCGACGTGACGGTCCTGGACGCGCCCGCCATCCTCGCGGGCGCCCTGGGCGGTGCCTCCCCGGACCCGGCCGCCCCGGGGACCCCAGGCGCCGAGATCCCCGGCCTGCGCAGCCCGGGCCCCGATGGCCGTTACGCCCAGTTCTGGCCGCATCGCCACGGCACCGACGCCATCTTCCTCGCCCTCCTGCGCCGCGGGCCCAGCGCTCAGGACCCGGCCGCCAGCGGGTGAGCTTGTGCGTCGCGAACGCCTCAGCTCAGGCGGTCAGGGGGCGTCCGGTCCTCAGCCGGGCCGGGCTCCGCGGCCGGCCGCTCAGGCTCCTCTGGTCAGTGCCCGCCGGTTAGGGCCCGCCGGTTAGGGCCCGCCGGTTAGGGCCCGGCCGCCCGGGCGCAGGCGCTTCCCGCCGATGTCCGCGCGCTCGCCCTCCGCGTAGCCGGAGCGGTAGCCGTTCCCGGAGTAGGTGATCCGCAGCTTGCGGGTGACCGGGTAGGCCTCCTCGCAGTGCCGGCGGACGACCAGCGACCGGTCGGCCAGGACCAGCTCCGTGGCAGGCCCCTGGCCGTGCCGCGCCGAGTCGGCGTCGCTGGCGGCGCGCTCCTCGGCCGCGCGGACCCGTGTGATCACGGCGGACGTGTATCCCAGCAGCCAGCTCCGCCGCCAGGCCCGAACGCTCCGTGCCGCCGCCGGCACCGCTGTCGCGGCGAGCCCGTGCGCCATCTGGACCAGCAGTGACGTGTACAGCATCTCGGCGCGTTCCAGGTCCGACTGGTAGCCGAAAACGTGCACCCGCTTGCCGCCGGTGGCGGGCAGCAGCACGCACTGGCAGCGCATCGCGGTCACCACCCCGGCCAGCAGATGCGCCCGCACGTCGGCCCACGGGTTCGGCACGTCGATGAGGCGGTTGCCCGGGCGGTCGGTGCCCGGGCGCGCCGCGGCCAGCAGGGCCCGGTCGATGCCGTACTTGGCCATCAACGCGGCGGCCTTCTCGGTCAGGGCCTCGGCTTCCGCCGGGGACACCCCGTTAGCCTCCGCCTTGATCAGCAGCTTGCGGACGCGCTCGAGGAGCGTGCCGGACGGTTCAGCGGAACTCACCCTCCGAACGCTACCCATAGGGGATGACAGTCCGGGGCCAACCGGCACAATGACTTCTATGGCCGTTCAGATCTCACCCAGCATCCTGTCCGCGGACTTCGCCCGGCTCGCCGACGAGGTGGAGGCGGTCGCGCCCGCCGCGGACTGGCTGCACGTGGACGTTATGGACAACCACTTCGTGCCCAACCTGACCCTTGGTCTCCCGGTGGTGCAGTCGCTGCTCAAGCACACCAGCCTGCCCGTCGACTGCCACCTGATGATCGAGGATCCGGATCGCTGGGCCCCCGGCTACGCCGAGGCGGGCGCGCGGAACGTCACGATCCATGCCGAAGCGGTGAAGTCCCCGGTCCGGACGTTCCGCGAGATCCGGTCCGCCGGTGCCCGCGCCGGTCTGGCCGTCAACCCGGGCACGCCGGTGGAGCCGTACGCCGACCTGCTGGCCGAGATCGACATGCTGCTGCTGATGACGGTCGAGCCCGGATTCGGCGGCCAGCGCTTCCTGGACCTCGTGCTGCCGAAACTCCGGCGCGCCCGCGCCCTGGTCGCGGCGCACGGCGGCTCGGTGTGGCTGCAGGTCGACGGGGGAGTGAGCGAGGAGACCATCGAGCGGTGCGCGGAGGCCGGCGCGGACGTGTTCGTGGCCGGCTCCGCGGTCTACTCCGCCGGCGACCCGGCCCGCGCGGTCCAGGCGCTCAGGAAGCAGGCCGAGCGCGCCACCGCCCACGCCGCCTGGGCGCAGGCTTAGCGCCTGCGGGGCACGGGGCAACGGCACGGAAGGCTCCCGGCCCCGCGCGGGAGGCGCTTACTTGGCCGCTGCCCTCTGGTAGAGGGCATAGGAGGCCCGGCGGACCAGGCCAGCGGCACCCAGGCGTCGTGCGCCGCGGCACCGCCCTCGAAGAGCTCGCGGACGGCCGAGGCGGTGACGCCCAGCGGCTGGTTGCGGGCGAACGGCTGCAGCCAGCCGGGCAGCGTGCTGGCGGGCACGATGGCGTTACTGGCGAACATGAGGAGGAAGGCCGGGCCCGTGGCCGCGTTCTGGGCGCTCTCCGGATCCCCGGCAGAGATCCCGATCGCCGTGTTCATCCAGCTGAGGGAATACCCGAACGCGAGGATCAGCAGCATGCCCGCCAGGATCCGGCCGGCGTCGCTGTGGAAGCGGAACCCGACGGCAACGCCGAGGCCCACCATGATCGCCAGCGAGATGACGTTGCGGACGAGGTCGGTGAGCGACCGGCCGCCGATGACGGCCGAGCGGGCCATCGGCAGGCTGCGGAACCGGTCGATCATCCCGCTCTTCAGGTCCTCCGCGACCCCCCGACCGCGGACCTGCGGACCCGCGCGGCGCTCATGGTCGCCATGGCGCTGGGCATCCCGGCGTTCCGGGCGCACATCTCGCGCAGCATCGGCGCCGACATCTTCTCGCCCGAGGGTGACCGGCGCATCGCCCTGGCCCTGCTCGACATCCACTCGCATCCGACCCTCAGCCCGGACACCGCCCGCACGCTCCGGCAAGGGCTGGACAAGCCGGACGCCTGACCAGCGAACACAATCGCACGATTAACCCCCTTCTCGGCGTGGGAAAACACGCCCATAATGTTGGCTTGGCCGCCTCCTTCTTGTGGGCCGCCGGTAACCGTTCCGGTCTTAATGTCCGCCAGGGACCGCCCGGCGGCACCGGCCGGGGGAAGAGGAGGGAACCATGCCACAGCATCGCCATCGCAGCGCGAACGCGGCCCGGATAGCCGCGCTGGCCGGCTGCCTGTCCCTGCTGGGCGGCACCACCGCCACCGGCACGGCCGGCCCGGCGCTCGCGGCCGTCAGGGCCCCGGCCCGCGCTATGGCCCACGCGGCGGCCGGCGGCACGACCGGCTGCCAGCTCGGTAACGGGGTCAAGCACGTCGTTGAGCTGACGTTCGATAACGTGCACTTCTTCCGCGATAACCCCAATGTGCCTTCCGACCTGCAGATGATGCCGAACCTTCTCAACTTCTTCACCAGCAACGGCACGTTCCTGTCCAACAACCACACCCCGCTGATCGCGCACACCGCCGATGACCTGCTGACCACGTTCACCGGCCTGTACGGCGACCGGGAGGGCATGCCGATCGCCAACTCCTACCAGGCCTACAACACGGACGGCACGACCGACCCGGCCGCCTCGTTCGCCTACTGGACCGACCCGATCTACGACACGGCCGCCCACCCGAACGCCGGCCATGACACGAACCCCTCGCAGGTCTACTCGGCCACCCCGCCGGCCACGACGACCCCCGCCCCCGCCCCGGACAAGAGCACCCCGGCCCCGTGGGTGCCGTTCACCCGGGCCGGCTGCAACGTCGGCGAGACCGGCACAGTGAACCAGGACCTGGAGAACACCTCCGTCGACATCCCCAAGGTCTTCGGCGCCAATTCACCGGAGAACGCCCAGCTCACCGCGGACCCGGACAGCTTTAAGGACGCCGAGACGGCCGACTACGTGGGCATCGCCGTGCATTGCGCCCCGGGGAACGTGTTCTGCGCGACCGCGCAGGGGGTCAAGTACGGCCAGACGTCGGCCACCCCGACCGCCTCGCCCGACCTGCTGCCCGACGAGCCCGGCGGGTACACGGGCTTCCAGGCCCTGTTCGGGCACCGCTACGTGGCCCCGCAGCTCGGCGCGGGTACCCCGAACCTGACCAGGGACGGCTACCAGGTGACGAACGCGGCCGGCAACCTGGTCGACCTGAACGGCAACCAGATCAACGGCGCCTTCCTGACCGATCACCCCGGCTTCCCGGGGTTCGGCAGCATCAACGCCTCCCAGACGCTGGCCTACATGTCCGACATGCTGGAGTCCGGCGTCCCCGTGGTCAACGGCTACATCTCCGACATCCACGGCAACGAGCACATCCCCGGGCTGTCCGCGTGCACCAGCGCCCCGTCCGCGCTCGGCAGCGGGACCGCCTGCTACGTCGCCCAGGCGCAGTACTACAACCAGGCGTTCGGCGCGTTCTTCCAGCGCCTGGCGGCCGAGGGGATCACCCCGCAGAACACCGAGTTCCTGCTCAGCTCGGACGAGGGTGACCACGAGGCGGGCGCCAACGTGGGCCGCGCTATCCAGCCCACCCCGGCCGGCTGTGACGGCGTGACCGTGCCATGCACCTATCCCGCGGGCTCGTTCGGTGAGCTGGCCGGCAACCTCACCGGCCTGCTCGCGACGGAGAAGAACGACACCACCCCGTTCAGCCTGGAGAACGACACCGCGCCGGAGTTCTACGTGACCGGGAAGCCGGCCGCGAACGCGCCCCAGGTACGAAAGCTGGAGCAGGACGTCGGCGGCCTCACCGCGGCCAATCCGTACACCGGGACGACCCAGGACATCACCAACTACCTGGCCGACCCGACCGAAGAGGCCATCCTGCACATCGTCAACGCGGACCCGGCCCGTACGCCGACGTTCTCGATGTTCGCCAAGCCCGACTACTACCTGTCCACCGGCTCGGCGACGTGCGCGGGCTCCTGTGTCACCCAGAACAGCGGGTTCGCCTGGGACCACGGTGACTACGCCGCCGAGATCAACACGAACTACCTCGGCATCGCCGGTCCCGGCGTGCAGCACCTCGGCCTGGACGGCGACACGGCCAGCGAGGGCCCCAGCTCCGCGGGCCCGGACAGCGGCCAGATCACCGTCCCGGGCAGCGGCACGACGGGCACCTGGATCGACGAGACCGACATCCGGCCCACCCTGCTGTACCTGGCCGGCCTGCGCGACGATTACCAGACCGACGGGCGGGTCATCACCCAGATTCTCACCCACGCCAACCAGGCTCTCCGCCCGGCCGCGGTGACCGCGCTCGGGGCCTGCTACCAGCAGCTCAACTCCAGCGTCGGCGAGTTCGGCACGGCCACGCTGCAGGCCTCGACCAAGGCGGTCGAGAGCAACAGTTCCGGGGACGCGACCTTCCGGGACGTCAACCTGGCCCTGTCCACGCTGGAGCAGGCCCGTGACCACCTCGCCGAGGCGATCAAGGGCGAACTGTCCGCCGCCGCGTTCCAGAACCGCCCGGTGCCCGCCGCCGGCCCCCAGACCGCGGCCTGCCAGGCGATCATCACCGCCGCCGAGCACCTGTCCGCCCGTTCCTGAAAAGATCATTTAACTAAACGGGCCCGGCCGGGACTTACCCCCCGGCCGGGCCCGTCCGTCGTTGACAACGCCAAAGCGGCCAACGGCGAGCCGCTCGTACCGCCGGTGTGTCGGCGAAGTACCCCAGCGGGGCGCGGAGCGCACTGGGGATCCGGGGGGTCGCCCCCCGGGCCAGCACCGCTAACCCAGTACTTGGGTACCGATTACCGCGAGCAGCTTTAGTTTCTCGGCGGCTTCGCTTCCGGGGGCAGCGGTGTAGACGACGATCCGCAGGTCGCTGCCGTGCACGGTCAGGACGTCGCAGTCGACGGTGACCGGCCCGACGTCGGGATGGCGGATCGTTTTGCGGGCCGCCTCGTGTGTACCGACCGCCCCGGTGTCCCACAGCTCGGCGAACCGGGCACTGGCCGCGCGCAGGTCCGCGATCAGGCTCCGCAAGCCCCCGTCCTCCGGATAACGGCCTGTCGCCGAGCGCAGGTCCGCGACCATCGATGCCTCGAAGGAGGCCAGCTCCTCCGCCTCGTGCCGCACCCGGTTCGGCGCACCGGTGAAGTGACGCCACGGGACGTTCCGGTCCCGGCCCGGCGCGCTGGACGGGTCCCCGAGCAGCGCGGCCCACAACCGGTTCCACGCGATGAGGTTCCACGCCGCGTCGCTGACCCCGACCGGGACCCCTTCCATCTGGTCCAGCAGCCGCTGCACGCTGGGTGTCAGGTGCGCGGCGATCCGCCCCGGCTCCGGCCAGGCCTGCCCCGCCAGCCGGAACAGGTGCTGCCGCTCGTCGTCGGTCAGCCGCAGCGCCCGGGCCAGGGCCGTCAGGACCTGCGCGGACGGCGCGGTCGCCCGGCCCTGTTCGAGACGCGTGACGTAGTCCGCGGACATGCCCGCCAGGATGGCGAGTTCCTCACGCCGCAGGCCCGGCGCACGGCGGGGCCGGCCCGCGGGCAGCCCCACGTCGCCGGGCGCCACCCGGTCCCGCCAGCCGCGCAGCGCCGCCCCGAGTTCGCCGTGATCCGCCACCTTGTCAGTATGCGCGCCCGGCGCGCGGTCAGACTGGTACCGCCAGTCCCAGGAAGAGCCCTCTACTGCCTGAATTCCGCCGGATGGGGCAGTCTGGATGGCATGACCACCACATTGATTACCGGAGCCAACAAGGGCCTGGGGCGCGAGGCCGCCCGCCAGCTGATCGCCGCCGGGCACACCGTCTACATCGGATCCCGCGACGAGCAGCGCGGCAAGGAAACCGCCGGCCAGCTCGGGGTGCGCCTCCTGGTCATCGACGTCACCAGCGACGAATCGGTCCAGGCCGCCGCCGAACAGGTCCGCCAGGAGGCCGGCCGGCTCGATGTCCTGGTCAACAACGCCGGCATCGCCGGCGGCCGGCAGGCGCCCGCCGACGTGACCGCGGCCGACGTGCAGGCCGTCTACGACACGAACGTCTTCGGCGTCGTCCGCGTCACGCACGCCTTCCTGCCCCTGCTCCAGGCCAGCGACGCCCCCGTCATCGTGAACGTCAGCAGCGGCCTCGGTTCGCTGGCCGTGACCACGAATCCGGAGCGGATGGAGTCGCGGTTCCCCACCCTCGCCTACTCATCCTCCAAGGCCGCCGTCAACATGCTGACCTCGCAGTACGCCAAGGCGTTCCCCGCCATCAGGATCAACGTCGTCGATCCCGGCTACACCGCCACCGACCTCAACGCGAACAGTGGCACCCAGACGATCGGGGAAGGCGCCGAGGTCATTGTCCGGATGGCCCAGATCGGCCCGGACGGCCCCACCGGCGCCTATTTCGACCGCCACGGCACCGTCCCCTGGTAACCGCGCCCCCTAGCCGCCCCGCGCGAGCGAACACTCCGATTTGGGCAGAGTTTTCCGCAGCATGTGCGGTTTTCTCTGCCTAAATCCGGGCGGTCTTCGGGTGGGGAGGGGCGGGGGGCTGAAGTCCCGGCGAGGAGGGAGAAAGTCCCCTGTCCGGCTGCTCGGCGTGCGAGGAGCATCGCCTTGTGTCCAGGGGACAGCTCCGCGTTTATCTCGGCGCAGCACCCGGTGTCGGGAAGACCTACGCCATGCTCGCCGAAGGGCAGCGGCGCAGGGTACGCGGCGAGGACGTGGTCGTCGCGCTCCTTGAGGCCCACGGCCGCCGGCTGACGGCGGCGATGGCCGAGGGACTGGAGGTGGTGCCGCGGCGCTCGATGAGCCACCGTGGCGCGGCCTTCACCGAAATGGACCTCGACGCGGTGCTCGCCCGCCGTCCCCAGGTGGCGCTGGTGGACGAACTGGCCCACACCAACGTGCCCGGCAGCCGGAACGGCAAGCGGTGGCAGGACGTCGACGAATTGCTCGACGCGGGCATCAACGTCATCACCACCCTGAACATCCAGCACCTCGAGTCAATCAGCGACGTAGCGAAACAGGTCACCGGCGTGGAGCAGCACGAGACCCTGCCCGATGAGATCGCGCGCCGCGCCGACCAGATCGAGCTGGTCGACATGACGCCCGAGGCGCTGCGGCGGCGGATGGTGCATGGCAACGTCTACCCGCCGGACCGGATCGAGGCCGCGCTTACTCATTACTTCCGGCCCGGTAATCTCACCGCGCTGCGTGAGCTGGCCCTGCTCTGGCTGGCCGACCGGGTGGAGGAGGGCCTGCAGCGGTACCGCGCCGAGCACGGCATCGCCGGGCCGTGGGAGACCAGGGAGCGAATCGTCGTCGCCATCGCGGGCGAGAAGGAGGACGAACTGGTCATCCGGCGTGCCGCTCGGATCGCCGCCCGCACCCCGGGCAGCGACCTGCTTGCCGTGCACGTGTACAGCGACGACGGGCTGACCGGCCAGGCCCGGCCGCTGGACCGCCAGCGGGCGCTGGTGGCCTCGCTGGGCGGCAGCTTTCAGCGGCTGCCCGGTGACGACGTGGCCGGCGCGCTGCTCCGGTTCGCCTATGCCGAGAACGCCACCCAGATAGTGCTCGGTACGAGCCGCCGTGGCCGGCTCCTCACCCTGCTCGCGGGCAAGAGCATCCCGACGAGGCTCGCGCGCCAGGCCGAGCACATCGACGTGCACCTGGTCAGCCGCAACGGCGCGAGCCGGCGCGAGCCGGCGCTCGCCTGGCTGCTGACTGCGTTGCGCTCGCGTCGTGGCCGGGCCGCGCGCGCGACCGCGGAGGCGGCCGCGCTCACCCGGCTCGCGGCCACTGTGCTGCGCGGGCACGGTGACCCGCCCGCCCTGCTGGAGGAGATACGCGAGATGTTCGGCCTGGCCGCGGTCAGCCTGCTGGAACGGCGGCCGGACGACGCAGGCCCGTACACCGTGGCCAGCGCGGGCGCGGGGCCACCCGAAGGTCCCGGTGCCGACGTGGAAGTCCCCGTTAGCGAGACCTTCACGCTGGCGGGCCGGGGACACCCGCTGGGCCCGGATGATATGCGGGTGCTGTCCGCCTGCGCGATCCAGCTGGTGGCCGGCCTTACCTGCCGCCGCCAGGACGCGCAGGACGCCCACGCCGCCCAGCACGAGGCAGACCTCCGTTCCCGCACCGCCCTGCTCGCCGCCACCGCTCAGAACGCGCGCGAACAGCTCGCTGCGGCCCAGGCGGCCCTGGCCGGGCTGGCCGACGACGGACTCGCGGCCACACCGGACGAACGCGCCGCTCTGGTCGCCGCCGCGCGCCGGGCGGTCGACCGCGTCGGCAGGCTCGTGACCGACATCAGCGACCTCAGCCGGCTGCACGCCGGCGCGCTGGAGACCTATCTCCGGCCCGTCGATCTGGACGACGTTATCGCCGCGGCCCTCGAGGACCTGGGCCCGGGTGGCCACCACGTCACCGTCAGCACGCCCGAGGACCTGCCCGACGTGATCGCCGACGCGGAGTTCCTGACCCGCATCCTGACCAGCCTGCTGGCCGACGCCCTGCATCGCAGCCCCGCGGACGTCCCGACCGTCCTCACCGCCGCCGCCCTGGCCCGCCAGGTAGAGATCCGCATCGCCGACCCGGGGGGCGCCCCGCAACCGGACGACACCACGGCCAGCCTGGCGCTCAGGCTGGCCCGCGACCTCACCGAGGCAATGGGCGACACGCTCCGTTTCATGGAATCCCCTGACGGCGGCCGCACCGTGATCATCACGCTCCCCGCCGCCGCGCTCCGCCCGCCTCAGGTAGCGGCGCGGGAATTCGCGGCCCGGGCGCTTGGCCGCACCTAACATCCGCGGAACCCGCTCGTCCCTGACCGGAGCCGGCGCGGTCAGCGCACCGTATAGACGCCGGTCGGCTCCGCGTCGCCTACCCCATGGGTCAGTCCAGCGTCCTGGGCGAGCTCTTCGCCGGCCAGGGCTGGGCGGCGCGTTCGGGCGGTAACTACTTCGGCCGGACGAACGTGCCACGGCCACGGATCGTCACCACAAGACCTTCATTCCGAAGTGTCTCTATGGCCTGCCTGACGGTCCCACGGGCTATCCCGTGCTCTTGCATGAGCTGGGACTCAGACGGCAGGACGTCACGCGGCCCATACTCACCCGACTTGATGGCTCTGCGGAGTATGGCCGCTAGCTGGACATGGAGCGGTGTCTCGTCCAGGTGGTCAACGTGATCATCCGGCACGGGCATACCGTAACTGACCAGGCCAGACAACTATCGCATTCGGTATATCTTACTTACTCTAGATATTTGACTTATGCAGGTTAAGTAACATGTCTATCTTGTATAGTCAGTATCAGGCACGCCCGGGTGCCGGCCCGTGGGCCGGGCGCGCCCACACCAGCGGGTCCTACGGGTCGGGATGGGTTAGCTCATGGGGTTGCCGCTCGATCAGGTGCTCAGGGAACAGCGGTTCATCAGAGATCATCCTGAGTGGTCTATTCATCGGCTCGAATACGGCAGCGAGTTTGCCGCGCTGAAGGTTGACGGGCCGAATCAGCACATCGTTGCCGGGATGCCGCTACCCGCGCTCCTGGACCGGCTCGAAGAGATCACGGGTGATGCCGGGTGATCTTATGGGCAGACGGCCCGTGGACGATCCCCGATACCGACGCGGCGGGCCGGATCGTCTTTCAGCTAAGGAATCCCGGCTGGTACATCACGTCACCTTGGTACAGCGTCAAGGAGCGCTGGCACGCCCAGGACGGCGCTCACCCATCCAGGCCAGTCCCGCACCAGCGTCCGTTCCGTAATCGAGCCCACGACGTCCGTGCCGGGCGAGGCCAGCACGTCCAGCCCGACGACCTCGTAGCCGTGGCCGCGCAGCACCCGGGTCGGCGCTTCCCCGAGATGCCCGGCACTCCCGGTGATCAGTACCCGCGTCATAGTCGCCACGATAGAGGCGCCGCTGCGCCCTGGTCATCGCCGGACGCTGCGGTGACGTAGGCCGTTCATGAGGAGGGCGAGCAGGCGGTCGGCTTGAGCTGTGCTGTCCGGGGTGTCCTGGGCGGCCCAGGCCATGGCGCCGACCATCTTCAGCACATCCGCTTCGTCCGCATCGGCGGCGACCACGCCTGATTGCCGCGCCCGCGCCAGCAACGCAGCCCCCACCTCGAACAGCTCCGCATGCCAGGTCGATACCAGGCCATTCCCGCGGTCGAGCGCCGAGTTCATCACCGCGGCCGACAGACCTCGATAGGTCAGGGCATGCATGAGCGCAGCACGCAACCAAGTGGACAAGGCGTCGAATTCGTCCTCGGCCGTCAGCAGCCCGCGACCAAGGCCGGCCAACTCGGCTATCTGCTCGGCCAGTACCGCCTCTATGAGATCCAGCCGAGTGGGGAAATGCCGGTACAGCGTCCCACTGGCCACCCCAGCCCGCCGGGCGATCTCGTCCAAGGAGGCGTCCACGCCGGACTCGGCGAACGCAATTCGCGCCTGCTCGACCAGCTGACCGTAGTTACGTCGGGCGTCTGCACGCCTCGGACGCCCGGCGTGCGGCCGCGAATCGTGACCTGCCAGCGCAATCACCACACCCTTGCTAACCGGGGATACAGTCCGCTACCGTTTTCATCTAACCGGACTATGCCTCACTTTACTCGCATGACGCACCCGGAGCATGGAGGGGCCGCCCCAATGGCGCTGTCGGAACAAGACCGAATCGACATCAACGACCTGATCAATCTCCACGGCCACCGCACGGACGCCGGCGAGCTGGATCAGGCGGGTGGGCTGTTCACCCCAGATGTCACCTATGACCTGGACGACTTCGGCCTCGGCTCGTTGCACGGGACCGCGGCCATGCGTGCGGCCGCGCTCGCATTGGGCGGCGCCAACCCGGTCGGTCATCACATCACCAACATCGTGATCACTCGGATCGACGATCGCTCGGCGCGGGTCCAATCCAAAGGAATCGGCATCAAGGCCGACGGAACGGCCGGCAGTGTCGCCTACGACGACATCGTCACGCGCCAGCCCGACGGCTGGAAGATCAGCTACCGCAAGGTGACGGCCAGGCGAGCGGCACTCGGCGAGCAAGAAGCTGGTGCGCGTGAGGTTCTGGAGCGTCTCCGCCAAGCCGCTATCAGCCAGTCCGCCGATGACATGAGCCGTGTGTACGCAGTCAACGCGGTCCATGAGTTCCCGTTCACACCCCCAGGGGTGCCGTCCCGGCTTGAGGGCCGGGACGAAATCGTGAACTGGATAGCCGCAGGATGGAAGGCCTACCCGCTGAAGTATGAGCGTTACCGTACTCTTGCCATCCACGACACGAGCGATCCGGAAACGATCATCGTCGAGCAGGAGGCTCTCGGGACCAGCGCATCCACCGGCGAGTTCGCGCTGCCCAACATCGTTGTGCTCACCGTGCGCAACGGGCAGATCGCCCGTCTGCGCGACTACGTCGACATCCCGGCCGCCGCAGCCGCCATGGGGCGCGATATGTAAACGCGGCCCACATGGGCATGCAGGTCACAGACGCGCGGTCACCACCTATCGAGCAGCGCCGGGAGCTCCGACAGGCGGGTGATCACCGCGTCCGGGACCGCCTCGTCGAACGGCGGCACGTCGCTGTTGGGGATGAGCACGGCCCGCATCCCGGCGCTCTTGGCCCCGTGGATGTCGTCGTACGGGCGGTCGCCGACGAACACGCACGCGGCCGGGTCGTCCACGCCCACGGCGGCCATCACCGCGCGGAACGCCTCCGGGTGCGGCTTGGCCCACGGGATCTCGCTGGTGTAGACGGCGGCGTCGATCAGGTCGAGGATCTCGTCGCGGCTGAACACCCGCTCGTGCGCGCTGCGCGGCCACATCGTGTTCGACAGGACCCCGATCCGGAGCCCGCGCTCCCGCAGTTCGCGCAGCAGGGGAGCCGCCTCGGGGTCGGTCAGCGTGTGCGGGTCCCAGGTCTCGAAGTACCCGGCCAGCAGGGCGTCCGTCGGCTCGACCCCGGCGCGCTCCATGACCTGCGCGAGCGTAGCGCTGGTGTGCGCGGTCCCGGTCTCCGCCCACAGTTCGTGTTCCGCGGTCCGGATGGCCGCGGCGACCCCCGCCGCCTGCCCGGCCGGGAAGTGCGGCGTGCACACGTCGCGCCAGAGCACCTCGTGGTCGACGGCGTGCCACGGCGTCAGCGTCCCGCCCCAGTCGAAGATCACCGCCTGCACCGCCACATTTAACATTCTAGAAGCCGCCTGGATCCCGGTCGCGCCTTCTCTTATCCCGCGCGGGTCGTCACACTGGGAATCGTGCATGACTTCGACCTCCTGGTGATCGGTTCGGGCCCCAGCGGGCAGAAGGCCGCTATCGCCGCGGCCAAACTCGACCGCCGGGTTGCGCTCGTGGAGCGGCCGGAAATGCTCGGCGGGGTGTGCCTCAATACCGGCACGATTCCCTCCAAGACGATGCGCGAGGCGATCCTCTACCTCACCGGGCTCGACCAGCGCGAGATGTACGGGTCGAGCTACCGGGTCAAGGAAGAGATCACCATCGGCGACCTGATGGCGCGCACCCAGCACGTGGTCAGCCGGGAAAACGACGTGGTGCGCAGCCAGCTCACCCGTAACCGGGTCACGATCCTGCCCGGCCTCGCTCGTTTCATCGAACCGCACGTGCTCGAAGTTGACCGCAACGAGGGACTGAACCGCCGGGTCAGCGCGGCCAACATCATGATCGCGACCGGGACGAACCCGGCCCGCCCGGCCAGCGTCGCCTTCGACGAGCGGACCGTCCTCGACTCCGACGGGATCATCCACCTGCAGCGGGTGCCGCGGTCGATGGTCGTGGCCGGCGCCGGGGTGATCGGGATCGAGTACGCCTCGATGTTCGCCGCCCTGGGCACCAAGGTCACCGTGGTCGAGCAGCGCGACCGGATGCTGGAGTTCTGCGACCTGGAGGTCGTCGAGGCGCTCAAGTACCACCTGCGCGACCTCGCCGTGACGTTCCGCTTCGGCGAGACCGTATCCGCGGTCGAGGGCCACCCCGAGGGTGCCATCGCCCACCTGGCCAGCGGGAAGAAGATCCCCGCCGAGACCGTCCTGTACTCCGCGGGGCGGCAGGGCATGACCGAGAAGCTCAACCTCGAGGCAGCCGGCCTGTCCGCGGACAGCCGCGGCCGGATCAAGGTGAACGACTTCTTCCAGACCGAGGTGCCGCACATCTACGCGGTCGGTGACGTCATCGGCTTCCCGGCGCTGGCCGCCACCTCGATGGAGCAGGGCCGGCTGGCCGCGCACCACGCCTGCGGCGAGCCCGTGCCCACCGCCCACACCATCCAGCCGATCGGGATCTACAGCATCCCGGAGATCAGCTTCATCGGGCAGACCGAGGACCAGCTCACCCAGGAGTGCGTGCCGTTCGAGGTAGGCATATCCCGCTACCGCGAGCTGGCCCGCGGGCAGATCATCGGCGACTCCTACGGCATGCTGAAGCTGCTCGTCTCACCCGATACCCGCAAGCTGCTCGGCGTGCACGTGTTCGGCACCGGCGCCACCGAGCTGGTGCATATCGGCCAGGCCGTGATGGGCTGCGGCGGGACGATCGACTACCTGGTCGACGCGGTGTTCAACTACCCGACGCTGGCCGAGTCCTACAAGGTCGCCGCGCTGGACGCCACCAACAAGATGCGCGAGATCACCCGGTTGTCCAGTGACCAGAGTTCCCCGCTGTCGGCGACCTGACGCACGTCCCGGCCCGCAGTGTGACGGACGCCGCAATCGCGGCGGAATAGCTCGTGTGGCAGACTGTTAGACAGTACAAGCGTGCTCCGGGGTCGGTGAAACTCCGAACCGGCGGTGACAGTCCGCGACCCAAGGCCCCGCAAGGGGGTTTGGTTGATCCGGTGGAACTCCGGGACCGACGGTTAAAGTCCGGATGGGAGGCAGCACGCGCGCGTCAGGCGTTGAGCCTGTCGCGCTTCATGCGCGCGTTACCGCCCGCGTCCCCCGGAGCCACCGGCTGGTTCCGAGGAGGGAAACGCGGATGTTCACCGGAATCGTGGAAGAGCTTGGCGAGGTCGTCGCGATCGATGATCTGGGCGATGCGGCGCGGCTGACCGTACGCGGCCCCCAGGTGACCGGCGACGTGGCCAACGGTGACTCCATCGCGGTCAGCGGCGTCTGTCTCACCGTTTCCAGCCATAACGGCGACGCGTTCAGCGCCGATGTGATGCGCGAGACCCTGATCCGCTCCAGCCTCGGCACGCTCGCGCCCGGAGCGGCGGTCAACCTGGAGCGTTCCGTTCGCCTCGCCGACCGTCTCGGCGGCCATCTGGTCCAGGGCCACGTCGACGGGACGGGCACCATCACCTCGCGCGCCCCGGCCGAGCACTGGGACGTGGTCCGCATCGCGCTGCCCCCCGGGCTGCACCGCTACGTCGTGGAGAAGGGCTCGATCGCCGTAGACGGGATCAGCCTGACCATCGTTTCTGCCGGGGAAGACAAGGACCCGGGCAAGGACCCGGGCAAGGACGCGGGCAAGGACGCGGGCAAGGACGCGGGCAAGGACGCGGGCAAGGACGCGGGCAAGGACGCGGGC
>Ga0182014_10001042_pt1 | contig 37725 bp, 44 predicted proteins | sample 612S2DmetaG_FD_120489 | JGI IMG/M metagenome (GOLD analysis project Ga0182014, IMG submission 120489) | Permafrost microbial communities from Stordalen Mire, Sweden - 612S2D metaG | ecosystem: Environmental > Terrestrial > Soil > Wetlands > Permafrost | place: Sweden: Stordalen | collected... | reverse complement strand
ACTCTTCAAAATATTAAATTTATTTATAGTAAAATAGTAAATTTAGTTACAATTTACATCATTACATATAGACCAATTAATCTAAAAATGGTCACTTCTAAGATTTTGGGAAAATATTAGTGAACTTAAGGATTAATATGATTATTTGACTATAATGTATTAATTAAAAAAATTCGATCTAAATTTATCTTTATGCTAGAGAAATAATGAAAAAAAATTACTTCCTTAATTATTTAAATTTAAGGGAGATTCACCACTCATAATAGTTCAAAAAAAAAGAATGATTAAAAATGAATATTTTAATCAAATGCCAAAAATCTTGTCCAACCAATCATAAATCTTCTGATGAGATATACTACTTGCTCCCATCTGACAATGTTCTTCAGCTGATTCTTCCACATTAAATAGTATAAATTTTTTAGGTGACTGAATAACATCATATAATTTTTTAGCCTGTCCAGCAAAGAACTGATCTTTTTCTGAGTCAATGATTAACATAGGGCATTGTATCTGTTTAACACAATCTTTAAGATTGTATTCTGATTCCTTTAGGAAAAGTTCATGAGGAGTGTCCGCTCCGAACTTCCACATACCATCCTGCATCGCCCAACGAATCTGTGCTTCAGTCTTCATTAAATCATAAACGATTTTATCCACCTCTTCTGGGTTATTAAGAATTGAATTCATACCCTGCTCCCGATTCATTTGCATCTTGGCGAATTGGGGTTCTAAATAGTCATAGATTCCACCATTAGCTATGCAAGCATGGATACGATGTTCGAAAGCAGCTGCCCTTGGTGCTAGATATCCGCCGAAACTGTGTCCATAAAGCGCAATTCGATCAGGATCAACTTCTTCCCTAGTAATTAAGTAATCCACTACAGGTGTGACAGCAGCTTCCCAATCAGGACGGAATTTTATTTTCCGTTCCCGAATAACCCTGCCTTGACCAGGACCTTCAAACAAGAGACAGTTATAGCCTCGACGAGCAGCTGCAGCTCCCCCATCAAAATATAATTCTTCTCCTGTTCCGTCGTAACCAGTGTGTAAAATAATAGTAGGTCTTGGTTGTGATGAATCATCTGCTTTTATGAAGTAAGCGGGTAGTGTGGTGTTTTCGTAGGGTATTTCTAGAACCTCAAATTCTGGTTGGAATAATTTACCGGCCTTTTGAAAGCATTTACAGCTTTTATTGCTTAATTCTAGGATGCGGGGGTCATCAGGATCCTGATGTATGAAGAATTCAGCGCTACGGTAATAGTTACTGGCGCGAAGGTAAGCTTCCCTAGCACTTACCTTATGCCCATCATTTAATGATTTTTCTGCTATTTTTTGGCTGAATTCGGCTGTTTTTAACCATTCACGGTACCAGCTTTCATCATCACCCTCTTTTATCCTATATCCTGTATTGAGACATTCCCCTATATCCGCTCCATTATAAGGGGTGTGGGACAAGGTCCGCAACATCTCGAATGAATATATTGGATCGTTGAATATTATTTTCATCTTTAATAACTCTCCTAAATTTTTTTTATTTTAATTCTTTCCAGCTCATCTTCTTTGCTGATTGGATACGAATTCATTTTTTTAAATTAATCTTGCTGGAGTTATACTCTTCTAATTGTTTAATACATTCTTCTGCCCATTTAATTAAAACTTCTAAGGTCATTTTGCCCTGTTTAATGGTAAAATGCCAAAAAAGTTCTTCTTTTTCTGCTGATTCTACAGTAAATTCGCTGCTGTAAATATTAAAAGTCTTCTCAATTTCATTTAATTTCTTCAGATGGTCTAGTTTTTGTGAAATAAAGTGTTCAAATTCTTTGATTATCTCTTTTTTTTCTAACCTTGAACCAAAAAATATTCTTAGCATGAATTCATCCCGTTGGTAGAATGATAATTGTTCAGGGAAATTTTTTAACCAATCTTGAAATGCATCTCTTCCGAGGTCTGTAATGCTGTAAATCCTTTTATCTGGTCCATCCTCCTGTTTTTGAATAATTGATGTTACGTATCCTTTTTTTTCTAAAGTGGATAGTTCTCTGTAAATTTGACTTAAGCTAGCTGCCCATACATGGGATATGGATTTATCGAATATTTTCTTTAAATTGTAACCATTCATAGGACCGTAGGTTAGAAGGCCCAACATTGCATAGGATAATGACATCAATTTTCCTCCATTTGTAACATACTATATAACTTGTTATATATAACTTATTGAATAATATAGCACATGTTATATAAATACTTATTATATATATATTGACCTTGATCATTTATCAAAACCTTTTTCTTACATATATACGATTCTGCAGATGTTAAATGGAGGTACAAGAATCCTGAAATCATATAAAAAATGCATTGGCTTCTAAATAATGATAAAAAAGATTATCTAATATTATGAACTTTAAACCCCACAAAAATCTAATATAATTCAAATATTGAATTCATAAATATCCAATTTCTGTTTTTCATTTTTGAGTGATTAGTCTAGCTTCCAAAGCGTTTAAATTCAAAGTTTTTTGTTAGTCCGTATGATAAAAACCATAGATTTATACATTAATAAGTTTATATTAGTTATTATAGTGGATTAAAATAGTATAGGGGGTGAGAAAATGGAGACTCCACAATTAAGTGGTGGTGCGATGTTAATACTTGGTATTATTATTGCAATCATCATCGTGTTAATTCCAGCATTTATCTATATTTATGCTTGGTTAGCAGCTATAATATTAATCATCGGCGGACTGGTTACCATATTAACTGGTGGTAGATAAATTCAGGTGAAAAAAAAATAACTAGTGATAACCCAATAAATCTCTTAATTTTTTTTGAATTCTTTTTCATTTGATCCTGAAAATTTACTTTATTAAATCTTTCCTTTACTGAATGATAGTTTAATTGTCTATTTTTTTGTTGTGTTTTAAAGCCATGTTTTGGTTTAATTCCTATTTAAAAGCATAATTTGTGAATTTAAGTAGGGAATGAAGCTTGGAATTAGGCATCATCTGGGAACGGAGATATATAATGGGAATGTAAAGCAAATTCGCCCCTAAACTTATATAAGTCAGCAGATAAGGTAGTACTGGTTGTCCTTGGTTTCCACCATTTATGAGCTTTATAGATTTATATCTAAAAAAAACAGAATTAATTCTATTATAGAAATTAAATTCTTATTAATGTTATCTATCCTCAAAATAATCGTTTAGTATTAAAAAATTAACAAAAAAATGAAAATTAAATTTAGTGAAGGATTATTAAATGTTAGATATAGCATTTAAAGATTTAAAAAGTAAGAAAAGCCGAACCACCATGGTTATCATTGGTGTAATGACATGTGTCCTGCTTATTGGAGTGATTGGTTATATCACATATGATTTACAGGAAAGTATCCAAGCAGATGCAAATAGTATCGCGGGTAAACTCGTTTTTGAAAAATATGGTACAGGTTATCCTCCAAGTGGTAGTATTATCTCAGAGAATGTAAGTGATCAGGTGTTAGCTAATAGTGTGGTGAATCCTGATAAAAGCACTGCATTATTATCAACTGCACTTCCACTTAACAGTACTACAAGTGTTGGTATAGTTGGAATAACACAGGGTAAAGAACGAGCACTTATTAATAATATTAAAGTAAATGGTAAGAATTCACTTTTGGGTCAAAGTAATAATAGTGTAATTTTAGGTTCACAGGCTGCGATAAATTATAATGTAACTGTAGGTGACACATTCACTGTTGATAATCAGCAGCTTAAAGTAATTGGTGTGATGCAAAAGCAGAGTATAGGATCAGCTACCAGCTTAGATAGTACTGTATTCGCATCCCTACAATTCGTCCAGAATATTTCACAAAGTCCAGGTGTAGTTACAGCTGATATTATAACTCCTAATAATGGAGTTTCCTTACAGGATGCTCAAAATACTCTGCAGAATTCATTTAATAGTTCTTTATATACTGTTTACACGCAACAGGATGCGCTGCAAGTATTAAATTCTAATGAGAATGCGTCGTATGTGTTTTTAGATTTGATCATCGCTATGATATTAATTGTTTCCGCGATTTTGATTATGGTGGTGATGATGATGTCCGTTAAAGAGAAAACTAAGGATATTGGTACCATGAGGGCATTAGGAACTAGTAGAATGAGAATAATGTTACTAATAATTTATGAATCATTAATCATAAGCTGTATAGGTGGAATAATCGGTTTAATACTCATCATTCCTCTTTACAATCTGTTTCTATTACTTGCTGGTTCAACTAGTTTCAGTTATACGATACCCCTTTCAATAGTGTTAGAGATAGCGGTAGTTGTAATAGTAATTGGAACGTTCAGCGGATTAATACCAGCATATCAAGCTACCCGTATCAGTCCCATTGAAGCTTTAAGATACGAATAAAAAAAAATTGGGGAGAATAAATATCATGACTAATGTTGTATTGGGAAAAGAATTATGGAAAAGATATAATATAGGTGAAGGCATCCAAGTACATGCACTGCGAGGATTAAATATAACCGTAGATGAAGGTGAATTTATTAGTATAATGGGTCCCTCAGGTAGTGGTAAATCAACATTATTAAATTTAATTGGAGCTTTAGATAATCCAACCAAAGGTGAACTTTTCATCGATGGGGAAAAAATATCATCCATGTCCGAAAGCGAACTCACCAAAATGAGGGCAGAAAAGATTGGATTCATCTTCCAAACTTTTAATCTGTTACCTGCATTAACCGTTCGTGACAATGTTGAATTCCCCATGAGGAATTTAAGTCGTGATAAAAAAGTGGATAAAATTAGTAGAATTAAAAGAGCAGAGGAATGCTTGGAAATAGTTGATTTAGGGCATCGAATGGATTATTTACCAGCAAAACTCAGTGGTGGTGAAAGACAAAGAGTTGCCATTGCACGTGCTCTGGTCAATCATCCTAAATTTATTTTAGCCGACGAACCCACTGGAAACCTGGACTCAGAAGCCTCCGATAATATAATAAAGCTATTACATCATATTAACAACGAAGGAACTACAGTGATAATGGTTACTCACGATAAGGAAATCATTAATAATACTAGAATACTGAAAATTAGAGACGGAGTCATAGAACCAGAATAAACTTTAAACTAATTCAATAAATTAAACAATTAATCATCATTTGAATAAATTCAACCAGTATTGGATCCAAAAAACCTAATATAAAAGATAAATGGTGATTTAAATGACTAATAACAATGTACATATTCAAAAACGGAAAAGACTACTATTTTTTGCTATTTGTGGTATTATCCCCCTACTATTAGTTTTCTTATGGCTGATAATAGCAGCCATTTTAGCACCGGGTTATACCGGCTCTATCTACATCAGTCCTATTAGTGTTGGTTTTTATGCAATGATACAAAACTTCGTTTTTGTAGTATTAGGTCTTCTAACAATCGGTTTAGCCATTGGTCTTCAAATTGGTTTATCATCACCAAAAAATAGATTATTAAAAATTGGTGTATGGTCCGTGATAATCTTTAGTCTTGGAATATTGTTTGCAGGTTTATTGCCATTGGCAGGGGTGGTTCCTGAAAATTATATCGTACGAGTACCATATAATCTGTTAAGTGCTATTGCATTCGCCGTGACATTTGGTGCATACATAGCAGCCCAACTGTTAATCGGAAAAGGATTAAAAAACGAAAATAGCGTAATTTGGAGCAAATATAGTAAATATTCATTTAGAAGTGGTTTGTTATACATTATTTTGATAATTTTACTTATATTAACCATTCTATTTGACATTTACCCCGGAGGAAGCCAAAGAGTTTTTTTCATGGTATCTTGGGTCTGGATCTTAGTAACCGGAATAAAATTATATTTAATATCCACAAACCAAAAACCAATAATGAAAAGATGGATCTAGTTAATTAAATCCTATTTTTCTTTTATATATAGCCTTAATAATAGTTATTACTCTAATAAATCCCTATATGTTATCATATGTTCCGTTTATCGATTTTTTTAATTAGAATTTACTAATATTAGTATCAATTTAGCCCAATGGTCAGTTATATGGAATTTAATTTAAATCTAGTTTTTTATTACAACATTTTAAATTTAGATAATGTTTTTTTATTGTCCAGTAATTAAAAGGCAAAGAAAGAACTAATATTCTTAAATTTAATAATAATTCAAATATTTTTTCGGATTATGAAAAGTCTAAATTAGAAAATACATGATGCAAATAATAAAAGGATTAAAATAAAAAAAATATTTTGAGAGAATTTTTTGAGTATCTAAAGTTTATTTTAATCGGGTTGTGGTAGTAATATATTTATTATGCCGACTGCTAATATTACTACTATTGCTATCCATAATAGGTAAACTGTGAAAATTGGGAATAGCAGGAAGAGAATTAGGAAAATAATAGCTATAGCCACCAATGTTCCACCACTAGCTCGTTTTTGCTCCATTTTTTTTACCTCCCTTAAATTTTATCTTATCATATATATAATTTTATGTTTAAAACTATAAATTTTTACTGTTATTGTTTTTTTTGTTCCGATAATTAAGATAATCAGAATTAATCTGAATATAATTGGTTTTAATTTCTTAAATTCTCTTTTTTTGTAAGAAAAAATAAATTTTCATTAAATTTTTATATTTTTAGTGACATAATAATGAAATACCTATATTCTTATGTGAATTAGATTTTTCAGGGGGATTTATAAAATGAATTTTAATCCTAATATTTTAATTGTTGAGGATAATCCAGGTGATGCACGTCTTATTAAGGAAATGTTAAATGACGTGGATATTTCCCATAATCTTTATTTTGCCAAAGACGGGGAAATAGCACTCCAAATGCTAAACCGGGAAGGAATTTATTCTGATATTCCCCGACCTGATCTAATTTTATTAGATATGAATCTTCCAAACAAAGATGGGAAAGAAATTCTTGATGACATAAAGCAACAAGATAGATCAAATAACATACGATTAAATAACATACCCATTATTATCTTGACAAATTCTTTATCAAATATTGAAAATGATCCTTATGCTAAATTAGTAGATGCTACTTTACTAAAGTCACCCAACTTGGAAGGATTCGAGAAAATAACAAACTGCATCCAACACATACTGAATAAATAAAAATTAATTAATTTTTTTATTTATAATATATAGAAAAAGAACATCAATTCCTCCAAATTAAGAAAAAAATAGATAAATATAGTAGCAATAATTAAAACAACCAAAAAAATATTGTAAATTTATCGTTTACATATAGCCTAATTGGTGGATAAATGGTTATTTTCTTTAATTTTAAGAAATTTAATTGTTTTAATATTTTGTATGATTATTTATTTCATTGAATGTATTAATTGTACTTCGTTAAACAATCCTTTCATTAACCCTATGGTCAGTTATATGAAGTTAAAATCCAAAAAAAGTTAATTATAATATATGGTTTCACATATAAAAGGTTTTCCTATAGTTTATTCTTATACTAACTTTTTTAAACCGAGAAAACAAAAATTAGTTAATCAATTTTATTTATAAATTCAGAGATCACTGCAATATTTTTCATTATAACTGTAATAATAGCTACTATATTATAGAGATCTAAAACATTAGCACAATTTAAAATCAGAAAAATATTAAAAGTACATAAATAGAACACTTAAAAACTACAAGTATGAACAATAAAAAGTATAATATTACAAAAAATTTATTTTTTAAATAAAATTTAAGCTTCAATTATTTTAAAAATCACTTAATGTTATTAATTTTTTAATTTATTATAATTTATTTAATACCATGAATATTTTTTTTTATAACAAAACTATATTTTATTAATCAATTTCCTACTACCGAAAATTGTATATTCATTAGGATGTAATATATTGTAATAGAGTTAGTTAAACTGAATTTAGTCAATATATTTTTTTTATCTTAAGAAAAATTTTGCTTTTACAAAAAATTGGGATTTTTTTTGTTATTTGTTTTATGAAAAGGAGTAGATAGAAAATGGATGAAAAGAAAAAGAAATTGACAGATAAAGAAAAGAGGGAAATGGCTAAAGAAGAAAAAGACGCTGACATTTGGTCAACAGAAGAAGAAGAGGGGATGGAAAGAGCACCTGCTGATCTCCTTAAAAAAGAAGACCCGGAACTTCTTAAAAAAGAATATGGAGACGTTAAAGTTAACCCTCCAGGTTCAGGTGGGGAAAACATAAAGAAAAAAAAGAAATAAAAAATTTTAATAATTTTTTTAACTTTTTATTTTTCAATAAAATTTAATTTAAGAATTTAAAAACACATTTTTTAATTTTTGCTTAACCAGAATTCTTCTATTTTTTTCATTATATCATCATATACTTCTTGACCATCGGGATTGGTATGAATAAGTTCGGACAGGCCTTATATTTCACGGTTTATAAATTCACTTGTAATAAAAAAAAATTATAGAACTACAATTTTCAGGTTATCATAAATAATTTTTAATTATCTAAAATATAAGTTATAAAAAATTGTTAATATGGATATAAATTTATCATTACATATAGCCCATCTGATGGATAAATGATCATTTCTCCATGTTTTATGAAATTAATTGTCATATTATCAGTAATATTATTTAATTTTAATGTATTAATTCTACTTCGTTAAACAAACCTATAACGAAGTAGAATTTATATTATAAAAATAAATTTTTTTATATATCAAAAAAAAAATTGGATAGAAAATTTGATTTCATTTACTAAAACTGTAATAAATTAGCCATTAAGTCAATATTTCTAAATGTATACTATTCACTGATATTTTTAACCCATGGTCGGTTATATGAACTTGAATTTCAAAATTAGTTAATCTTAATATATAGTTTCATATATAAAAGGTTTTCCTATAGTTTATCCTTATACTGACTTTTTAAAACCGATGAAACCATAAATTAATATGTGAAGGGAAATTTCTTAATTTTTGTCTTTGAATTACTAAATAAAAACTATTATTGTTCATCAGATTTATTTGATGATGATGCTTCTTCTATTCCTATTTTTATTCTAAATATTAATGCTTTGTTTGTTGATGTTATGGCGGTTAATGAGTCATCTTTTAATGGTGGTACTAATAGAACTTCTGAATCATCAACAACTAGCGTAAACTGGTTATCAAGGTCTATTAAATCTATCATACCACCCATGGATCGGTTTTTCAGATTATCCTTCTCCATACGTTCTATAATCTTATTTTTTTCTTTTATTTTGATTTTTACATTACTCATTCTAGATAAACGTTCTAATCGTCCTTTACTGTTGTTTCCGTCAACCATTATTACCAGATTTATTTGAATGTTCTTTTTTGCAGTTTTTTCTATGTAATCTAGATATTTAATTGATGTTTGGCAGTAAATGCTCTCTTTAGCGTTTTTTAACATGTCTTTAATTTTAAATTCAATACTTTTACCACCGAAAATAAAAAATAAAGGATTATTAGGTTTGATGGTTATCTCTTGGTTTTTAAAGTCCTGTAATTGGATTAAAGCTTCTTTTTTGGCATCCATATATCTTTTTATTATTATTTCTAGTGCAATTTTGGGTTCTATTGCTTGGTATGTGGCTGGTCTGGGGCTTGTTAATATTATTAATCCATTTTTTTCAAGCATTCTTAAACCTTCATATATGCTGGGTTTAGATACATCTAGAAATTCTAGTAGATCTCTTACTTCTGCGCTTCGTAAGAATACCAGTGCTGCGTATAGTTTAGCTTCAGAATCGAGCATTCCAAGTTCTGTTAAAGATTTTATTAATTCATGTGGTATTTTTACCATTATTTAATCACCATTATTATTTTTTTTGTTAATTTACTATTTACTAAATCGTAACTTATATATACATTTACTAACTAAATTATATTTTAGAAATATAATTACTACTTTTATTATAAGTAGTAAATTAATTGTATATTTAAAAAAACTAAATTTAGTGTTTTTAACGAAAATTCTAAAAAATTTAGTTTTAAAAAAGTGAAACAAAAAATTTGAGTGATACATAAATAGAATATTTAGGGTGAAAAAGCATATGAATGTAAAAAAGATGTTTTAGAGCATTATAGTAATATTCCAATTAATAATAATGAAAAAGAGGATAGTGATAGTCTTGGAGTATAAATGGACAGCTATGACAGCCGTTTTCATAGCCACTTTAATTGGAAGTATAAATATGATGATCATTCTAATCGCCCTTCCCGCCATCTTTAACGGTATCCATATTAACCCATTGAATTCATTCCAATATCTTTTATGGATATTAATGGGTTATCTATTGGTTGTTGCTACTTTATTGTTGAGTTTCGGTCGGCTTTCAGATATGTATGGAAGAATTAAAATGTTTCGGCTGGGTTTTCTTATTTTTACAGTGGGATCTGTTCTGCTCTATTTGACACCTTCCACTGGTGATACAGGTGCATTAGAAATTATAATTTTCAGGATAATCCAAGCCGTAGGCGGTGCACTTTTCATGGCGAATAGTGCAGCTATACTAACAGATGCATTCCCCTCTAATGAACGAGGAAAAGCTTTAGGTATAAATGTAGTTGCAGGAATGTCTGGAACTTTCCTAGGCTTAGTACTGGGAGGTATACTAGCAGTATTTTATTGGAGATACGTATTCTTAATCAGTGTACCATTCGGTATCTCAGGGTTTGTATTATCCTATAAACTTAAAGAATTATCCATTAAAGCTTTGAAAACTAAAATTGACGTATGGGGAAACCTTACATTCGTTTTAGGCATAACCCTCTTACTTGTGGGTGTAACTTATGGATTAATACCTTACGGCAGCAATTCCATGGGATGGAACAACCCCTGGGTAATAACCTCCATGATACTCGGATTAATCTCACTGATCCTATTCCCAATTGTTGAAAACCGTGTTGAATCACCCATGTTCCGGTTAGATTTATTTAAAATTAAAAGTTTTACTTATGGAATTCTAGCAACTTTACTAAGTGCATTAGCTCGAGGCGGTGTGATGATCTTGATCATAATACTATTACAGGGCATCTGGCTACCATTACATGGTTACAGTTACAGTTCCACTCCATTCTGGGCGGGAATTTACCTGATACCCCTCACAGTAGGAATGATCATCATGGGACCGATTTCAGGTATATTATCCGATAAATACGGACCACGCTGGATAGCCACCACGGGAATGACTATTGTTACATTATCTTTCCTATTACTAGTGGCACTACCCATAAATTTCAGTTACCTAGAATTAGGTTTAATATTGTTTATGATGGGAATTGGAAATGGAATGTTCGGCTCCCCCAACAACGCTGCCATAATGAACTCAGTACCCGCCAAAGATAGGGGTGTGGCATCGGGTATGATGTATACCATGTTCAACACTGCCGTGCCTGCCAGTATAGCTATATTCTTCACCATAGTTGTAATAGGATTAACTCAAAACTTCCCTGAAGCTATGACCTCTTCACTAGCCAGTATAGGAGCTGTTCAATTAGCCCCTATTCTAAGTAATATTCCACCAACTGCGGCTTTATTTTCAGCTTTATTAGGTTACAATCCTGTTACAGGAATATTAACAGCTTTACCAGCATCATTTGTAGCACCTATACCTCATTCAACATTAAACACCTTAACTGGCATCACGTGGTTCCCATCAACCCTTCAAAACGCGTTTATACCATCACTAAGGATATCATTCTACATTGGAGCAATAATATCCGCAATAGCCGCCATACTATCAGCACTACGAGGAGGAAAATATATATACAAAGAAGAACCACCCAAAACAGGTTCAAAAGCTGATTTAACCCCACAAACAGTGGAATCAAAAGAAAAAACTAGTTAAAATAAAAAAATCTACCCGGTTAAAATTTTACGGTACGTTCATACATGAAATAAATTGTTTAATTTGCTGTTCTAGAAGATGGTAGATTTTAGATACACCATTTTAAACCCTTAAACCCTGTAGAGGAGATAAATTTTTTTTATGCTGCAGCTTATAAAATTTAAAGAAAATGGAAATAATAGCAAAAAGGATAAAAAATTCTTCAAATTAACATTTGCAGATGATGAATTAATAGATCAGGCATGGCCATTTTTCGAAACATGTTTAAAGAGTTATAAACCATATGAAGACTTAAAAGTTAGAGCAGAGGCCATTATAAGAACAAATGGTAATTTTATCAATCTATATTTCAACAACCTTAAATCAAATATGGATATTTCTGATCAAGAGTTAGAAGAGGAACTTGAAAAGGTTAAAACAGATTATGAGAACTACTGGAAACAAGATGATTAAAAATGCTGGCAAGAGAGTATGCTATTAAAGTGCCAGTTAAGCATTGATTCAGTAATCTAAATAAAAATCTGGTTTTTACTTTAAGTAGTTCATGTGTATAACCATAAGTTTTATATACTAAAAAAGTTTAATATCTATTATTCGATATCGATAAAACAATAAAAATTTGTGAACAACTTCATAATTAAAATAAAAACGATGTAATAGCCAATATTTAATATCAAATTAACGATGTTTTATCGACTAAGTGATAAAGGAGGAAATGATAAAAAATGTGGGATAAATTAAATGATCTTCACCAAGATCTTCACAAAACTTTTCATGAAAGAATAGAGGAATTGCAAAAACTCGGAGGTTTAAGAATATGGATACTCCACATACTGGATGAACATGGACCTCAAAATGGTGTAGAAATCATGGATGCTGTCCAAGTTCATCATAATGGATTACACCATACATACTTTAGGGGCCAAAAACACTCCGGAAGACCTTCACCCGGCTCCGTATATCCTATGCTTAAAAAAATGGTATCTGAAAATCTAATAAACAAAAGAGAAGATGGAAGGTACGATTTAACAGCAAAAGGGCAAGAAATGAGCGATAAAATATTTAAACGTTTTCAAGGGTTTCACGGAAGACGTAGAAATCGAGGGACATTAGCAATAGAAAACATTTTAACAGAAATTGATAGCTATGTTTCTTACCTGGAGGATATTAAAAAAGAGAAACTTGTCCCCCATGAAGAATTAATAGGATTACTGAGTGAAAGACTCAAAAATATACAAGAATCACTTCATAAGGATTAAATCACAGTTTAAATCTATTTTAACGTAGATTAAATTATCATTTAATCAGTTAAAGAAATAAATTTCACATTTATCAAGGTTTATTGGATTTCAGATTTACTGGAAATCTGTATCTAAATGTTTAATTAAAAAAATGGAATTAAAAATAATAGGAGAATAAAATGACAGAAAACGCTATAGAGATGAAAAACATCACTAAAAAGTTCGGCGATTTCACAGCAGTGGATAATTTATCATTAGACATAAAGGAAAATGAGATATTTGGGTTTTTAGGTCCAAATGGTGCCGGTAAAAGTACTACCATTAGGATGCTCTGTACGCTATCTAACCCCACTTCTGGTTCTGCCAAAGTAGCTGGTTACGATCTTATAAAAGATCCTGCAAAAGTCCGAGAGAACATCGGATTGGTTGCAGAAAAGATGATAATGTATGATAAACTTACAGCCGCAGAAAATCTACGATTTTTTGGGAAACTCTACGCAATACCCAATCAAAAGCTTGAAGATAGAATTGATGAGTTGCTCGAGTTAGTTAACATGCAAGAATGGAAACATACACAGATCAGTAAATTTTCAACCGGAATGAAACAACGTATAAATGTAATAAGAGCTCTGCTATCGGAACCAAAGATAGTCTTTATGGATGAGCCTACACTTGGCCTTGATCCACAGACTACATTTTCGATACGGGATATAACCCGAGATATTAACAAGAGCGGAGTAACGGTCATATTAACAACACATGCCATGATTGAAGCCGAAGCGCTAAGCGATAAAATTGCAATCATTGATCATGGTAAGATTGCTGCTCTTGATACTCCACAAAACCTGAAGAATCTAATAGCAGATAGTGATACATCTGTATTTGGCGCTAAAATTACGAATCTGACACCTAAACTGATTGGAAAGATTAATTCACTTGATGTAGTTGATGCTGTTGCACAACAAGATGATCACAATTTGAAAATAAGTGCCAATGGTACAGATGCTCTTAACCAGATCATTGATGTTATCCGTCATGAAGATGGGAACATTGCATCCATAACTAATAGCAATGAATCTACACTGGAAGACGTTTTTTTAGCAGTTACAGGTAAGACAATACGGGATCAAGCAACCGAAAAAGCAGCTCCAACACATCATGGGCACGAGAAAGCACCCAAAGCGAGGATAAGGTGATATTATGGATATAATAAAAACATTAAAAGATAGTTACCATGTATTTACTAAGGAAATGATCGAGTTCAAACGTAACAGAATGGAACTAGCATCACTTGCTATCATGCCCTTAATTTTCTTAGTAATGTTTGGCTTCATTTTCCCAAGTGGTAACACGCATGAAAATATTCCAATGGGGCTGGTCAACTTGGATCAAGGCGCCGGAAGTAATGAATTCATAACACAAATGGAAACTATGAATAACCAACTGGCAACTAGTAAAAATAGCAGTTATATGAGCTTTAATAATTATTCTAGTGTTGATGCAGCTAAAACAGCAATTAGTCAAGGGAAAATACATGGTGCATTTGTCATACCTCCGGGATTCTCAAATAATGTGACAAATGGACAACCTGGAAATGTTTTAATTTATGTGGATAACAGTAATCCTCAAAATGCAGCATCGATTGAACAAGTGTCATTAGGCACCATGAGTGGGTTGAATGGAGTATTAGCAGACACTAATGTTTTAAAGTTAAGTAGTGTAACAAACCCGGTAATCAATCCTCAAGCTGTTATAGCACCATATACTCCGAATATTGTAACTACTATACCCGGTTCAACTAACTACTTCAATTTCCTAGCGCCGGGGCTGATGATCATGATCGGTATGATGGCTGTTATGATTGGTATTCCTGAAGCAATCTCTAAAGAAAAGGAAATGGGCACATTTGATGGAATGTTGTCTGCACCCATTAACCATCTCTCAGTTCTTCTTGGAAAAACCACAGCACTGTCCCTTAGAGGATTAATCCAGGTTATATTCGTACTAATATTTGCCGTACTACTCTTTGGGGTGACGATACAAGGAAACCTGCTACTGGCATTTCTCATGGTCATCCTGGGTATTTTCAGCTTTATAGGAATAGGAATTATGGCCGTATCCATGGCTGGAAGCCAGGGAACAGGTACGCTGATTATGAACCTGATCATGTTCCCCATGATGTTTTTAGGTGGTATCTTCTTCCCAATATCACAAATGCCATGGTTTATGCAGGATATCTCTAATGTGATTCCTTTAACCTATGCAGCCGATGCTATGCGTAAAATAATGCTCTTAAATGCAAATGTGGCAGACGTATCTACCGATATAATTATATTATTGGCTTTCGGTGCTATTACAATGGCTATTGCATTACCATTGTTCAGTAGATCAATGAAACAATAGCTTCAATTTTAAACATCTACTCAAGAATAAATTAGGTGTTCATAAAATGAAAACAAAAGGAAGAATCAAATATGTAAATTAATGGGCAATAATTGACATCTATAGTTTGAATAGGAATGTAAAACTCAACATTACATTTTTTTTTGACTTGTAAATCTTGTTTAAGGGAACACCATACAATTCATGGCCGAATGGTAAAAAATGGAGGGAAACTAAAAAATTATATAAAAAAATTATATAATCATATAATTTATGCGAAGTTCGTTTTTTTTTAAGACTTGCAAAATTCGTAAAATTACCCACTTATTTTTTTATCATAAAGTACCTAAGAGAACATCCATTTTATTCTATTTTCTTCGCACTCTTAGGGGGTATATAGAAACTGGTTACTTTTGGTTACTACCCTATAACGAAGTAGATTTCATTGTTGATTAATTACTTTTGTGTGCTATAAATCCAGCTATGGTATTTTTAAGTCTTTTATGCAAAATCCTGATTTTTTTCTGCTCGCCTTCTCATTACTTCATATTTAATTATTAGAAAATTCACACATTAAAAAAAATGGCTCAAGCAAGCGAGTGAGACAGTTTAGTTTTATTTTGAAATGTAAACTATAGTATCATAACATAAAGGAACAAGTTAATAGATACCACTTAAAACCGTAATTAATCTTCTAAAGTTAATCCTATTGTATCTTGAAGTCTTAAGAAGTCTTCCCAATCCAAAAAAATATAATACTCCATCTCCTCATAATTGCTAGATTTAAATTCAAAATCAGTTCCTTCTTCCATTATTTTATCAACAGTTTCTTTTAATTCATCATAATCTGTAAAAATTAATTTAATCGTATCTTGTGTCGGATAATCATGTTCCATCCCCAAATCACCCCCTGCTTTACCCTTTGTTAATCTGGACATTCTCCTTCTATTAATCGTCTTCCCATAAAACTTTCCCTTTTCCATGAAAATAACTCGACAAAACTAATTTATTATCATCTAATAAAATTCTGTAAATCCTTGAATTACCGTAATCAGGATCCAATATTTCTACTTCCAAATCCCCTTCTTTATTCTTAACATCATTTAATATTTCAATTAAATTTGATATTTTCATTTTAAATTTTTCCTACAGCTTCCTTCCTGAACTTCACGATTAATTTTAGTTATTATACTGTATCCAAGCCTATTCTATTAAACTTTACTTAAAGTGAACCTCTATAATCTGGTTACTTCATAAATTTGAAACTGAATTCAATAAGGTACTGCTTGTTTAATTAAACAGTTACTTTTAAGCATTTTTAAAGGATGTTTGATATGCAGCGAGCCTGCAAGCAAGCGGGTACTAATGTATAAGATTAATTTATATTCTACAAAATTATAGGGTTGAAATTAAGTATTTTTTTACAGGTACTCCATTATGCTATTCAACTATAAATCTTGGACTTTTACCCTCTTTTAAAAGTTTATCAATTTCTAATCTACGTTCTGAAAGTTCAACAGCTGATTTTAATGCTATGTTATCACATAATGTAAAGGGTTTACAAAGTGTTAAGGTTGTAAAGGGTTTACAGTTTAAGGGTTAAAATTATGTCCGGGGTTTATGGTGATTATGTTGATAATTACAATGTGATTTGATGATAAAATTTAATAGAGATAATATTCCATATGATTACACAATTAACAATAAGGGAGGTGTATTTTTGATGGCAGTTGACCCTACCACATTAATGAACTTTATATTTGGAATAATAATTGTAATTTTAGGATTCTGGGTTTTTAGACTTAAAAAATATACATTAGCACTATATGTTGCCCTTGGTTTCGGACTCTTCGCCATTTCATGGCTAGAAATACTTTTGGGAGCTACCAGTTCAAACAATATTTCAATAATTTTAATCAGAGCACTTGGATACCTTGTTGTCATATTTGCTCTATTTAGAGAAGCAATTTTAAAATAAGGAATTTCATAAAAAAAAGAGGATGAAAAAAGCGTTTAGTGAGCTTAAAGCAGTTATAACTGTATTCAAATCTTTTTATAAAGTATGGAAAAGGTTTGCTGCATTATTTTTTTTTTAATTTCATATTTAAAACCGGTTCAATTACAATAAATTAAAGTGGAATATGTTTACGTTGTTTTAAAAAGTTTATCCATTTAAAGAAGGTTAGTTGTGAGTATGACAAACTAGAAACTATTGGAGATAAATATCGAATAAAAGGATTTACATTTCTTCGAAAGAAACTAAGATCCTGTAACTGGTTCAGCACAAGGTCCTTTAGGGGTTTATCTGGTTATAAATGGTATTATTAAGAAAAATAACAATTTAGTCGAAATAAAATCTGAACAAAGAGATGTAATGGGACGTCCAGGACGACTTATAATTAATGTTATGAAAAGTGATGATAATATTTATATTTTTAAATTAATTAGTGATGCAGGTACAGTGTTAGATGGTGAATTTATTATAAAATAGGTCTATTTAATAATTATTTACAGATTAAACTGGATTTACAACATTATATGAACAAAAGTTTTCGTTTAGTTTGACTAAGAAATATAGTTTTTACTTCATTCATCCAGCTTTTAACGTACTTGGCATTATCTCTGATTTATTTATTTTAAAAAAAACCTTCAAAAAAGTGGAGTTTATTATCCTTCTTTTCCTATCTGTCATTATATTTCCATCCATTAACCCATTTGATATCCAGTAAATTAATATAATAATTTTAATATATTTATAAAACAAATCGTTTTTTTTTATAGATTGGAAAAAAAAAATACGGTAGAATTATTAATATCCGTTAAATTTGATTAGGTGTTATATGATGACTGATGATCCTAAAAAAAATATTGATATTGGAAATGAAACTACAAATTCTAGAATACAATTGGAGATTAGGGACAAAGGTCGTCTTGAAAATTTTGTTGATGCGGTTTTTGCCATAGCAATGACTCTTCTGGTGCTGGATTTGTCAGTTCCCATAGTAACAGATTCTAATGCATCAGTATTGAGTTTTTTAGGTACTTTATGCCCAAGTTTGTTGGTTATTTTCTAGCTTTTTTCGTTTTAGCTATTCTATTAAATAATCATCATAGACAGTTTAGAAACATTGAATACATAGATCAAAGAATTTGGTGGATAAACACATTATTCCTAGCTTTTATTTGCCTCGTACCATTCTCAACAGCTGTTCTAAGTGGATATGGTGACACAATAACTGCTGTTATAATCTTTAACCTAATTTTATTCATATCTGGCCTGCTATTATATATAAACTGGGCCCGAGTGGTGAAAAATAAATACTTACTCAGAAAGGATATTACACATCGAACCATCAAAATTTTAGAATATAGAAATTTATCCGTGTCTTTAGCAGCATTATTATCAATAGGTATTGCTTTCATCAGTCCCAGACTAAGTACATTAGGATATTTTTTGATAGTGATAATTTATTTATTTGTTAAATCATCAAAATAAAAAATTTATTTTCTATAGAATAAATAATCATATAAATCATTTTAATGATGAATCTAATAAACTAATAGTTAGAATTAGATTAAAATTACTTTTCCAAGCGAGAGTTTTTTTATCAATACTAATCATAGCCAGTTTAAAATAGCATCTTTAAACTGGTTTATAAATGACAAGCTATAAATCAAGCGGTTTATCGTAGTTAGTTAGAATCAAGCCTATTTATGGAGATAAATAAAAATTATATTTTAGGATTAGGAATATTCATTTTGGATTCTAATCACGTATCCATGTAGGTATATCACTTTCTTTGTCATGTGATTCATTAATAAGGTTTTGCAGAGCAAACGCACAAGATCGAAGAAGCTCTATTGAATCAGTATATTTTTCCATCCGGTTAATAGATTCGATAAATAAGGATTGAAATTTAATTTTTTCTTCAGCATTAAGCAGCAATGATTTATTTTTTTCTCCTTTAATATTCAAAGAAAAAATTTATAAATACAGGGTTAACAATCCGGACTTTTTAATTTTAACCCACCATTCAAATACCTTATTTTTATCATAGGGATTGTTTTTATTGAGATAAGTTAAAAAATATGAATACCAAGCAAATTCATTGCGAATACGATTAGGCGTAATAAATTCAGTATTTACTATGTGAAGGTATTTTGCTACGCTTTTCAATTGTTTAGAATCAAGTTCACCTTTATTTAAGAGAGAATCAAAACAATCATCTATTAAACCAATAATTTTTTTATCAACATCATCTATCCTTGGATGATTGTATATTTCATCATCATTCAAATTAACACCTCCAAATTATTTGCATCTGGTAATTAAATCCTATTTTAATAATAATTTCCATCTTGATTTCAGGAAGAAATAATTAAAGTTAGATCTGTTAAACACTCTAACATAAGGAATTAGTTATAATTACTTATTTTTTTTATTTATTATTATTTTTTATGAAAACCTATTTAATCCTATCTGAACATAATTTCGGGAGGAAATTAAGTAATTTGAACCTTTAAAATCATTCATTTTTTGAATTAAGTATCTAAAATTTAAACAATTAAAGTTAGACATGCACTTCAATTGCTTTAATTAGGTTTGATTTATTAATATTACCCATTGTTTTTTAATTTTAAGTAATTTTTTGTTTGCTTTGTTTAGGTTTTTCTAATTTTTTTAGGTTAAAGTAATTAGGTATTGACATATAGTAAAGCTTATATAACATTATGTATTAGTTGTTTAACATGAAAATAGTTTTTCAATAAAAAAAGGATGTATGCTTGGTGGTTAAGTTGAATAATGAAGAAAATGGAATGAGTGATGATAAAAAAGATAAGAATTCACTTTTTAAGTATCTTAAAATAATTCGTATAATAATTTTAATACCAGTTGTAATATTAATTATATGGGGAATTATAAATGGGAACATTTTAGCTGTTATTTTTGGTGTTACTTTGAGTTTTATTATTTCTTATCCATTCAAACGGAAAATTAGAAAAGAATTTAAAGTTAAAGATGAAAGAGCGTATTATATAAGTGAAAAAGCTTCTCGTCAAACTTTATTCGTTTTTACAATAATGACAATATATTTGGGAATTGTATTAGATACTCTTAGTTATCATTATCCTCAGTACGCACCTGTAGGAATCACTCTGAATATTTCAGGGGTTGTTATAATTATAATTTATGCAGTTTTCTACACATATAACAAAAGAAAATATGGGTAAGTAAAAAAAATTTTAAGTTGAGGAACTCATGAAAAATAAACTCAAAGTCTATAGAGCCATGAACGATTTAACACAGGAAAAACTTGCAAATAAATTAGGAATAACTAGACAGACTATTATTGCTATTGAAAAGGATAAATACGATCCTTCGTTAGCTTTGGCCTTTAAACTAGCCAGATTTTTTAAAGTACAGATAGAAGACATATTTATTTATAACTTAAAAGAAGATTAGAAATAGTATTTTAGTTATTAGCTAAGGGTGGTTTTTTGTCTTTGTATTATTATTAAAAAGATATTATAAATTTAATTATACTTTCAAAAATTTTTTCTTGATTTACCCGTTTTGCGAAGGCTACTCTGTAAAATTCATAACCTTTTATGATGTTGGTTCTTTCGGGAATGTATTTATTACGGTATTCATCAGCACTCTTATTCTCTATGAGTGTTATATCAAATTTTTTTAGGTATTCTGGAAGCATATCTGGTTGAATACCAAATGTATACGGTTCTTCACTTTTTTTAAGGTTTTTAAATAACTGTTCAGTTCCTTGAAAAGCCTGAGGATTATCAAGAACTTGCTTATCGATATAAGTAAAAATAATATATGTTTTATCTGAGAATTTTTGGATAAATTCGAATGTTTTATCGACTGCTTCTTGATTTAAATAGTTGGTTACACCTTCCCAAATAAAAGTTGTTGGTATATCCAGATTAAGATTGTATTCATTAGCTAAATCGGTTAAACTTTGTTTTTTGAAGTCTAATTGATAATACTTAACATTTGAAGGTAAATGACCTATTGTATTTTTAAGTTTTTCTATTTTAATATTTGAGGTGTCTGGATGGTCAATTTCGATAAGTGAGATATTTTCAAGGAAATTAAGTCGTAAAGCTCTTGTGTCGAAACCAGCCCCTAAAATTATTACTTGTTCTACTCCGTCTGAGATAGTTTGTTCTAGTAAGTCGTCTATATATTTTGTTCTTGCTATGCCTGAGGATAAAGCGCCGGGTGCGTTATTTTGAATTATCTTTAAAATAAGCCTTCCTAAAAAATGGAATTGACGAGATTTTCACTGCTAATTTAAATGTATTATCAAGAAAGATCATTGAATATGGATCATTAAATAATCTTTTTTGACTTGGCCTTACTGTTTCAATTGCTCTAAACAATGCCATATATTGAGCAGTACGACTAGGAGTATCTGTTTTCATTATAATATTCTTTAGTATATACAGGTATATAGAATAATTTTTTTTTAAGTCTCATGGGATGTGCTAAAAAAGATCAAAAGTTTTAAATATCAAATAGTTCATTTTACTATATAGTTTATAAAAGTGAACTATTATATTAATTATAATTTTTACATTAAAATAAAAAATTTTGGGGTGGTTATTGTTATGGGAGAAAAACAGACGGATGAACTGTTAGAAGAGATGATGGAGGATACTTTAATTTATATTAGGCTTTTTAATAGAGAATTAATGCATTTAGGTGAAAGAAAATTTTTAAAAACATTTTTCTGGTTAATACTGATTGAACAATATGATAATCCATCAATATCAGTACTTGGGAAGAAATTGAGAGTATCTAAGTCTCAAATGACATCTAGAATCGATGAACTGGTTAAAGCAGGATTCATAGAACGAGTGCATGATGAAAAAGACCGCAGAATAATCAAGATTGCACTGACTCCTGAAGGGCGGAATTTCATAAAAGAATCCCGAAAACCTGTTGGAGAGCATATGAATCAATTATTATCTCCATTGAACTTTAAAGAGGTTGAAAAGCTTAGTATGAGTATTGAAATTATTAAAAATGTTGTTTTAAAGATTCAGGGGTTAAATGAATGAGTGATATTAATGTTAATGGTGATGTGGGTTGGTTTCCTTTAATTATTGTTACTTTAGCTGCTTTTATTATTGGTATTGATATTAGTTTTTTGAATGTAGCGATTACTGCTTTGGTTCATGATTTGCATACTACTTTTGTTACTATTCAAAGTATTATCGTTATTTATGCGTTGGTTTTGGCGAGTTTAACTCTTCTCAGCGGTGAATTGCAAAAGGTTTTAGGTAGGAAGAGAACGTTTCTTATAGGGGCTTTTATTTTTGGTGTTGGTAATCTTATTGCTGCATTAAGCTTGAATAGTAATATGCTCTTATTGGGATGGTCTATATTGGAGGGTATTGGCGGAGCATTAATGTGGGTGAGTATGTATTCTATAATAATTGGCAGTTATTCTGGTAAAAGAAGAGCTACTGCTTTGGGTTTAGGCGCCTCGATAGCGTCTGCTGCTCTAGTGGTGGGTCCATTTATTGGTGGATTTTTAACCACGTATTACAGTTGGAGGTATGCATTCGGATTAGAATTCATTATAATACTCTTAATATTAGTATTTTCTAGGTCTATACCCTCATTTCCAGCAACCATGCACTGGTCAGATATTAATATAGTTGGTGGCATTAACTCCGCTTTAGGTATATTTTTATTAGTTTATGGTTTAATATTACTTAACAACCCCGTCACCTGGTTTATCAGTCCTTATGTATTATTAACGGGTGTTATACTTTTAATAGTATTCTATTTTAATCAGAAGAGTAGGATTAAGAATAATAATCATCCATTGGTTGATATTAGAGTTTTTAAAATTAGATCATTTATTTTAGGTAATATTTTCCTATTTTTGTATGGATCGGTTATTAGTGGTGTTCGTTTTGTAATACCAGTTTTTGTACAAACTGTTTTAGGGTATAGTGCTTTATTAACAGGTTATATATTTGTAGCGATGGCTATTCCCATGTTTTTAGTAACCTTCACCGCAGGTGAAGTTTCGGTGAGATTTCAACCACGTTACATTATATCCTTGGGTTTTATAGTTTGTTTAATTGGAAGTGTTTACTCGATTAGTGTTTTTAGTTTGCATCCTAGTTTTTTACAGATAGTATTAGGTATATCATTGATTGGATTGGGTGTGGGAATTATTGCTCCGCATGGTTCTAATCTTGCTTTCTCTCAGATTAGTCATGATAAGCAACCTGATGCTTCCGCGATTAGGAGTACTAATAGTAATCTTAACACTTCCGTGGGTACTGCTATATTTGGACTTATATTATTAATGGGGGTTTCTAATGCTTTAACTGTTGAAAAATTATTGGGTGGTTTGTTAAACTCGTTTTATTTAATAGTCATACTATTATTTTTAGGTTTAATTATGTCACAATTTATACAACCTTACAAAAAAAATTAGCACCAAAAAAAAGATTTATCATAATTTAAGGAGTATTTTGAATGTTTGATATTTATCTCATATTTCTTCCGTTAGTCGGATTTCTTATAGGTCTCTTAGTAACTACCCTGGGTGGTGGTGGCGGAGCATTATATGTACCTGTTTTAACTCTTTTATTTGGTGTAACTCCTCAAGTGGCTGTAGCCACGTCATTAGCAACGGTTTTACCTACTACAGCGGTAGGTGCTTATGGTCACCATCGCCTGGGAAATGTAGATGTTCGCACAGGTTTGATTTTAGGAGTCGGTGGAATAATAGGCACATTAATAGGAGCCTACATTGGAAATTTAATCCCCGCTAACGTTTTAAAGAAGGCTCTAGGTGTTCTTTTATTGATTATGATTATTCCAATGATAAGAAGAGTATTACAGGGACGTAAAAAACAGGAAAATGATAAAATGGAAGATCAAGAAACATTAAGACTTACAGGATCTAGGAGAATTTTAGCATCCTTTTTTGGATTCTTATCTGGAATACTAGCCGGTGTTTTCGGATTAAGTGGAACACCACCTGTAACGGCAGGCTTGTACAGTTTAGGTTTACCTGCAGTGATAGTAGTGGGTACCACAGTATTTGTACTCGTTTTTAACTCCATAGCTGGTGTCGCTGGTTACCTTTTATTGGGAAGGTTTGACTTGACTTTGACACTTCTTCTTGGAAGTGGGGCGGTTGTAGGTGCATTTATTGGACCTAGATTATTTGCTAGAATTGATCGAAAGGTTTTTGAGAAAATTTTACCTCCCATATTTATAACAATTTCAATAGTATTCGGCCTATCATTGATACTGACTTAAAAAAAAACATCTTTCTCAGGAGAAAAGGATATTTCAACTCTTAAATTGAATTAGATAAATTGTAACTTTTTAGTATATTTTAAAATGGAGGATAATTTTTATGCAAATGAGAAAAACTAATGATGGTACTGAAATTTCCGCTTTGGGATTCGGTGCCATGAGGCTTCCCAAACTAAATGGGCGTATTGATAAAAAAATGGCAAAAGAACTGATATATTATGCGATTGATCATGGAGTGAACTTTATAGATACAGCTCTTCTATATCATGAAGGAAATAGTGAATCATTTCTGGGTGAAATAATTAAAGATGGTTATCGGGATAAAGTGAAACTCTGCACTAAAGCACCTGCTTGGGCTATTACAGAATATGAAGATATGGAGAAATATCTTAAATTGCAATTTGAAAAACTCCAGACAGACTGTATTGATTATTATCTCCTTCATAACCTAAATGAGGGCAGTTTTTTCAGGCTTAAAGAATTAGGAATTCTAGACTATTTAGAATCCGCCAAGGAAGAGGGTAAAATAACACATATTGGGTTTTCATTTCATGATAGTACAATGGCTTTTAAGAAAATAGTGGATGCTTACACTTGGGATGTTTGTCTCATTCAATTTAATTTCTTAGATGAGAATAGTCAAGCAGGTAAGATAGGATTGGAATATGCAGCCTCCCAGGGGATTACTGTATTAGTTATGGGACCTTTGAAGGGCGGAATCCTTGCAGAAGCGCCTGAGGAGGCATTGGAGATTTGGAGTAAATCTAAAGTTAAAAGAACTCCAGCTGAATGGGCTTTAAGATGGGTTTTAAACCATCCCGACGTTACCTGTGTACTTTCAGGTATGGGGGAATTGGAACAGGTGAAAATGAATATTAAAGTGGCAAATAAGACTTATCCTAATTCGATCCCCGATGATGAAATGAAACTTTATAATGAAGTTAAAAAGGTTTACGAGGAACATTTGAAGGTTGAGTGTACGGGGGGTGGTTATTGCATGCCTTGTCCTAGTGGAGTGGATATACCTCAATGTTTCACCTTATACAACCAGAAACATATGTTTAAAGGTAATTTTGCTCCAGATTATCTATATTTAACTGTTTTAGGCGGTGCTTCCAGCGGTAATCAATCATATGCAGGATTATGTAATGGTTGTGGGAATTGCGTTAAAGTATGCCCTCAAAATTGGATGTCCCCATACTTTTAAAAGAAGTCTCCCGTGACATGGAAGATCAGGATTTCCTGGATAAAGTTAAAGCAGCGGAATTGAGGTTGACTAAAAAAAGAGAATCCTTGAAATGATATATTAATTCTATTTTTATTTTATAAAATAATTTTTTAGTTTAGAGAAAAATGATTCTTTCTCATTTTCTTCTTCTTCAATTACTGAGAAATCATCATACATGAAATACTTTTGAGAATCAATTAAATCAACCCCTCTAATAACTTTCTCATAATCTCCTTTATCATTAATTTTCCTAGCTTTAACATTGTCATTAAGCATAATATTTAACATACTCAAAATTTTTTTCTTTAAAATGGGATTTACAATAGGGGATGCAACTTCAACTCTTTTTTCAGTATTTCGAGTCATTAAATCAGCACTACTAATATATATTGAAACATCTTCTCCAGATCCAAAACAATAAATCCTTGCATGTTCTAAGAACCTACCTACAATACTAACGACTTCAATATTTTCAGTCTTACCCGGTAATCCTGGAATTAAACAACAAATACCTCTAACTATTAATTTAATTTTTACACCAGCATTTGATGCTTCACTTAACATGTCAATTAATTCTATATCTGTTAAAGAATTCATTTTCATCATAATACTACTAGGACGATTATTCCGGGCATTATCCATTTCTATATTGATTTTTTCGATTAATTTAGATTTAAATCCAAAAGGTGAAACTAATAACTGTTGATATTCACCATTTAAATTAGAAATTGCCATGTTTTTAAAAAATAACATTGCATCTTCTCCAATAATTGGGTTGGTTGTAATAAAACTTAAATCAGTGTATAATTTAACAGTTCTTTCATTATAATTACCAGTACCTATTTGAGTTATATATCGAATATTATTCCTTTCTTTCCGGGTAATTAAACAAACTTTTGAATGCACTTTATACTCTTCAAAACCATATAAAATACTGCAACCTGCTTCTTCTAATAAGCCAGCATAATGAATATTTCTTGCTTCATCAAATCTAGCTCTAAGTTCAATTAAAACAGTTACATCTTTCCCGTTTTCAAGTGCTTCTAATAAATATTTTATTATAGAAGATGACCTAGCTAATCTATAAATAGCAATTTTGATTGATATCACATTTTCATCATTAGCTGCATCTTTTAATAATCTTAAAAAAGGTTCTATAGAATCAAATGGATAATAAAGTAAAAAATCCTTATTTTTTAATTGAGGTATAATTTTTCCTTCTTTCACAGTTTTAGGTATTTTAGGATAATAGGGATTAAATGATAATTTATGAAAGATTAATTCATTTACATCTTTAATATGATCATATAATTCAAATACATAACTCATCTCTAAAGGAGTGTTAGAGATTTGTACTTGATTTTTTTCAATATTCAACTGATCAATTAAAAATTCTGTTAATATTAAGTCAGAATATTTATAGAATTCTAATCTGATTGGTGCTAAACGAGTTCTTTTCTTTAAAACTTTTTTCATGTATCCCCTATAATCCTCATCTTCATCAATTTGAGAATCAGATAAAACAATATCTGCATTTCTAGTAACAGAAACTACTGTTTTAAATTCTACTTTATAATTAGAGAAGACTTCATTAGCATATTCATAAATTATTTTTTCTAATAAAATGAAACGCATTCCATGCTTTGGAGAATAAATAATCTTAGGTAAAGATGAAGGAACTGGAATAAGTCCAAATAATATTTCATCGTATTTATTTTTTAAAATTAGCATAATATTTAATGATTTATTTAATAAATGAGGAAAAGGATGATGAACATCTATAACTTGAGGAGATAAAAGTGGATAAATACTATCAAAGAAGTATTTATTAATAAATTTAGTTTCCTTTTTAGTTAAATCATCTAAATCTAAATCAAATATATCATTCTCTTTTAAAAGATGATTTAATGATTTAAATACATCATCTCTACGTTTATATAAGAATTTAGTCCGATCAAAGATAGCATATAACTGATCCTGTGCACTTAAACCAGTTTTATTATCAACATAATCATTATCAATAAGCGATAAATCATATAAACTACCACATCTAACCCTATAAAATTCATCTAAATTACTTGTAAAAATAGATATGAATTTTAATCGTTCCAATAAAGGAACATTAGTATCTTCTGCTTCTTCTAAAACGCGATCATTAAATTTTAACCAGGATAATTCACGGTTTTGGGTATAACTATAATCCCCGTTAGACATTTTGGTACCTATTTAACATTTTTTTGTATAAATAGCCTTCTCTAACACTAAATTTACTAATTTGTAACTCTTCACATCCAAAATAAGAAGTAATTGATTCCACTATTAATAAAGTAGGGACTAAAGTATGAATTCGTGATGGTTTAACATGTAATATTTTGCAATAAGTATCTTTATTATTATGATTTAATTCGGTTTCTAGCTGTTCTAATAATTTAACATTTATTAAGTCAGCTTTCTTCTTCTGTAAATTTAAATCCACTAATATTTTTTCAATTGTTCGAATACCTCCCCCTACACCACACATAAAAAGAATTTTTTCATCATTATTGAAATCTATTCTCTCTAATTCAGAGTATATTCTTTCTTTAATCAAATTACACTCTTTTTCATCTGGTATCATATCAGAAACATACTCATTATATATTTTTAAAGAACCAATAGGGATACTATATCCTGCTTTGATTTTTTTATTCTTAAATAGTACAATTTCAACACTACCCCCACCTACATCAATTAAAATCCCATTATCCTTTTTGATGGTAGAGATAGATCCAATAAAGCTTAATTTTCCTTCTTCCTCACCAGATAATACATCAATTTCTATATTTACTTTATCTTTAATTATTTGAGTAACATGAGCAGTGTTTTCAATATTTCTCAATGCAGCTGTTGAAAAGAAGCTGTAATTTTCTATTTTTGAATAGTCTAAATCATTTTTCATATTTTTAAGAACATTTACTAGTTTTTCAATACCTTTGTTAGTTAATTTTCCATTTTTTATATAAAATATTAAACCTAAATTTTCTTTTTTTGAAAATACAACACTTATATCATTGTCTTTGTAACGATAAACATTTAATTTAACTGTGTTTGAACCAATATCTACAATTCCATATAACATAATAATATAACCTCACATTTAAATCGAAGGTATACATAAAATAAGATTATAATTCTAAGGGGATCCTTCACATTTTTCATAGATTAGGATAACCCATCTAAAATCAAGTTCATTCCTATGTAAGATTATTTTTTGACTTCATGGACAATAAATCTTTAGTATTTAATGATTAAGAATAGTTCATCAATTTTGTTATTAATTCTCAATAATGTTATTTTAGTAATAAATTAAAGAGTTATTTAGAGATAAAAAAATGTCCAATTGATCAAAAATGAATATTAAAAGATTAGTTCCACCTAATCAATTGTTAGGTAGCACTGATTATGGTGACGTGGTAAAGATGGGTCCATACGGTAATGACCGCTCTCCAGTGAAGATAGCGATTATTGTGGGTGTGCATCCCTTAGAGTACGTTGTTCATAATATGGCGATGGAATCAATTGAAAACAATAATGAATCCTTAAAATATTGTTATTATATTTACAGGGTGAATGTAACTCAGGATCTTTTTGTTTTTGATACAGGACGTATGAATGGGCAATTACTGGCTAATCAATTTGTAGTGCCCGATATTGTAAATGATAGTTACATGTTGATAGTAGATATCCACGTTAATTATGGGGCTAATGATGGTTATGCTGTAAGATGGTTCCTTAATGTACCGACACCTGATAAAGAAAGCACTGAATTAATGAATCAAATAATAACTATGGTTCCCGGGTTAGTATCATATGATCCACCAAACCCTACTAGTACTTCTTATGTAACTATCCCTATTATAGAGAATGGAACACCAGCCATTATATATGAATCTTACGCATATAATACTCCTGAAACCAAAAAAACACGTATGAATGAAGTGTTATCAGCAGTGGATAATTTAATATTTAAATGAAAATATTTCATTATACTGTATGTTTTTTTATTTAATATTAAGAAATTATCCGTCTGTTTACAAATTTTTAATCTATCAAAATCAGTTTCTAAGAATATTATTAGTTTAAGAGGGATAATTATATCAGTTACAAATAACACCATATAAAAAATGAGTGGCTCATGAGCTAAATATCCAAACTCATTTATTATAATATTTATAACGATACATTTCGTGAATTGGAACTAAATATTTATTAAAGAGGGATTTAATTGGATTGGAATACACTTATTCGAGTAGCAGGAGTAGTTATTGTAATATTAGGATTGTTATATATAATTTATCAACATATGAAAAAAAATGATTGACCAAGAACAAAGGCTAAACCCCGATTATGCTTTAAAATTTAGTTTAGAAGTAATATATATACAGATTATTTTTCGAATTTTGTAAATAGATTCATTCTGATAACATTTATTCTCCCAGAACTTCTTTTGAAAGTAGATTGTCCTTTTTTTTTAATTAATAAAATAAAAAAAATCATAACTTAAACTGTTTCCTTTTTTTTTAGTTTAATATTGGGAAAAATTATAGTGAAAAAAGGTTTATCTAAGTTTTTTTTTAAATAAAAAGGTGTCTGGAGATGTAGATTTTTATGAGTGAAGTGAAACGATCTAGTGTTCGGTTTAATCTTTTGATTATGAGGAATTTGACTTCCAGTTTTTAAGAGTTATTGGTGGCCATTATAATAATGGTGCATCCATTGGTGAATGTTTGAGTACTGCTAAGCGGATAAAGGATGGTGATCTAGTTAGTTGGGTTAAGGAATGGCATGATACCGCAGCCTTAGTTGAATCTGAGGCCGTGGATTATTTAGGTAAGGGTCAAAGGGTTAGTGCTAGGGAAGCATTTTTAAGAGCGTCTATGTATTATCGTTCCGCGGAGTATTATGGTTTCTTTTCAACACCTGATCGGCGGATGAATTGGTTGAAGAGTAGATATTGTCTTCAGGAAGCTGGTGAATTATCTTCCACTTCTTTCGAAATTTTAGAGATTCCTTTGAGGATATGAATTTGATCGGTTATTTTTTATCAGCACATAATGATGATGGTGAGCCAAAGCCTACCTTGATTTTGATGACCGGTTTTGACTGTACTGCTGAGGAACTTTACTTTTTAGGTTTGAATGTTACTGAACGTGGTTATAATGCTTTAATATTTGAAGGACCGGGGCAAGCGGGTCCTAGCCATCTTTACCCGGAGAAGCATTTCAGGCCAGATTATGAAAAACCGGTGAATGCTGTGGTTGATTATGTTCTTTCACGTAATGATGTTGATGGTGATCGTTTAGCTTTGTTAGGATTAAGTTTGGGTGGTTATTTTGTTAGTCGAGCTATTATTTTTGAGAAAAGAATTAAAGCCTGTATAATTGACACACCTATAATTGATATTTATACTTATTTCAGTGCTTTCCCCGGTATTGATGAGTTAGAGGCTATAGATGTGAAGGATTATGAGGAGATGTTTAAAGTATATCCTAAAGCCCAATGGACTGTTGAGACAATGGAGAGGCGATATGGGTTTAAAAACTTCAAAGAAGTTAGAGAACGTATGAAAGAGTTTAATATTGTAGATTTGGTGGATTAAATCACCTGTCCCACTTTAACATTAATTGGCAGTGGTGAGGGTGATGAGGCGATGAATCAGGCCAAATTGTTTTATGATAAAGTATCTGGGCCAAAGGATATTCATATATTTAATGAGGAAGAGGGTGCGGATGCTCATTGTCAGGTGGCTAATTCAAGTTTAATGTTAGCCGTGATTTTTGATTGGCTGGAGAAAATATTTATAGAATATTAAATATCAAAAAAAAATTTTTTTTAATATAAATACATTTTTTTTTATTCGGATTCTTCATTTTGATTTTCTGCTTTTAGATAATTTTTTCTGATTTCTTCTGCTAATGATCTATCGTCTATTATTATTGGCCCTTCATATCCGCAGTCGTAACATATCCATAATGACCACATTACTGGATTAACCCATTTTATATTTTTAGATCCACAATTTGGACAATATTTAACTTCAACTTTCATTAAAAAATCCACCTACTACCAGTATTATATTTATTTATGTCCTATTTAATATGTTTATTTTACTCTATTAAATTTTTTTATTATCAAATTATGAATTGGAGAACTTTTAACCCTTAAAGTGACTCTGGATTACATTTTACCATTATGTTTTATTGTGGGGATTATCTTTTCAATTTATTTATGATTCATAATAGAATTCAATATAAATTAGATTCGATTATTTTAATTAAATTTAAATGTATTTGTGATTCATAATAATTACATAATTATATGAATTGTAGGAGAATTATGAATGACAAACTTAAAATACAAAGATTTTATCTTTTTGGCAAAATGATACGAGGAGATGAGAAAAAGGATTTTACAATAGTAAAAGCTGATTATAATGAGAGATTATTCCCTTAAATTATTAGGATATGAAAATAAGTGATGAATTCAAGGTGAAATTTTAATGTATAGGAAGATTTTATTACCTGTTGATGGGTCAGAGAATTCTAAAAGAGCAGCTGAACATGCTATAAATATTGCAGATGTTAGTAACGTCGATATTACGGTTTTATTTGTTGTGGAACCTTACTATCCTAAACTCCCGGTTTTACCTATTGCTACTTTACCTACGCCTGATGATAATTATTATCTTGAAGTGAGGGAAGAAAGTAAAATGATGATTAAAGATATTATGAATGAGTTAAAAGAGAATCAGTGTAAAGGTAAGTGTAATAATATTCATTTAGAATATTTAATTAAGGAAGGTAAAGCTTATATTGAGCTTCTTAAATCAATTGATGAAGAAAATGTTGATTTAGTGGTTATGGGAGCCTCTGGTAAGCATAGTACATTGGATAGATTAGTATTAGGAAGTGTCACTGAAAGAGTGGTAAGAGAATCTAAAGTTCCAGTTATAGTGGTACCATAAAAATAAATGTTGAAATTTTTTTTGTTATCCTCAAATTTTTTTTAGGATATTTATAATGATAAAATTGGTGATATATTTGAATCAAAATAATATTTTCGTTAATAATGATGATGGTGATGATTTTGGAGTATAAATGGATAGCCATGTCAAATGTTGTCATATCCTCTTTAATGGGAATGATAAACATGAGTATCGTTCTAATTTCCCTTCCCGCTATTTTTAACGGTATTCATATTAATCCATTGAATTCATTTCAATATCTCTTATGGATATTAATGGGTTATGGATTAGTTACTGCTACGCTGCTTTTAAGTTTCGGCCGGATATCCGATATGTATGGAAGAGTAAAAATGTTCCGGCTGGGCTTCCTAATATTCACATTAGGATCAGTTCTACTCTACTTGACGCCTTCCACTGGTGATGCGGGTGCATTAGAAATTATAATTTTCAGGATACTCCAAGCTGTAGGTACTGCATTATTCATGGCGAATAGTGCAGCTATACTTACCGATGCGTTCCCCGCTAATGAACGGGGAAAAGCTTTAGGTATAAATATGGTTGCATTAATGTCAGGACAATTCTTAGGCTTAATCTTAGGAGGTGTACTAGCAGTATTTGACTGGAGATACGTATTCCTAGTTAGTATACCATTCGGACTCTTCGGAACCGTATGGTCCTATTATAAACTGAAAGAATTATCTATTAAATCTGTGAAAACTAAAATTGATATTTGGGGAAATCTTATATTTGTTTTAGGCATCACCCTCCTACTTGTTGGAGTAACTTATGGATTAATGCCTTACGGAAGTAATCCTATGGGATGGAACAATCCTTGGGTTATAACCTCTATGATACTAGGATTAATTTTACTGATTCTGTTCCCATTTATTGAAAATCGGGTTGAATCACCCATGTTCCGTTTAGATTTATTTAAAATTAGAATGTTTACTTATGCTAATTTAACTGGCTTATTAAGTGCTTTAAGCCGGGGTGGTATGATGTTCATGCTCATATTACTATTGCAGGGTATATGGTTACCCCTTCATGGATATAGTTACAGTTCCACCCCTTTCTGGGCGGGGATTTACATGTTACCACTTACAGGTGGAATAATTATTATGGGACCTATTTCTGGTATATTATCGGATAAGTATGGACCACGCTGGATAGCTACCATGGGAATGGTTCTTTGTGCATTAGCTTTCATATTATTAGCGGCGCTTCCTTATAATTTCACTTACATTGAATTTGGTTTAGTCTTGTTTATGATGGGAGTTGGAGGTGGAATGTTCGGTTCACCTAACAGTGCTTCCATAATGAACTCAGTCCCACCACAGGATAGGGGTGTAGCCTCGGGTATGATGTTCACCATAATGAACACCGCCTTTACAGCGAGTATGGCCATATTCTTCACCATAGTCATTGTGGGAATTACTCAAAGATTCCCCGAAGCTATGACCACTTCTCTAGCTAGTATAGGCGCTGTTAAATTAGCTCCCATATTAAGTAGTATTCCACCCACTGGAGCTTTATTTTCAGCTTTCCTAGGTTACAATCCAGTTAATGCTATATTAGCAGCTTTACCAGCACCACTTGTAGCACTTATACCCCATTCAACTTTGAATACATTGACCGGTACAACATGGTTCCCATCAACCCTTGCAAACGCGTTTCTACCATCATTGCGAACTTCATTTTATATTGGAGCAATATTCTGCATTATAGCCGCTATACTATCAGCACTCCGAGGAGAAAAATATATACATGAACATGAAGTACTCAAAACCAACACTGAAACAGATTTAAAACCAACGGAATTAGAAACAGAAGAGATAGCTCCATAAAAAAAAGTCTTAGGGGTAATAATCTATTCAAATATTTGGAGGAAGATTTATTTTTTCTCGATTTTATGTAAAAATCAGAACCAATAAACCTAAAACTCCTATAATAATCAGCATAATTGTGGCAGCATTATATTTTTTACTGTTAATGCTAGAATATTGATAAGCTCCTAAAGCGAAAATCATCTTATTTGGAGCGTTTGCCATGCTAAGTTCGCTTATAGAATTGTAAAGAGGACTGTAATCATGTCTTAAAGCACCACCAATGAAAACTGCCAGAATATACACTACGGGTCCAATAATCCCAAATATGGGATAAATTTTTTTTTGATAGTTACATTCCCTTTTTACCTTTAAATTTGGTATGATAGCAAATAAAAAAAATCTAATTAAATTTAAGTGAATGAAAATTTGAAGGTGAATTTTTTTTGATAAGATTAACTAAAACGAAATTAGTGAAAGCGGAAAAACGAGGAGTTACTTATGTTTGTGATTCACGTAGCATAGATAGAAAGGAATTAGGTATTAATGGTGAGGTTAGAGATACTTTTATAGGTACTTTTGAGAGGTATGGGGGTAAAAATGGATGGTCTGGTCAAAGAACTGTTTTATTAAAAGACATTAAAAATAATGAGGGTAAAGTTATAACCGGTCATCTTTGGTTTAATTTAACTAAAGGTTTCCAGAAGTTACATATGAAAAATGGGGATATTATTCAGTTTGATGCCCGAGTGAAATCATATGTTAAAGGTTATGATAAAATTGACAGAAAAATTGATTATAAATTATCATATCCTACGAAACTTAAAAAATTATTGATTTGATATAGAATCATTATGATGAAAATTATAGAAATTTTCCACTTTAAAAATACTTTTTTATTTAAATAGTTTTCGTGTTTGTATTGATGAAGACCATAAATAAAAGTACAAAATTAGGTTGTGGATGATGAATAGTATTAATGAGCAAGACTTTGTGATGAATTTTTTTTATGAAATGAAATTTATTTATAGAATCACATATATAATAAGAGAAAAGGCCTGAGGGACTCTTTATACGAAATTAAAGTCAATATTCATTTAATTTTATTTAATCACTCATACACAAAGTATTTATATAACCTCTAACCCATCGATAATATAGTGTATAAAAAAAATATGAGGTGATTTATAGTGGCTCAATTAGGTGGCCAAGGTGGCCAACAAGTTTTAATATTACCAGAAGGTACTAACAGATTTTTAGGAAGAGACGCTCAAAGAATGAACATATTAGCAGGTAAAGTTCTAGCAGAAACCGTTAGAACAACTCTCGGTCCTAAAGGTATGGATAAAATGTTAGTAGACTCTCTAGGTGACATAGTAGTAACTAATGATGGAGTAACCATCCTTAAAGAAATGGATATAGAACATCCTGCAGCTAAAATGCTAGTAGAAGTAGCTAAAACCCAGGAAGATGAAGTAGGCGACGGAACTACCACAGCAGTAATTATAGCAGGAGAATTACTTAAAAAAGCTGAGGGACTCCTAGATCAGGATATTCACCCCACCATTATTGCAATGGGATACAGACAAGCAGCTGAAAAAGCACAAGAAATCTTAAATGTTATATCAATCGATGCAGATGACCGTGAAACTCTCCTGAAAGTAGCAATGACCGCTATGACTGGTAAAGGAACCGAAAAAGCTAGGGAACCATTAGCAAAACTAGTTGTCACTGCAGTGAAACAAGTAGAAGAAGATAAAGAAATCGATTCAGACCATATAAAAATCGAGAAAAAAGACGGTGCAACCATCGACGATTCAGCATTAGTACAGGGAGTTATAATTGACAAAGAAAGAGTACACCCTGGAATGCCTAGTAAAGTTGACGATGCTAAAATAGCCTTATTAAACAGTGCAATTGAAGTAAAAGAAACAGAAGTAGACGCTGAAATTCGAATCACCGACCCAAGTCAAATGCAAGCTTTCATTGAACAAGAAGAACGCATGATCAAAGATATGGTTGACAAAATCGAAGATGCCGGAGCTAACGTACTATTCTGTCAGAAAGGTATAGATGACTTAGCACAACATTACCTATCTAAAGCAGGTATCATGGCTGTTCGAAGAGTTAAAAAATCTGATATGGAAAAACTCTCCAAAGCCACCCAAGCTACCGTGGTCACTAACATTGAAGACCTAACCTTAGACGATCTCGGAGAAGCTGGAGTAGTTCGTGAAAGGAAAATCTCTGGTGACGAGATGATATTTGTGGAAGAATGCAAAGATCCTAAAGCCGTTACCTTACTAGTTAGAGGTTCCACAGAACACGTGGTTGACGAAATCGAGAGAGCAGTTGAAGACGCTATAGGAGTTGTAGCAGCAACTGTAGAAGATGGTAAAGTAGTAGCTGGTGGAGGAGCAGCTGAAATAGCTATAGCTAGAGGATTAAAAGAATACGCTGACACTATAAGTGGAAGAGAACAGTTAGCTGTAGCTGCATTCGCCGAAGCTTTAGAAGTAGTCCCTAAAACCTTAGCAGAAAACGCTGGACTGGACAGTATTGACTCACTAGTTGATTTAAGAGCAGCTCATGAAAAATCTTTATACATGGGACTTGACGTCTTTAAAGGCGGTGTAAGGGACATGTACAAAGGTGGAGTAATTGAACCTCGCCGAGTGAAAAAACAGGCTATCCAATCAGCAGCTGAAGCAGCTGAAATGATTCTAAGAATCGATGATGTTATAGCATCCAGCAGCTCTGGGAGACCAGGACCTGAAGATATGGAAGGTATGGGCGGAATGCCCGGTGGAATGCCACCTATGATGTAAGGTTAAATTAACCTTACCTTCTAAATTTTTTTTTTAAATAAATTTTTTT
>Ga0182014_10001041_pt1 | contig 37730 bp, 29 predicted proteins | sample 612S2DmetaG_FD_120489 | JGI IMG/M metagenome (GOLD analysis project Ga0182014, IMG submission 120489) | Permafrost microbial communities from Stordalen Mire, Sweden - 612S2D metaG | ecosystem: Environmental > Terrestrial > Soil > Wetlands > Permafrost | place: Sweden: Stordalen | collected... | reverse complement strand
GATCTGTTGCCATTGCGTTTCGGTCAAATCAGTCGGGTAACACTTGGGAGTTTGCATCCCAAGCCCAAACCAAATTCCGTGCAGTACCGGAAGCTCAAAATCACTTTTTCAAACACGCTCTAATGCGCAGCGCCTGCTCCAAATGCCCGATCGCTTCTGGTATCCGGCCCGCCTGTCCCAAGGCAACCCCGAGGTTGTAGTGCGCCTCGGCATAATCGGGCTTGATCCGTAGCGCCTGCTGGTAGTGCTCGATGGCTTCCGGGATCCTGCCCGATGCCATCAAGGCAACCCCGAGGTTGTAATGCGCCTCCGCGAAATCGGGCTTGATCCGCAGCGCCTGTTCCAAGTGCCCGATCGCTTCTGGTATCCGGCCCGCCTGTCCCAAGGCGATCCCCAAATTGCAGTGCGCCTCCGCGAAATCGGGCTTGATCCGCAGCGCCTGTTCCAAGTGCCCGATCGCTTCCGAGATTCTGCCCGTCTGCTCCAAAACAACACCCAAACCGTCGTGCGCCACCCAATTATCCCGGGTCACATCCAGAGCGCGCCGAAACAGTGTCTCAGAGTCCCTCCAGTACTCGACCTGAACTCTGGACAGCGCCGCACACACCGCCAGCACTGCCGCCGCAGCAACGCATGTAATCGCTTTCAGGTGCCACCGCTCCATCGCGCGGGACGGCACGCTCCAGCACAGCATGATGAATAACCCAATCAACGGCAGATACGTATACCGGTCCGCCATGGACTGGCTCCCGACCTGCACCAATCCAATCGCCGGCACCAACGCCCCCAAAAACCAGAACCACCCCACGGCCAGATGCGGTTGGCGCCGCGCTTTCCGAATCACCGTGCATGACACCGCCGCCAAGATCGCCCCCGCCACGATCACCGCCCTCGGCCGCCACACCCGAAATGGATAAAAAACCGCCAGCCCACTCGGCCACACGGCCTTCTCCATGTACCGCACATACGACACCACCGCGTTGGCCATCCGCGCCCCCAACGACAGCCGCTCCAATGAATTGATTGCCCCTGCACTGTGCTGCGCCCAGATGGTCACCCCACACGACACCGCTGCCAGCGCGAAAAACGGAAGCTTCTCCCTGACCAACTCGCCGAAGCGCAACGGAGCGTTATTACCAACAACTGACGGAACCCACCGCGTCCTCCCCAGCGGCCAATAATCCAGCAGCAGCAGCACAAATGGTAGCGTCACCACCATCGGCTTCGCCATCAATCCCATCGCGTACCACCCAACCACCGCCGCATACCGCCCCCGCGTTGGCCGCTCCACATACCGCACGTACCCCCACATCGCCAACATCCAGAACAACCCGCTCAACACTGTCTTCCGCTCGGCCACCCAGGCCACCGACTCCACATCCAACGGATGCACCCCAAACAACGCCGCCACCCCCGCGCTCCACCACGTCGCCCCCGTCATCCGCCGCAACACCCAGAACAACAGCACCGTGTTCGCCACGTGCAACAACACACTCACCGCATGATGTCCGCCGGCGTTCCTCCCGAAGCATTCGCAGTCCAGCGCGTGCGACAGCCACGTCAGCGGATGCCAGTTCGCTGCGTGATATGCGGTGAACGCCCACATTACGTCCCGAATGGTCAATCCCCCCAGCACATGCGGGTTCGCGGTCACATACAGGTCGTCATCGTAGGTGAGGAACCCAGCATGCAACACCGGCCAGTACACGGCGGTAATCAACACCGCCAGACATACGCAGATCACGATGGCTTGTTGCCGTTGGCGAGGTGTACCCATTAGGTCTCCTAGCTTCTCTTCGCTCACGAGGCCAGTCTACCGCCAATGAAAGAGCGTTGACAATCCTGAGCGACGCGACAAGGCTGCCTGCAACCCCAGCTTTGCCCCCCCACCTGGAATTGCGGCCCTCGACAGCCCGCACCCGCCGCCGCCCCAGCCAACCTCACCAAAGCTCACCTCCGGACCACTCCCACCCCAACTTTTCCCACCAGCAGTACGGCCCCTATACCAGTTTCATACCAATACGGCCCCCAACCCACCGACTACGACCGACACCAACCGAAGGCCGCCGAAACGCGCATCTCGCGTGATCCGTGAGAATTGCGCTCCATCCGACTGAGCTTCAAAAGCATACAAAGATAGGTGGCGGCCCCAACGGGATTCGAACCCGTGTACCCAGATTGAGAATCTGATGTCCTAGGCCTCTAGACGATGGGGCCGCACAAAGGCAGAACTCAAGAGTCAGAATACCGAAGGACGCTTGGAAATCAAGCCCCTTGGCGCAGCCGCGTCAAAAGCTTGTCGTGGATCCCATCGAATTTCCCGTTGGAAAAGACCGCAACCACATCGTGCTCATGGAGATTGGGGACCAGCCGGTTGACGATCTCGTCGGCGCTGGGCGAATACTCCGCAACCCGTCCCTGGCTGCGCAGCTGTTTGATGATCGCCTCGGGGTTCAATCGCTCGTTCTCGCCCAGTTCCTGCAATCGGTCCACGCGGGAAATGAACACGCCATCGGCCAACGAGAGCGATTCGGCCAGTTCACGCTGAAATACATTGCGTCGCGTCGTATTGCTCCGCGGTTCGAACAGCGCCCACAACCGCCGTCGCGGATATTTCTCCCGAATCGCGCGGATCGTCTCGGCAATCGCCGTCGGATGATGCGCGAAATCGTCGAGCACGGTGACCCCCGCCTCTTCCCCGCGCACCTCCATCCGGCGTTTGATGCCGATGAATGACGAAAAGCCGCGCTGAATCTGCTCGCGCGACAAGCCCAACTCCGTCGCGCACACCACCGCCGCCGCCGCATTGTGCTGGTTGTGTTCGCCGGCCATCGGCAATGCAAAACCAGCCGCGTCGGCCTTCGTGAAAAACCGGACCCGGCAATGTGCTTTGGCAACCACGTCCCGCACGTTGGCGTCTTCGCCGTTGGCGACGATTATCCCGCGACGCGGCACGATGGCCACCAATTGGCGGAACGCGCGCTTCACCGAATCGAGATCGCGAAAAATGTCGGCGTGGTCGAACTCGATGTTGTTGAGAACGACCATGTCGGGCAGGTAGTGGACGAACTTGCTGCGTTTGTCGAAAAACGCGGTGTCGTACTCGTCGCCCTCGATAATGAAGTGCTTCCCCTTCCCCGCCCGCGCGCCGCATCCGAAATTATTGGGAATGCCGCCAATCAAAAATCCGGGCGCCAGCCCGGCCGACTCCATCACCCACGCCAGCAACGAGGTCGTCGTCGTCTTGCCGTGTGTCCCCGCGATCACCACGGAATGTTTGCCGCGCAGAAAACCATCCCGCACCAATTCGGGCAACGAACACATGGGCAACCGCTCGTCGAGGGCGCGCTCGACCTCGGGATTGCCGCGTTTCATCGCGTTGCCGATGACGATCAGGTCGGGATGATGATCGAGATTCGATTCGCGAAAGCCCAACAGGACGCGGATGCCGCGCGATTCCAGAAACGTGGACATCGGCGGATAGACGTTTTCGTCGCTGCCGGTGACCGTGTGGCCGAGTTCGCGGCACATCGCGGCGACGGACGCCATCGCGGTGCCACAAATCCCCACAAAATGCATCCCGCGCTGCGCGGGACAAGCGCTATTGACCTCCTCGTTCAACATCACTAGGGTTCCCCGTGCGAGCTTGTACCAGAAATGTCGAACACAATCAATGTTTCTGATTTTTCTCTCGCCCTCACACTGGAATGCGGCCAGGCCTTTCGCTGGCAGCGCCACGCCGGCGGCTGGTTCGTCGGCGTTGTCGGCAAACAAGTCTGGCGTCTGCGGCAAATGGATAGCAGCCTGCAGTGGCGTGTGGAGGGCCACGCTCCGTCGTGGCCGCCGGTTGCCATAACGTCCCGGTCGACGAGAGCGGGGACGCTCCCCTCTCCCTTCAGGGGAGAGGGTCGGGGTGAGGGTGGCGTTCCTTCCGCTGTCACACATTATCTCGCCCTCGACGTTTCCCTGCCCAAGATCTTCGCGACCTTTCCCAGCGACCCCCTGCTCCACCAGGCCGCCCGCGAACATCGCGGCCTGCGCGTCATCCGCCAGGAACCCTGGGAATGTCTCACCTCGTTCATCGCCAGTTCGTCGAAACAGATCGTCCAGATCCGCCAAATCGTCCATCTGTTGGCCCAGCGGTTCGGCGAGCCGATTGACGCCGAGCACCACGCCTTCCCGACCGTTTCCGCCATCGCCCGCGCCTCGCACCAACAACTCTGGGATTGCAAACTCGGCTTTCGCGCGAAGAACCTCCTCGCCGCCGCGCGCATGATCGACAGCGGCCAGCTCGACCTCCACGCGTTGCGCTCGATGGAATACGACCGCGCGCTGGAAGAATTGATCAAGTTGCCCGGCGTCGGCGAGAAAATCGCCAATTGCGTGTTGCTGTTCGCCTGCGGATTCAACCACGCCTTCCCCATCGACGTCTGGATCGAGCGCGCCCTCCGCCGCATCTATTTCCCCGGCAAAAAACGCGTCACCGCCCGCGAGTTGAGACAGTTCACCCGCTCCCACTTCGGCCCCTACGCCGGCTGGGCCCAGCAATACCTCTTCTTCAACGAACGCTCGCAACGCCGCCGCATCTAGCACCGATAATTGACAGGCCGCAGTTTGCCCCGATTTCGAGACCGTCCCCGACTCCGAATTTGACCCCAAATCTCGCCAAATTCGCTGTTTTCTGCCAAAAACGAAGCCATTCCCAAAACGCGACGTCGTGCATTCTAACCATCTATTGCTCAAGCTCATAGACATGCACTCAGGAAAACTATCCTTGGCTTTGTTTTGTAAAACAAAGCCAAGTGACAAAATGGCACAGGTGCTCTCCCAACAGGCTATCGCCACGATAGTTACAGATTCGTTGGCTCCCCGGAACATTGGCTTTGTTTTGCACAAATGCGTTTATGAGGGCTTGGGTACCCCTGTAGCCGCGCTCGGCGAGCGCGGACGCGTCTCCGCGCCCCATCTCCAACCCCACCACAACCCCAACGCAACACCTATCCATGCGATGAAGTATATCCTATAACGATAACAAGTCAACTCCAAAGCGATAGCCACAAGCTGGGCGCGCTGCTACCGATAAACACGTCGTCTGGTAGGGACGGCTCGCCGAGCCGTCCACGCTTGGCTGGTCAGCCTCTTGGAGGGCGAGCCTCCCGGCGAGCCGCAGCCGCGCGCATATCCCCGATGCGTCATTCCGAGCTTGTCGAGAAATCTCCGTAACCCATTGACGGTTAATGTTGTTCCGCCCTACAATATACGTTGTTCGATTAGGACATATCGACGCAGTAGAGACGGTCAACCCGTGGCAGCCGCATAAGTCATGTCAGAACAAGACGTAAGAATCGAAACAATCGACGAGAACTCCCCGTACCTTTCTACTGTCAAATCTTTGGGGGATGCGAACTCAAGAACGCTAGGATTCCTACCTGGGGCAGCATTTGATGCCAGCGCGGCGAAAGGCACCATTTTGGTGGCTGTAGCTGATACTGCTTGCGTTGGGTATCTGCGTTATATGCCAAAGGCCAACAATAACAATGACGGAGGAAAAGTATGCCAGATAAGACTTTGTTGCTCTCAATCCGTCCAGAATTCGCCAATAAAATTTTTGAAGGAACGAAAACGGCGGAATTACGACGGACTCGACCGAGAGTGACGAGAGGCGATTGGGTCTATGTCTACGTTGCGGCGCCAGTAAAGGCATTACGGGGGGCCTTCCGAGTCGCCAAAGTAATTGACGACCTACCACACAGACTTTGGCATAAGGTGAAACGCGTCGCCGGCGTCACCCGCAAACAATTTGATGAGTATTATAAGGGCGCAGAAAGAGCCTTTGCGATCTTGCTGGAAGACGTTCAACACTTCTCGGAATCCGTTGATCTGACGGGACTAAGGAAGAGGTGGCCGGGTTTCCGGCCACCACAATGTTACCTTTACATCCCGACCTCACGACTCGCTTCACTCAGGCTTGCAGCAATCACATAAGAATTTCCGTGAATCACTCCACCGGCGCTACGTCTTGCCGCGGCAGCGGAACCGCCCGCCCAGTACGCCAATTCCCGCCCTCACCCCAAACTCTTCATATCAATCACAAACCGGTACTTCACGTCGCTCTTGACCACACGGTCGTAGGCCTCGTTGATCTTTTGGATCGGAATCAGTTCGATGTCCGACGTGATGCCGTGTTCGGCATAGAAATCGGAGGGGCGGATAACCGGGGCGCGCATGGGTGAACGCCCGATTATACCCTCTCGGCTGGTGCGATGATCAGTCGAAATTAGGGCTGGACATTGCTGTTGGGCGCGTGTTTTACTGGTTTCTAGGGAAGTTATGAAGTCCATGGGAATCCGCTCCATTTTCGTTGCGGCGTTCGTGTTGCTTCTGGCCGGGCGACCTTCCGAAACGAACGCTGGAACGCTGACCAATCTTCACTCCTTTATCGGCAGTGATGGGTACTGTCCGGTGGGCGCTCTGGTGCAGGGTAGCGATGGCAATTTCTACGGCACGACCGCAGGCGGCGGGGCGAACTCCTTGGGCAATGTGTTTTCGATCAGTCCAAGCGGAACCCTGACGAATCTTTACTCCTTCAGCGGCCCCCCTAACGACGGGAGCCATCCACATTCTTCGCTGGTGCCGGGCAACGACGGCAATTTCTACGGCACGGCTTACTCGGGTGGGGCCAGCAACGCAGGCATCGTGTTCCGGATCAGCCCGAGCGGCAGCTTTACGAACCTATGGTCATTCACCGGCGGCAACGACGGGGCATATCCACAGGCCGGGTTGGTTCAAGGGAACGACGGCAATTTCTACGGCACCACGTACTCGGGTGGGGACAGCAACGCAGGCACCTTGTTTCGGATCAGTCCGAGCGCCAGCTTCACGAATCTTTGGTCATTCACCGGCGGCAGCGACGGGGCCAAGCCATGGGCCGGGCTTCTGCAGGGCAGCGATGGCAATTTCTACGGCACCACGTACTCGGGAGGCGACAGCAACGCAGGCACCGTGTTCCGGATCAGTCCGAGCGCCAGCTTCACGAATCTTTGGTCATTCACCGGTGGCAGCGATGGAGCCAATCCAGAGGCGGGGCTGGCGCAGGGTACCGATGGGGATTTCTATGGGACGACTGCGCGCGGCGCGACGAGCAACGCAGGCAGCGTGTTTCGGATCAGTCCAAGTGGCACCCTGACGACTCTGTACTCATTCAGTGGCGGCAGCGATGGGACCGCGCCATGGGCTGGGCTTTTGCAGGGCAGCGATGGCAATTTCTACGGGACGACCGCGGGTGGCACCGGCACGGTGTTTCGGATCAGTCCGAGCGGCAGCTTCACAAACCTTTACTCCTTTCAGGGAACCGATGGGTCCAATCCAAGCGCAGGGTTGGTGCAAGGCATCGACGGCGCTTTCTATGGGACCACCCGCTTCGGCGGGGCGGCCTCCGACGGCACGGTGTTCAGGTTGATCGTTCCGCTCAGCCCCCCACCCAATCAAATCTCTGGAATCTGGTTGGACGGCACGAACATTGTCATAACCATCCCGTCCATCGCTGGCGAAATATATCAGTTACAGTCTCGCGAGTCGTTGGTTGACGGCGACTGGTCCAATGTTGCGGACGCATGCGTCAGCAATAGCATCGGCGGCTCACTGACTTTGACCGACTTCGGCGCGGCCTCTCAAGCGCAACGGTTTTATCGGTTCGGCATCACGCCTTGATTTCTGTTGGCGAAGATCCGAGTTCCAACCGCTTCAACGCCTGCTCTGTAGATGAAGACTTTGGTGTCGCCACCGCGTGAGCCGTTCGGCGGACGGCTGGAACCGAGAAAATGAGCGGATACGCGACAAAAAGACTCATTGTTCAGTATCAGCTACAAACACCATGAGAACTGTCCTTTTTCCCGAACCATACAGCCGCAGCCTGATCTGGCGGCTACAAGCCCCCTTGAGTCTTTATCATTGACATTTCCCACAAAAAACCCCATAAGGGAGCGCGTCGTAAGCAGTTATTGATGCGAGTGGAGAAGATTAGAAGCATTCAAATCGGTTTTTCTAATCATCACACTTTTAATTGTAGGACTTGGGGTAAATAAGGAATGTATACGCGAAGTCTGCCCGCTTGGGTACTTGCGGTTCTGGTGTTGTTACCGCCCGCCTTGGTCAACGCCAACACAGTCAGCTACGGCGATCTGATTGGAACCAAGACGGAATTTCTTGGTGTTCAGGAAAGTTCCGGGACTGACACCGCTCCGCTTTTCGGCACTCCGAAGTTGTCGGGGAATTCTCTGATCTTCAGCCACATGACTTTCAGCTCCTACGCGACCAATGGGGCAAGTGACACTACGGATGGCCAACTGGACGCAACCATTCAATCCGTGGGCAATCCCGGCTATTACATCGACAAACTCACCCTTCAGGAAGTTGGAGACACGACTCTGACCGGCACGGGCACTTCCGCAACATACTCCAGCGTTGGCACCAGCGTCTTTCTACAGATTCTCCAAGTCGATAATGTGGATTTATCTGTCCCGGAGTGGATAGACCTCAACATGACGATGAGCGAAAGCGGCCAGTGGACTCTTGCAAATGGGCCGCTCAACGCACATTCGTGGAACGGCGCGCTGACAGTGGACTTGTCGACGATCCTCGCGGGAGACGGCATTCCAGGTCATGCAACCCAGGTGGCGTTCGAGATGGATAACTCCCTGGCAACCGCCAGCGAAGCCAATACCACCGCGTATATTGCCAAAAAAGCCGAGGGTCTTTCAGTAACACCGATCATTCTGCCCGAACCCAGCGCTCTCTCCCTCTTGGTGCTCAGCGGAGTATTGCTGATGGCCGGGCGGTTCGGACGGAAGCACTGATCGCTTCGTAAGAAGTTCGTCTCTCGCCCCTGTGCAGGCGAGTGGGTGCGGACCAAGCTCGACCAGTTGCCCGCCGCGCCCCTCACCCCAGTTCCCGCCTCACACCAGCGATTTCATGTCGATCACGAACCGGTATTTGACGTCGCTCTTGACCACACGGTCGTAGGCCTCGTTGATCTTTTGGATCGGAATCAGTTCGATGTCCGACGTGATGCCGTGTTCGCCGCAAAAATCCAGCATCTCCTGCGTCTCGCGTATCCCGCCGATCAGCGACCCGGCCAGTTGACGACGTTTGGCGACGAGGCTGAACGGCGCCACCGCGTGCGGTTTGTCAGGTATGCCCACCAGCGTCATCGTGGCGTCGTGCTTCAACAATTCCAGGTAGGCGTTGACGTCGTGCGGCGCGGCCACCGTGTCGAGAATGAAATCAAAACTGTTCGCGTGTTTCTTCATCTCGGACTCGTTCTTCGAAATCACCACTTCCTTCGCCCCGAGCCGGATGGCATCCTTCACCTTGCCCGGCGACGTCGTGAACAACACGACCCGCGCGCCGAACGCATTCGCCAGTTTCACCCCCATGTGTCCCAGCCCGCCGAGGCCGACAATGCCCACCTTCTGCCCATTGCCCACCTTCCAATGGCGCAACGGCGAATACGTCGTGATCCCCGCGCACAGCAACGGCGCCGACGCCGCCAGATCGAGCCTCTTGGGCAACCGCAACGCAAACGATTCGTCCACCACGATACTCTCGGAATAGCCGCCATACGTGGCGCCGCCGTGCCGCCGGTCCTGGCCGTTGTACGTCCACACCGGACCGAGGTCGCAAAGTTGTTCCTCACCCGATTTGCACGGTTCGCAAACACGGCACGAATCCACCATGCATCCCACCGCCGCCAGCTCGCCTTCCTTGAACTTGCGCACGCGCGAGCCCGCCTTCGCCACGCGCCCGACGATTTCGTGCCCGGGCACGCACGGGAACGTCGTGCCCGCCCATTCGTCCCGCGCCTGATGCACGTCGGAGTGGCACACCCCGCAGTACTGGATTTGGATTTCAATTTCTTCCGGGTCGGGATCGCGACGGTGAAATGAAAACGGAACCAGCGGCGTGGTCGCGCTCAACGCCGCATAGCCTTTGGTATTATGCATGATCTTCCTCCTGAATTCTGAATTCGCCGACGTGAATCTACGACAGAAACATGCTTTGTCCAATCATTCCACGACAAAGAAACTTCCCGCGCTCACTCCACAGGCGTCGCTTCTTGCGGCGGCGGGTCAACGTGAGCGGATGACGGAGAGATGCTCCCGGATGGCGGCGCGCAGGGATTGTTCGCGGTCGGTAGTTGCGGCCAGGGCGGACCCGAACGCCGCGACAGCTTCTTTGCGCTTGCCTTGTTTGAGGTAGACAGTTCCGAGTGTGTCGAAAAAATACGCCTTGCGGGCCGGGAACAATTCCACCGCCCGCTCGCACAACTTCACCGCCGCATCGAGGTTCTCTCCCATCTCACAATACGTGTACGCCAGATTGTTCATGGCGTCGGCATTTTGCGGATCGATTTCGACCGCGCGCGCAAACGCCTTCGCCGCCCCGGCCAGGCGATGCTCCTTGAGCAGCGCGTTGCCGAGATTCATCCGAAAATATGAGTTCTCGGGACGCATCTGCGTGGCGGCGATGTACTGCTGCGTCGCCGATGCAAGTTCGCCCGCCCGTTCGAAGAACACGCCGAGATCGTTGTGTTCCTCCGCCGACAAATGCCACGTCGCTTTCTCCGGCGGACAGACCAGCAGCGTCCAGTTGCCGGCCCGGTCCCAATGCCGCTGAAAATCCTCCAGCCGCATCTCGAAGCGCGCGCGCGCGTCCGAATGCACGGTCACGATCTGGCGAAAACTGTCCCAACCCAGCACCACGAAGTAGTGCGGCTGCTCGCCGAACCGGCCGAGCACCAGCAGCGGCACCCCCGCCGCCAGCTTTTCCCGGAGATCGTCGAGCGACCCGTGATACTGCCGCACCCACAGATGGAACCGGCGCGCATAGTCACCCAGCTCGCTTGTGAGCGTGCCACCGACATCCGGCAGATAGATCGCGCCGGCGATTTCGTCCTGCGACACGGGATGGCCGTAATAGTTCGCCAACATCGCCAACGCCGCCGGCCCGCAATAGTTCGGTTTCTGCGCGATGAAGGGGACCTTGAGGACATCATCGCCGGCGAGTGCAACGCGAGGAATGCAAACGAACGCACACAGGAGCAGGAGAACGGCGTGGCGCATCATCCGATGCGGAAACATATGTCGCGGACGGCTTTCTTGCCGACGCGCTCCTGGACTTTCTGCAACATGAGCGGTTTGTGGTACCGCGACAGTTCCTGCAACCAGACCGGATGATCGACCGTCACCACGAGCAGCCCGTTGCGCAGGCTGACGGGCTGGGCATGCCGCGCGATATCCGAGCCGACGATCTCCGACCAAAGGAAGAATACCTGTGATTGCTGGAGGCGTTGTTCGAGTCCCAGCTTTTTCATTACCTGCGGGACGAGTTGGCTGGCGGGGCTGCCAGTGGGGATGTCCGGACTGGCGCCGAACGGCTGCCATTCGCGAAGCACGCGGGCTCGCAACGCAGGCGTCATCGGGCCCGCGGTTGCGGAGTTGGTTGTGCGGGGGCGGCGGCCGCTTCAGCGGAAACTTGCGCGCCGTCATGGCCAATGGCTTCGACAGGACAACCCTCCATGGCTTCCTTGCAGAGTGTGTCCTCCTCCGGCGACGTCGGTTGTTTGTAGACGAAGCTGTAGCCGCCGTCTTCATTGCGCGTGAAATTGTCCGGTGCCGTCTCACGGCACAGATCACAATCGATGCACTGGTCGTCCACATAGAACTTCCCGGGCACGTTGTCAGAATAGCGGTTTGCAAATGCTGCCATGTTCCCCACTCTCCGTGAGCGTAGTCAGTATAACAGAGCCCCAAACCGTTTCAACAGTATTCTTGGCCCGCAACCGCGCCATGGCAACCAATTGCGCTCACGCTTGAAACCGCAGGATCGCGCCCATGCGGCCGGCGTCGCGCAGCGCGGTCGGGCCCGCGAACAGGAGAACCAGAAGGCGCCTGCCAAAACGCGTGGCGCGGCCAAAGGCAAGGTTGAATGAAGTGACGGCTTGGGTTCGCACCCGGTCTGCGACCGTCGGTCGTTTGGAGGGCCACGCTCCGTCGTGGCCGCCTGTCGTTCGTCGTTCCCATCCCGCGAATCCTTAACCACCTACCGGCATAGCCCACGTTTGGCCGAAGGCGCTCGGTCATCACGTGGCACCCGCCGCCAACGCCGCCCCCGTTGAACAGGCGTCCCGCCTGTTATCATTCTGGCCCCCTTGAACGTTCCGCGTTGAACGTTGGACGTTAAGCGTTGATCTGTACCAACCCCCACGCCGCGCTTGCGTCGCAAATCACCCGCTTGTAGACTGAAACTAAGTAGCGGGTGCTCAAATGAGAACCAAATCCAGACAGAGGTCGAAAATGACCCGTTTCGTCCGACCAATCGGCCCGCCCCCAGAACATGCCAGCAGGTGAAATGTGTACATTTCTGCCGAAACGCTTGACGATCTCCTGATGCGCGTCCTTGAGAAGCTCCTTAGCACCAAGAACCACGTCAAGCCAAGTCGCGGAGAGGCGACGGAGATGACCGGCGTCTTGCTCAAAATCAGGAATCCAAGGGCGCGACTCAGTCGCACCGAAACGAAGGGCACAATATTCAGTTGCATAGGTGAACTTTTGTGGTACCTAGCCGGAACCGACGACGTTGGCTTCATTGCATACTAAGTCCGCCAGCCGCCGTTTGAGCTTCTCAGCAACCGGCGCTCCTAATTCGGCTTTCGCTCTGGCCTCATTCTCACAGAGCTTACGAAGCGCCTTGTTGGCAAATGCAAGTTCCAACGCCGCCACGATAGTGGATGCAGCTAACGCGGTCAACGCATTCCTCCTTCCCTAAAGTGTAGACGCCCTCACCGCCTCACCATTCATAAAGCCACGTTGACCGAGGCCCACGACTAGCGTTGGCGTTTTCAGCCTGTCTGGTCGCGAGTATGCCACGTCCGACATTGACTTCAAGCCGGTTGCTCGCCTGACGGCACGGAAGCTCCCTTGCGACGGGCTGACTTTCGGACAGTTGTAGCCAGTCACCTTTAACTTCACCACAGGGCATGACCTCGGGGGCGCTGTTCGCCGTCAACATGCTGGTGGGAACGGAGGGCGGAGGGACGTTTGCCTTCGAGGAATTGCGGGACGACCTGAAAGCGGCGGGCTTCGTCGGAGCCAGGGTGCTGTGGCACGACGAGGGGATGAACGCAGTGATTGTTGCCAGAAAGCGATCATAGCGACCGACTACCGATTCACAGCTTTCATGGTCAAGAGGAACCGCTAAAACGTGTAGTTCGCGCTGACCGACACGTCGTTTACGTCGTAGGTGTTGCCCGGGATATTCGACCCTCGCGTTTGATACAGGTAGGAGAACGACCCGGTCAGATGTTTGGTAAACGTCCGCTGCAAACCGAAACCGACCTGGATGAGGTCGGCGGTTTCTTTGCTTCCACTCAGGGACTCCAGATGGGTCCAACCGATCTGGGGCGAAAGCGTGAGGTATCGGTTCAGACGATGCGAAATGATGTAGTTGACGCCGGTGGCTTGCGTGATGCTGGAACTCTTGAGCAAGAGCGCAACGCCGGGGTTGCGGTAAAACGAGAGGCTGTGCGTCGTGTTCGGACGGAGCGGATGGGTGTAACTCAGCGTGACGTTCGAGTCCACGCCGTCAATGTGCTGCACGCCGTTGGTCTTGGTGGCCGCCAACTCCTCATGCGTCCAGCCCAGGCTGATCGTGCCGTTGAGACTCGGCGTGATCTGGCCATTGACGCCGGCATCGAGCGAGTAACCGGTGGAATCCCGCAGGGTCGGGTCGGCCAGATAGGTCAACCCATAGGAATTGCGCAGGAACACGGAATAACCTTGCGCCAGCATGAACGATGGCGTGAACGAAAATTGATAATCCGTTTCCTCCTGGGTCGAGTCGCTCGGATAGATGTAGTCGGTGCGCTGAACCGCGAACGTCGTCGCGAACTTCCCAAATTGTCGGGTAGCGCTCCCGCCTACCAGGTTCATGTACTCCTCGATCCGGGAGCGGTTGACGGCAAACGTGTTCTCCAACGGATCATTGGTGAAATTGAACGTGTCGAACACGAGCACGGTCCATTCCGCCACGTACATCGGCAGCGTCAACGAGGCGGTCAACGGCGCCCCGAAACTGTCCGATGTTACCCCCGTGAGGGACTTGGTGTACGTCGCCGACATGGTCAACGTGAATTGCTCCCCGCCAGCAAACGGCAGGTAGACGCCTCCGTTGAGGGTCGGCCCCAGCGTCAGCAACACGTCACTCTTTGGATGATTCGGGCTGGTGTTCGCGTTATCGCGGAAATCCGCGCCGGCCGTAACGCCTCCCGTCATTTGGACTGGGCCCCATTTGAAGTTCTGGGCCATGGACGCGCCACCCGGCCCGATCACCGACCAGGTCAGGGAAACGAGTGCAACACTCCTCAGAAGTCTATGGTGCGGTCTCATTCCCTGTTACACGATGCGGCGAACGTGTGTTGCATCAACCGTGCCCATCGTATGCGGGGCCGCCAACACTGTAAATTAAAAAAGGCCTGCCTGCCTATGTAATTGCAGGCCTGCGGTTACCAAAATTCGGTTACCGCCTTCTCGCAGGGCGTGGCGGCGGCGTGGGCCGGACGTCTTCCTGCGTCCAATGGTGAAGCATGTCCTGATAATTAACGTTCAGCGTCGCACCAAGCCCGATCATGCACAGAATCGCCAGGCTGAACACGATGTACCCCGAATAATCGTGGTACACCTTCATCGCCAAATCCTGCCCAAACCCCTGCGCCACAAGCGCTACCGTTGTGATCCGCGCCAGATTCCCCACCACCGCCAACGGTATGCTCGACACGAATAGCACCCATTTCTTCCATGTGCCGTTCATCGTCACATACCCATACAGCGACGTCAGCGCGACCAGCGCCACCAGCGACCGTATCCCGCTGCACGGGTCGGCCACCTCCAGCGGCATGAACCGGTTCAGCTTCGAGTAAATCCCCGTCCCCTGCTGGTACACCTCCACCCCGATCAGGTTCAGCGTCACCGTCGCCACATGCGCCACAAACAGTCGCAGCGGGAACGACACATAGGCATCCAAAAAGTTCAGCGGGATCATGAAAAACAAGAACGCGCACGGGAACCACAGCTCCTTCGCCCATGCCCATCCCGCCAGATACAGCACCAACCCAAAAATCAGCACCACCAGCGACCCGGCGACCAATCGCGCATTCGCTGCCTTCACGCCCGCCCAATACAGCGCCACCGCCAGCAGGATCACCGCCAGCCCGCTGTTCGCCGTGCTCAACGGCACCCGACGCAGACCCTTCCGCCACTTCCACACAAACAATCCCGCCGCGATCACCGGCACCACATATCCATGGGCATAGTCGGAGCCCCGCCCCCAATACACCCATAACCACGCGAACAGCGACAGCGGATGCACCCCCGACGCGCACGTCTTGCTCACAAAATATGCGTAGAAAATCAGCGCCAAGCCCACGCCCCCCATCACCCATCGACGCCGCTCCTCCGCATCCGACGGAAACGCCACCCGCGGCACGCCTTCCGTCGCGCCCGAACCGCCCAGCCACCGCCTGATCTCTTCCAAGCTCATATCATTGCGCTAAATTGCGCCTAATATCTTGAGTCCGAACACCATAAAAGTCAAACCGAGCGGCGAGGGGCTAGCCGGGGCGTGGCGCTGGCTCAGCGCGTCCCACTTCAGCCAGGGCTTCATGCTTCCCTCGTCACGCATAATATATGGCACGACCATGTATCGTCGCTTCCCCTTGCTTTGTTCGGCGGTCGCCACGAACTTCGCCGAACTTCGTGCCCTTCGTGATCTTCGTGGTGAGGAACGCTGACGCTTCGTATCTGCGTCCATTCGCAACTGCCGCTGCCTTCGTGCCCGCGCTTGTCTTCGCTGCCGTTGGCTTTGCGGACCGCCTCGCATGCGTAAAACAATAAAGTCGGAAACTGTCCAAGCAACTTACTCGCCGTCCAAGCAACTTACTCGCCGTCAAAGCAACTTACTCGCCGTCAAATCGGTGCGGTAACCCGACTGGCGCATTGGATAACCAAGCTCACCGCAGCGGGTATTCCAGCTGGCTAATAACCTCAAAAATGGAAGGTGTCGCACTCAAGTTACCGCCTCAAGCGGCCCGCAACCGGTTGTGCCTGTTGAGTTTAAGCGGACGGAGTCGCACGGCAGTCTTGGTTCGGTCCGTGCCGCAACGGGCAGACTCTTGCCGGGTTCTGGGGCTGTTTTCTCCCGAGGAATTGTCTTGCCTTTTATCAGGTCACCAGCTACCCTCCCGCCCGACGAGTTAGTGTGCCGTTGTGAGATGCGAGTATGGAAGATGTGGTGGGTGAGATTTCTAACGTCTTTAATTCTTACTGAGGTGACGGTGCCTCGCTGGCATCGGGAGGTTCGGATATGAAGCGAGTTCACGGGGTGACGATAAGTGTGAAGACTCTTCGTAGTCTTGTTTTGCTCGGTAGCTTTTTATTTTGCATGACTTTTCATGCCCAAGCAACCTTGCTGGGAGTCGGTAGTGACCCTAACACGTGGCCAAACGTCCCGAATTTGTATTCGCCGGGCTTGACGATTTCGTACGATGCGGGCAGCCAACTGTTCACCGTAACGGGGGCCACTTCGGACTATATTGACCCAGATTTGAATGACAACTTTGTGCTGGACGACTACGCTGGCTTTCTTACCGGGACGTTTAGTTTGTCTGCGACCGTTACCACCAGCGGTACCTTGGTGAGCGGCACGGTGACGCTTGCCTGTGCATCCGGGGTTTACGACCCGGGCTACGACCCGACCCCGATCATTGGTCCCGGGACGTTACTGCAAGGAGATCTAACAGCTTTCGGATTTGAAGGTGCATCCGGTGACAATCGGAGCCAGTTCGACGTCGAGTTTAACGTGACTGGCGGATCGTTGGCCAGTGTTTATGGATCGAAAGCGGGCACGGTCATGGATACCGGGGATAATTCATTTGGTGGTAGTTTCACTACCAGCTTCAGCAACGGTGGGTCGGGTGTTGCGGATACTTTGATGATGGTTCCCGAGCCGGAGCCACAGTTATTGGTAGTTCTGTCTTTGTCGGTGCTCGGGCTGTGTCGGGCAGCACGGTGGCGCGCACCACTGCGCAAGGGCTAGGCGTTCCGACGCCGGGCTGCGCAGCAAAACTGCAGTAAAAGAGACCAAACGCCAACGAGTTGGCGTGGAAAGCGGGAGAAGCCATCATGAAGAAACGTCTATTTCTGTCTGCCGGTGTCGTGTTGTCATTAGTGGCCTTGATTAGTGTCGCGCGAGCTGTTTTGTTGGGAGTGAGTGTTACCCCGCCGGTCATCAGTTATCTCAGTGCCGTCACAACGGCAACAAGCTACAACCCGGTCTCACAGGTATTCTCGGTGGTTGCACCGGACGTCACAATCCAGTTCGGTTCGACGGAGCCGACGCTGACGGTGGCACCCCCGCGCAGCATGACAATCAGCGTGAAGGTGGATCACACCGGCGCGCTTGTCGGCAGTGTCGGGCCCGGGCCCGACCTGGTGATTACGGGCAAGGTGACCCGGGTTGTTGGCACGACGACCAATGTTTATTTTGGCCTGTTGCTGACGGGCCAAGTCACGGCGTTCGGCTATGGCTATATCGGCGGCGGCGTGGCCGACTTCGATCTGCGATTCACGCCTACCGGCGGCTTGTTGCAGCCGTTTTACACATGTGACCATGTTGGGATTACGCTGGTCAGTGAAACATCCACGTTCATCGGCAGTTTCACCACGAATTTTCACGGCCAGGCGAAAGGCACCGTCGGGCTCGAAGATCTTATCCCGCCCACCGTCATCTGCCCCGCTTCAACGAATGTCGAGTGCAATGGCGGAGGCGCATACGTCACGTACCCGCCGCCGGTAGGCTCGGACAACTGCGATACGAACCTCACGTTCGTTTACACGCCGCCATCGGGCAGCTTCTTTGCGCTGGAGCCCACCGACGAAACTACGAATTACACGGTAACCCTGACGGCCATCGACGCCTCTGGCAACTCGAACTCTTGCTCATTTACCGTCACCGTCGAGGACAATTCATCGCCAGTCCTCAATGTCGCCAACCCCATCATCGGCCCATGCCAGCTGGAGCCATTCGTGCTGACGAATGATCCCGGCCAGTGCTCGGCCACCTTCACGTTCCCGATACCGACAGCCTACGACGAATGTTGCACGAATGACACCACCGTCACGGTGTCGGCTATGGACGAGTATACCGCCGTCATTATTCCACTCATGAACAACGGCAACGGCACCATGACCGGCCATTTCCCGGTCACGTGTACCGGCTCCAACGTGATCACCAGTGTGGCGAACGATGTGGACGGCAACACCACGAACTGCATTTGCATTGTGTACGTTGTGAACACTCAGCCTCCCGTCATCCAGAACTGCAGCAACCAGGTTGTGGAGTGCACGGCCAGTACGCCCGCGGGTGGGGCGGTTAGTTTCCAAGAGCCGACGGCCTACGGCAACTGTCCGAACTTGACGATCTCCTGCGTCCCGACCAACGGCAGCGTGCTGCCCCTCGGCACGAACGTGATCGTCTATACTGCCAGTGACTGCAGCGGCAACACCAACCAGTGCACGTTCGATGTGATCGTGCAGGACACAATGCCCCCCACGATTTCCTGCCCGTCGAATGTCACGGTGACGTGCAGCCAGTCGACTGACCCCAGCATCACCGGCACGGCCACCGCCACCGATACCTGCGATCCCAATCCGGTAGTAACGTTCACCGACGCTGCCGGCCCGGTCAGTTGTACTGGCATCCCCGGCATTAATCGCACGTGGAAGGCCACCGATGCCTCTGGCAACTCCTCCACCTGCGTCCAATCCATCACCTATACCAACACCACGGCGCCGACCATCACGGTTCCGACCGGCAGCAATCTGGGCTGCAATCCGGCAACGCCGCCGACCGACGCGAGCATCACGGCGCTGGTGACGGCCACCGATACCTGCGGCGTCCCAACCGTCAATGTCTCGCATGTGGATACGACCACTGGCTGCGTGGTCACCCGCACGTTCACGGTCACAGCCACCGACGGCTGCGGCAATGCCTCGGCGGCGCAAACCGTCGTTTACTCTTGGACAGCGGACACTACGCCGCCGACCGTCACGGTCCCGACCGGCAGCAATCTGGGCTGCAATCCGGCAACTCTGCCCACCGATGCAAGCGTCAAGGCGTTGGTAACGGCATCGGATAATTGCGGCGTGGCCAATGTCACGGTTACGCACGTGGACAGCGGCACCGCCTGCGCCATGACCCGCACGTTCACGGTCACGGCCACCGACGCCTGCGGCAATGCCTCGGCGGCGCAAACCGTCGTTTACTCCTGGACAGTGGACACCACCGCACCGACCGTCACGGTCCCGACCGGCAGCAGTTTGGGCTGTAATCCGACGACGTTGCCCACCGATGCAAGCGTCAAGGCGCTGGTGACAGCCACCGGTACCTGCAGCACGCCGACCGTCAGTGTGTCGCATGTGGATGCGACCAGTGGCTGCACGCTTACCCGTACGTTCACGGTCACGGCCACCGACGCTTGCGGCAATGCCTCGGCGGCGCAAACCGTCGTTTACTCCTGGACAGTGGATACCACCGCGCCAATCGTCACGTTCCCGACCGGCAGCAGTTTGGGCTGCAATCCCGCAACGTTGCCGACCGTCGCGAGCGTGAAAGCCCTGGTCACGGCCACCGATACCTGCAGCACGCCGACCGTCAATGTGACGTCCGCGGATGCGACCGCTGGCTGCGTGGTCACCCGCACGTTCACGGTCACAGCCACCGACGCCTGCGGCAATGCCTCGGCGGCGCAAACCGTCGTTTACTCCTGGACAGTCGATACCACCGCGCCAATCGTCACGGTCCCGACCGGCAGCAGTTTGGGCTGTAACCCGACGACGTTGCCCACCGTCGCGAGCGTGAAGGCCCTGGTGACGGCCACCGATACCTGTAGCACGCCAACTGTCAATGTGACGTCCGCGGATGCGACCGCTGGCTGCGTGGTCACGCGCACGTTCACGGTCACGGCCACTGACGCTTGCGGCAATGCCTCGGCGGCGCAAACCGTCGTTTATTCCTGGACAGCGGATACCACCGCGCCAATCGTCACGGTCCCGACCGGCAGCAGTTTGGGCTGCAATCCCGCAACGTTGCCGACCGTCGCGAGCGTGAAAGCGTTGGTGACAGCCACCGATACCTGCAGCACGCCGACCGTCAATGTCTCGTTCGTGGATGCGACCGCTGGCTGCGTGGTCACCCGCACGTTCACGGTCACGGCCACCGACGCTTGCGGCAATGCCTCGGCCGCACGAACCGTGGTTTACTCCTGGACAGTGGACACCACCGCGCCAACCGTCACGGTCCCGACCGGCAGCAGTTTGGGCTGTAATCCGACGACGTTGCCCACCGTCGCGAGCGTGAAGGCCCTGGTGACGGCCACCGATACCTGCAGCACGCCGACCGTCAATGTGACGTCCGCGGATACGACCACCGGGTGCGTGGTCACCCGCACATTCACGGTCACAGCCACCGATGCCTGCGGCAATGCCTCGGCGGCGCAAACCGTGGTTTACTCATGGACAGCGGATACCGCGGCGCCGAGCATCACCTGCCCCGCCGCTGTAACCGTGCAATGCGCGTCGAACGTGCCGACGGCCAATGTCGCTTCCGTGAGTGCCTCCGCTAGCTGTGGCACTGTGACCGTTACCTGGGTGGGAGATGTCATCACCAATCAGACCTGCCCGAATCGGTACACCGTCCTCCGCACGTACAAGGCCGTGGATCCGTGCGGCAACAGCGCCACCTGTACGCAGACTATCACCGTCAACGATACGACGAAACCGAGCATCACCTGCCCGACGAATATAACTGTGAGCGCCTTGTCACTGTGCACCAACGCCGTGCCGGCGACGAATCCAACGATCGCGGCGTTCCTGCATGGCGTGACGGCCACCGACAACTGCGGCGGCACCGCCACGGTGACCAACAATGCTCCGTCTACGTTCCCGCTGGGCACGAACACGGTGACGTTCACGGCGACCGACTCTTGTGGCAACACCAACAAATGTCAGGCAAGCGTCATCGTGCAGATGCTGCCGTTGAACTGTGAGCCGATCCAATGCATTCCATCCTTCTGCCAGCATCACTTCGACGGATTCGGGAACTGTCAGTTTGCCACGTTCGAAGGCAATCTAACTCTGCCAAATGGCGATCAGCCGTGTGACTTCCGGACAGCGTCGAACACCTTTGTTGCGGTGAGCGTGACGATCGGCACCAATACGCCAACCGTGGTGTATTGCAAGAGCCAGAACCCCTGCACCGTGCAGAGCGACGGGTGCGGTGGCGAGGCATGGGAGTACTTCGGAAATAGCTCCTATGAGAGGGCGATCTGCCGATTCACGGATAATCAATGTTACAATTCGCTGATCGACCCCAACCTCCCGTCCTCCTCGGCGACCGGAAACAGAAACTGTGGCGCACTCTCGACGGTGTCCATCGGCGCCACCTCGACGCGGTTCTACTATGGCTTCCAGCAGGCCAGGCAGCCGATCACGCTCGTGTGTGACGGCATGGTCCTTCTGACCGTTTCCAACAACGTTGCCAGCTCGCCGTTCCCGTTCTCGCAGTCTGGCAAGACGATCCAATGCACGTTCCCTGAGAGACTGGTTCCGGGCAACACCCTCCAATGGTACGCGACCGGAAGCGCCAGCGGGGTGTCATCGAACTGTCTGATCTACACGCAGCAGACCTCGGCAACCGGCAACTCCACGGCCACGTACTACAACGACGGCGGCTCTTGCGAGATCCAGTGCCCCACAGGAGGTATCAACTACAACTCCGCCGATCGCTCGGCGTGCGTACAGGTCATGATTGGCCAGCCGGGAGTGAGCAGCAAGGTCGGCTGCTTCACGTTCTGTGAGCCTCTCAACAGCATGGGCAACCGAGACTGGCAGTACGGCCAATGCTCCAGCTTCCAGGATGAGTTTGAGCAGGAGTCCGACGACGACTGGGGTTCCGGCAACTGGTGATGCAGTCTAGGAGCCGAGCACAATGAAGAGAAGCGGGCTGGTTCTCAGCTTGGGAGTAGCGGTATTGGCCGTAGCCGTTGGTGTTTGGTGGCTGACGACGCTTGAACGGCCAAGCGCTTCGAAGCGACCGGTGCCCTCCGTTGTGCAGAGAACTACCCCGAGTCCAGGTGCGGAAGGCAAACCCGTGCCCGCGGCGGTCACCAGCCCGGTCGCCCAGCCCGCGCCACAGGGCAATCCTTCAGCAGCACCGAATGCGGCGGTTGCCGGTCCTGCCGGCCTGAAGGCATCGGTCATGGCTGCGTTGCAGGATGACGAAAAACTCTACGGATACGCCGGAGCGCTCAGTTGGGATGACGCCAAAGCCCTGATTGCCCGACGCCAGCAAGAAACCAAAGCGCTTGAGGATCGCCTGGCCGGTTTGGGCGCCGGGGGCGCCGCAGCAATCGCCGCTGGCTACAATGCAACGGCTGACATGCACGACAAACTGATGTTGATTCACGCCTTGGGCCGGATCCAGGATGACGCGACTGATGCCACGCTTCAATCGCTGCTCGCCGGCGAAAACTCATTCAGTCTCCAACGCGAGATTGTTGCGGCCCTGGGCCAGCGCCAGGATCCAGACTCGGTTGCGATCCTCAGCCAGATTGCGGCCAATCAGACCGATTCGCAACAACTCCGGTTTGCTGCCGTACAAGCCCTGGCCGGCCAGCCGTCGGCCTTGCCCGTGCTCACGCAGCTTATCCAGACGGAAACGAATCCAGACGTGCAGAAGCAGACGCTTCTGGCCATTGGCGCGATTCACAGCGATGCCGCCCAGGGCGCGTTGGCTGCAGTCGCGGAAGGCAGCATGGACATCGGCATCCGGCAAACAGCCATTCAAGAATTGGCCCGGGATTTTGGGGCTGGGGCGCTCAGCGTGTTTCAACAGTTGCTCAGCGATCCGAACGAAGCGATTCGCGGGAACGCCGTCACGGCGGTGGCGCAAGTGCACAGCGATCAGGCCGTGGCGTTGCTGCAACGAACGGCCGCTTCCGATTCCTCCGAGCAGGTGCGCGCGAGTGCCCAGGCAGCCCTGTCGGCGGCAACGGTTCAATGAGCCAGATGCCGGCGACGCAACATCCCCTCAAATCTTCCTATTCGTGATCAACACCTGCTGGCCATCCGGCGTCCACGGCCGGGCAATCTGCAACGGAAATTTCGGTGGCGGGAACGTCTTCAAATCAAACATCTGGATCCAAAACCGCTGGTATCCCGTGATCATTTGCAGCACGTCCTGCGCGCTCAATGTCTCCTGCGTCAGATAAATCCCCGACATCACCTTCACGTTGTCGTTGATCCCAAAAAAATCCTGTTCCTCGTACGGATTCCATACCGCCGACCGGTCCGCGTACCACGCCACCGCCCACGGTATGTCGCTGCACAGTAATTCCTGCTCGCCAAACCATTTGCCCAGCAGTGTCACCGTGTCCGCCCGATACGGCGGATACGGCAACGTCGTCGCCGGCGGCAGCAGCATGAACGCGAACGGCAGCGAATTGAACACCGCAAACGCGCCCACAAACGCCGTCCGCACCAGCCGCGTCCGAAATTGCAGCCGCTCAAACATTACATAGAAAAACGCCGTGCCGTACACGATGATCAGCGGCTCGAACACCGTGAGAAAATTCCGCTTCGGAGGACTTGTCCCGAGCGGCGAGGGGCCCGCCACGCTCAACCACACCACCGCCATCAGCACCGACCAGAATACGAACCGCCGCAGCCGGAACACCTCCTCCTGCCGAAACCGGTGCATCATTCCCACGAGAAAAAACACCACCAGATAGTTCGCCCCCACGTCCTTCAGCGCCACCTCGTACAACTGCCGCCCGTTGATCAGCGCCCGCCGCACTTGCAACCGCAGCCGGATCTCCGGCAACGTTCCGCCAAACATCCGCTGCACCTGCCCCGCCTTGATCTCTCTCCCCGTCCCTGCGCCCAGCCCTTCCACCAACTGGTACCGGCTCAGCCCAAACAACGTCTCCGACGCTTTCCAGTTCCGCACCATCCACGGCGTCAACACGAGCAGAAACACCATCACGCACAGGCCGCATTTCGCCCGCCATTGCTTGGGAAACGACACCGCCACGTAGATCAACAACGGCGCCAGCACCGAGACGAACGCGTATTGCGTCAGCGTCCCCAGCGCCACCGCCCCCGCGCTCACTGCCAGCGCCCCGCACACCCACGATGCCGTCCGCCCTTCCGCCTGCCATTTCTCCGCCTTGAACACCGCATACGCCGTCAGCAAAAAGAACACCGACATCAATCCCCATGGCAGTCCCGCAATCGCCGACTCCATCAGCGGATTGCAAAACAGGTACAGGAACGCGCTCATCGTCGCCACCCGATGGTCGAACATCTCCCACGCCAGCGCGTACATCAAAAACATCCCCGCCAGGTAACACATCCAGCCCGTCAGCATCACCACCCGGTCCGCCTCCAGCGTCCACGCGCCGTTCTCCACCGTAAAATCCGGCGGCAATACGTGAAACACCGCCGCCAGCACCATCGGATACATCGGCGGCGTCCAAAGTTCGGGTTCGAGGTTCGTGTTGGGATCGATCGGCCTACGGCCAATCGACGACAGATACCAGATTTCCAGCGGCCGGATGTTCTGCGTCGCGTACCCGCGCCCACGATACAAATTCCGCGCCAGTTGGGCCGCATCCATCGCCTCGGGGTCGCGCAACCCGTAGAATTGCGTCCCCGTGTACAGCAGGATCAGCAGCAGCACCACCAGGCAAAACATCCCGAGCCGAAACGGCCCGATCCCGATGCCGACATCGAGCTTGAAAATCCAGTCCTGGATCCGCTCATAGATCGGCTTGTACTCCACGGGGTCGTCCGATTGTTTTCCGGGAATAAAAGGCATTACCGAGATGCGAGCTTATCCCATGCCGCCCATCCATTCAAGCTACGGCTCCACTTTGGAGGGACGCGCCGCCTCCTACCGCAATGCCGGCGCAATCAACAACCCGATGCAATACGTCACCACCGCTTCGCCCACGCCGACAATCGTCATCTCCGCCCCGCTCTTCAGCCACGACCGACCGGTCACGATCGTCTTCGACGCGCCCACCGCAAAATGCGCCAGCGTGCTGATGGCAAATGACCACACCAGCGCCGTCGTCCCCGTGAAAAATATGAACGGGATCACCGGCACAATCGCCCCCGCCGCCGTGCTCACCATCGCGCTCACCGCCGACTTCCAAGGATTCGGAAACGCCTTCTCGGACAACCCCAATTCCTCATGCGCCAGCGCCTTCAGCAACTGCTCGGGCTGCTCCGCCAGTTTCGCCGCCAGCGTCTTCGCTTCCTCGGGCGAAAACCCCTTCAACTGATAAAACAACTCCATCTCCTCGCGTTCCTGCTCGGGCTCCGTCTCGATCTCCATCCGCTCACGGTCGATCTCCGCCTCGGACACCTCGCGCTCGGATTTCGCCGCCAGATACGCGCCGCTGCCCATCGACAACGCCGACGCGATTGCCGTCGCCAGCCCGCTCAGCAACACGAATTTCCCGTTCACGTTCGTTGCCCCCGCCACGCCGCTGACCACCCCGAAGGCCGCGCCGAGCCCGTCGTTTACCCCGTAAATCGCCTGCCCGATCCACCCCACCCCCGTCACGTGCCACCGCTCGGTGCCGAGGATCTTGTTCAACTTCCGTTGCGCCGGCGGCAGGCTTCCCTCGGTGAACTCGCTCAACACGCGGCTGTGCGACCGCTCTTCGGTCTGGGTCTCGATCAATTGCCGCCGCACCTCCTCGCTCGGCGCGATCTTCGCCAACTTGTCGTACATCGAGTCCGCCCCGTCCTCCAACGCCTCCAACTTCACCACCGCTGTGTCCGTCCCGCTCTGCACCAGCGCCCACCGCCGCGCCTGCTCCACGACCGACTCGCGGTATTCGCCCGGGTCCGCGCCCAACTCCTTCAACCGCGCCGCCCAGTTGATCGCGTGTTTGTCTTCCGCCTCGGCTAGGCGCAGCAGAATCGCTTTCTTGTCGGGATTCGCCTCGCGTTCGGCCAACGCGCGGTAATTGCGCGCGCTCGCCATCTCATCCCGCCACGCCTGCTTCAATCCGCTGATCAACCTCTCCCCGTCATTCATCGCACTTCGCATTCTACTTGGTTGGTGCGACGCAAACAAGACACAGGGGTAAAGCGTAACTACGGCTGCGCATTTCCATTCACGCCGCCGTGATGTCTGGGCCACCACGCCCCGCCGACGAGATAAGCGGCGCTCAATAAGAACATCCAGTCGATCACGCACACGAAGCGTGGCAAGCCGTACACCACCACAGTCGTCAGTAACAGACTGGCCGTGACAATCAGAAACGGCAGTGGCACCTCGTCGAGCCCGGGTGCTCGTAGTCGGTGCAGGGCCACCAGCGCGCCAATCCCCAACGCGACGACCAACGGCATCGGTTCGTGTTGCAGCAGCACCCCATGCGAAAGAGCGGCCAATGGATTGAAACACGCCACTACAAACGCACACCCGCCAAGCACGACCGGCCACTTCTGGCGTTCACCCCACCGGCGCCGTAGTTCCAGAGCCAACCACAACCCAATGCCGGCCACCGCCACGCGAATCGACGTGAACCACCGGAAGCCCTGATCGACCTTTTGCACCAGCAGGAGCGGCATGCGCCCAGCCGGCACGAACGTAAACCCGCCGGGTTGTTCCCGCCACCCTGGCTGAAACGCGCCGGCTGCCATCGTGGAGTTGCCATCCTGGAACGCATCGCCGACTTGCGTCGAGAATAGAATGAATTTGCCAGCAATGCGGCTCACCATGACGATGTAGGGGACGGCCACGATGCCGTACCCAACCACGAACACCGCCAGTGCCGCCAGCGCTGCCGCATGGGGCCGCGTTCGCCACCACTGCCATGCCAGCACAACGGCCGTAACGAGGAATAGGAATATCCCGGTGCCCTTCACCAGCACGCAGCAACCAGCCAGAAGGCCAAGTGCGAACGACGGCCACAGCTTCCGTGAATGCTGCCAGTACACGAAAAGAAAGGCCCACACAAACAACAAGAACGCAAACAGTGGCTCCGCCAGCAATCCCCGCTCCCTCAGCGTATACTTCCCGATGTAATACAGACCCGCCCACACTCCCGGCAGAATGCCGGGCCCACGCCATAGATAAAACCCGAGCCACGGCAGCCCAGCCCCCAAAAGAATCACCAGCCCCAGTTGCACCAGCCTGCCAATGCGCGGCTGCACGCCCGCCACGCGGTAGACCAAGCCCAAGAAGAACGGATAGCCGCGGGTACGAACCAAAGTGGGGTCGCCGCCGCGAGCGCCACACGCGATAAACCACTCGGCAGAGGCCGGATCGCCGGTCGTATAACGATAATTCTCAACGCGCTCAAATGCCCCCATTCTCATTCCGTGGCCCATCGCGTAGTTGGCCGCAAGCCCGTGATAGTCCTTCTCATCCCCAAAGAACGACGCCTCATCGGAGAGACGAAAGCCTTTTTTCAGGCTGCTGAGCGTGCCGACCACCAGTACCAAACCGCAGGCGATGCAAGCCAGGAGTTTCATCGCTATTTACCAGACGACAATGCTACTAAGGCGGCTGTTGATTTGTCCTCATCGCACCGCCCTCGGAACCGCCGCGCCTGCTTCAATCCGCTGATCAATCTCTCCCGCTCACTCATGGCAATTCGGCGTGATTCTAGTTGGAGGGTGAGCACCCCGGCGAGCCGAAACCGGCGCGACGTAACAAAGAAGTCAGGATTCTTGAGACGCATTGTGGGTGGACATCCGTCGCTGTGGAATCGCCAAGCGGACCGCTAGTGCTGCGACGCACTTGATTTGATGGGTGCGTCACGGCTGGAAAACGAACCCTCACCCTGACCCTCTCCCTTAAGAAGGGCGAGGGAACCGCGCTCCGTCTCCTCTCCCCTCCGGGGGAGAGGATTAAGATGGGGGGCAGCCCGTCAAATGAACTGTGGCGGTGCGCTAGACCCAGAAGACATCAATAGAACCTGGCGTTCGACGGAGAAACCGTCCTACTGCGTCAGACCGTTCAAAACCGTGCGCAGTTCCGTGGCATGCGTGGCGGGGTTCACCTTTGGGTCCACGAACGCGATCTTGCCGGCCTTGTTGATCACAAACGTCACGCGGCTGGCCACAGGGCTGCTCTCATTGGCCACGCCGTACAACTTCGCGACCGATTTGTCCGTGTCCGCCAGCAGCACAAACGGCAGGTTATATTTCGCAATGAAAGCTTTGTGTGATGCCACCGAATCGAAACTCACGCCCAAAATTGTCGCGTTCAACCCCTTGAACTCATCGAACGTGTCGCGAATGCCGCACGCTTCTTTCGTGCAGCCGGGCGTGTCGTCCTTCGGGTAAAAGTACAGGATGATATTCCCCTTCCCAATGTAATCCTTCAGATGAACCGTCCTCCCGTCACTCGCCGCCACGGAAAAATCCGGCGCGTTGTCCCCCACCTTCGGCATGCCCGCCCCGAAAGCCGCGAACTGCGTCACTGCCGCGCCAACCAATATGACGACAAGTGCTTTCACACTGCTCACTCGTTATGGGGAATCTTCACGGTGCTCTTGCCAATGAATTCGCGAATGACCGAGTCGCCGGGTATGATGTCGTACGTATCCGCTTGTTCCCGCGTGATGCCCTCGACCGATTCGAGCAACGTCCTCACCCGGTCGTAGCGGATCCGCGCATCGAGAAACCCCTGATACGGCCCAAAATCTTCCGACTTCGGCAAATACCCGCCCGGCCCGATGAAGAACGGTTTCAGCGCCGCCAGATCGAACGGCAACCCGCCGCTGACAATGTGATCGGCCAATCCCATCAACGGGATGATGCTGAACAACTCGCCTGCACGTACGTAATGCCAGTGCAAGATGGTCGACAGCGGACTGTGGTTCCGGTGCTGCACGTCGCGCAGCATCCGCCGGATCAGCCTCACGTCGGTAAACTTCGTCAGGCGATTGGTGCTGCCATCGCCCTCGTAAACCACGTTGAGAGTCTCGATATACAGGCGGAACTGTGTCGACGGGTCGATGCCCTCCGTGATCGGCGGGTAAAAACCATGCAGGCAATCCAGCAACAAAATGTGACCCTTCTCCAGCTTCACCGGCTTCGACGACACGCGCCGCCCTTCCTTGAAACTGTACACCGGCTTCTCAATCGTCTTGCCCTCGAGCAACTCACGGAGATGACGGTTGAGGAGTTCGATATCCAGCGCCTCCGGCGTTTCAAAATTGCGGTCGTTGATCCAGTCGGACGGATGTTCAATGAGCGCCCAGAAATAATCGTCGAGGTTCAACATCAAAAACTTCAACCCGTGCTTTTGGAGCCGCTCGGTCAGTTTCACCGTCGTTGTCGTCTTGCCTGACGAACTCGGCCCGCTCACCCACATCATTCGCAGGTCGTCGCCGGCGTTGAGACGCGCCATCACTTTGCGTGCGGCTTCATCCAGCGACGTTTCATAGACCGCCAGCGATTCGTCGACAAGCGGCTTCAGCTTGCCCCGGCGCACGATCTCGTTCAGCCCCGCCACCGTGTTGCAACCACGCTGCCGGTTCCACTCCAGCGTCTTCTCCATCCGCTCCTTCGGGAAACCGTTCCCGACGAATTGCATCTCGTTGATCGCGCCCTCACGCAACCAGTGCCGTCCCCAGCGGTAACATTCGTACGCATCCGCCGTGTTCTGGAACCCGTAACTGCGCAGCGCATGCAGCACGTAGTCCTGGATCGTCTCGATGGTGGGCGGGAAATTGGCAATCAGGTGGTGCGGCTGCGAGTTCAGACAGAGCACCACGGCGTCCGCGATGAATTCCGCAATGCGTTCATCCGAACCGTATGCCTCGAAAATCTTGTCGTTGATGCCGGGAAGATAGTCCTGACGAAAACCGTCGATCGTTTCTGCCGCCCGCAATACCGCCTTGCCAATCCGGTCCTCGTCGAAGGACACCAGTGCGCGGTTGCGCTTCTGCACTTTTATGATGCAATTCTGGATCGCCATGAGAGTGTTTTCCTGATTATCCGACTCTAGCACATCCCCACCCCGTTCGACAACAACCTTGACGCACCACCCCCTCTAATTACTGGCGGCATTTGTCTGAACAGTGTAAGTTTGGACCACGACTGGAGGAAACATGACGACCGAAAGTAAATGCCCGGTGATCAGCGGGACTCACAAGCACACGGCGGCTGGAGCTCGGTCAAATCGAGACTGGTGGCCGAATCAGTTGAACCTGCAGATACTCCACCCAAACTCTCCCCTGTCCAACCCCATGGGTGAGGAGTTCAACTACGCCGAGGAGTTCAAGAAACTCGACCTGGATGCCCTGAGGAAGGACATCGAAGCGGTGATGACGACGTCGCAGGACTGGTGGCCGGCCGACTACGGCCATTACGGGCCGCTCTTCATTCGGATGGCATGGCACAGCGCGGGCACGTACCGCATCAGCGACGGTCGTGGCGGTGCGGGGGCCGGCATGCAGCGTTTTGCGCCGCTCAATAGCTGGCCCGACAACGTGAGCCTCGACAAGGCGCGCCGGCTCCTCTGGCCGATCAAGCAGAAGTACGGACGGCAGATCTCGTGGGCCGACCTGATGATCTTTGCCGGCAACTGTGCCTTGGATTCGATGGGCTTCAAGACATTCGGCTTTGCCGGCGGACGCGCGGATGTCTGGGAACCGGACGACGCCTACTGGGGGTCTGAACGCACGTGGCTCGGCGACGAGCGCTACAGCGGCGACCGGGAACTCGCGAATCCTCTCGCGGCGGTTCAGATGGGTCTCATCTACGTCAATCCGGAAGGCCCGAACGGCAAACCCGATCCGTTGGCCGCGGCCAAGGAGATTCGTGAGACGTTCCGCCGCATGGCGATGAACGACGAGGAGACGGTGGCGCTCATCGCCGGCGGACACACGTTCGGCAAGACCCATGGCGCGGGCCCGGCCAGCAATGTCGGTCCCGAACCTGAGGCCGCCCCCATCGAGGAGCAGGGCCTCGGCTGGAAGAGCAGCTACGGCACCGGCAAGGGTGGCGACGCCATCAGCAGCGGCCTCGAGGTCACATGGACCACGACGCCCACCAAGTGGAGCAACGACTTCTTCTCGCACCTCTTCGGCTACGAGTGGGAGCTGACCAAGAGCCCGGCCGGTGCGCACCAGTGGAAGCCGAAGGCCGGCGCCGGTGAAGGCACAGTCCCGCACGCCCACGACCCGTCGAAGAAGATCGCTCCGTCGATGCTCACGACGGACCTCGCGCTGCGGATGGATCCGGCCTATGAGAAGATCTCCCGGCGCTTCCACGAGCACCCGGATGAGTTCGCTGCCGCTTTCGCCAAGGCGTGGTTCAAGCTGACGCACCGCGACATGGGCCCTATCTCCCGGTACCTGGGCCCGCTGGTTCCTGCGGAGCCGCAGTTGTTTCAGGACCCCGTCCCCCCGGTGACGCACGAACTGATCGGCGCGAAGGACATCGCCGCCCTCAAGGCCAAGATCCTCGCATCGGGACTGTCCATCTCCCAGCTGGTCTCGACCGCCTGGGCGGCGGCGACGACGTTCCGCGGCACCGACAAGCGCGGTGGCGCCAACGGGGCGCGCATTCGCCTCGCTCCGCAGAAGGATTGGGAAGTCAACAATCCGGCCGAACTGGCGAAGGTGCTGCAGACCCTGGAGGCGATCCGGAAGGATTTCAAGAAGCCGGTCTCGCTGGCCGACCTGATCGTGCTGGGCGGCTGCGCGGCCGTCGAGCAAGCCGCGAAGAACGCGGGACACGACGTTCAGGTCCCCTTTGCACCTGGACGCACAGACGCGTCGCAGGAGCAGACCGACGTCGAGTCGTTCGCCGTGCTCGAGCCGACGGCGGACGGTTTCCGCAACTATTCCGCACACGGACCCCGGTGTCCCGCGGAGCATCTGCTGATCGATCGGGCGGCCCTGCTGACGCTGACCGCTCCCGAGATGACCGTGCTCGTTGGCGGGATGCGCGTCCTAAACGCGAACTACAAGCAGTCCCCGCTCGGCGTCTTCACCAAGCGGCCCGCGACGTTGACCAACGACTTCTTCGTGAACCTGCTCGATATGGGCACGACATGGAAGGCGACATCCGACGACGGGGAGACCTTCGAGGGTCGCGATCGCCAGACGGGCACTCTGAAGTGGACCGCCAGCCGCGTCGACCTCGTCTTCGGCTCAAACTCGGAGCTCCGTGCCGTCGCGGAGGTCTACGCGTGCAACGACGCGCAGCGGAAGTTCGTGCAGGACTTCGTAGCCGCGTGGGCCAAGGTCATGAATCTCGATCGCTTCGACTTGGCCTGACCATCACCATCGGCATTCTCTTCGCTGGGCCGCTCACCGGCGGCGCACTCGCCGGCCTCGTGTGTAAAAGCTTCCTCTGGCCGAAGGGTTAGTGGGAAAACGCGTGCGTTGACGAGATTAGAGCATGTTATTGGAGATGGCCTCTCGTCTGAGCAACCACAGAGTTTGATAACCGCCTATTGATTCGCGAGTAAAAGGTTCGCCGTGAACCGTCCTTAGATCTACTTGCTGCGAACCGATGTCGTACACGATTTTATACTTGTCGTGTGTTATGTTCCATTTTGGCACGGCAGTGCCATGCGCAAAACAACACCGAATCATATAGATCAATCCAGCGAGCTTATGCTGTGTCGTCTGCAATGGGTTCGGTAGACTTTTTGGCAAGTAGTGCCCTTTCTCCTCAATTGCCAGCCACAGTGATATTGCGGCCACGCCAAAGCATATCGAAATGTTGTTATCTGCGGCCAGCAGCAGGTCTTCCTGCGATTTGAATTCATTGTGCGGGAGGCAAATGCGATCATCTGCATCTTCGACAGTTAGGGAGATGTCAAACTGCCCCTTGTCGATGGGGTGCTCATCGATGTAATGCCGCAATTTGACCGCAAACGATAACTGAAGAAACGCAGTTTCAAGGTACGTGGCATGTGACGTCGTCATTTGAAACCCCATCCCATGAGAAAGCAGCGGCTACTCCTTCGGTTTTCCCCCAAACAAATACATCTGCGGTGCTTCCTTTGCTTCCGGTTTTGGCTTTCCCCCTTCCGCTTTCCGCTTTCGCTCCGCCAATTTCGGTTTGCCTTCCGCGGATAGCTCGGCTTCTTCGAGGTTGTTAAGCACTTCCTTTGCGCGGGCGAGGACTTCTTTCGGCAAGCCCGCTAAGCGCGCGACCTGGATGCCGTAACTCTTGTCGGTCCCACCCGGCAGAATCTTGTGAAGGAAGATCACCTGATCGTGCCATTCGCGAACCGCCACATTGTAGTTCTTCACGCGTGGCAACGTGGCAGCGAGCTCGGTGAGTTCGTGGTAATGGGTCGCAAATAATGTCTTCGCGCCCACTGCGCCATGCAAATGCTCCGCCACCGCCCACGCGATGCTTAGCCCATCAAACGTGCTCGTGCCGCGCCCAATCTCATCCAGCACAATCAGGCTTTTCGGCGTGGCGTTGTTGAGGATGTTCGCCGTCTCGTTCATCTCAACCATGAACGTGCTCTGGCCGCGCGCGAGATCGTCGGTCGCGCCCACCCGCGTGAAAATCCGGTCCACCAACCCAACCGTCGCCCGCGCCGCCGGGATAAACGAGCCGGTCTGCGCCATCAACACCAGCAGCGCCACCTGGCGAATGTACGTGCTCTTGCCCGCCATGTTCGGGCCCGTGATGATAAGTAGCTGTTGCTCGCGATTGTCGAGCAGCGTGTCGTTCGGCACAAACCGCTCCTCAACCAGTGTCTGCTCCAACACCGGGTGCCGCCCGTCCACAATCTCGATCCGATCGCCGTCGTCCACCATAGGACGGCAATAATTCTGGTGCCGCGCCAACTCCGCCAACCCCGCCAACACATCCAGCGCCGCAATCGCCGCCGCCGATTCCTGGATCGGCGCCGATCTTTCGACTGCCGCCGCCCGAATCTGCTGGAAGATTTCGTATTCGAGTGCGTTGGAGCGCTCCTCGGCCCCGAGTATCTTGTGCTCCATCTCCTTCAACTCGGGCGTGAAGAACCGTTCGCCATTCGCGATGGTTTGTTTGCGGATGTAATCCGCCGGAACTTTTTCGAGGTTCGCCTTCGTGACCTCGATGTAATAGCCGAACACGGAATTAAACCGCACTTTCAGCGATGCGATACCTGTCCGCTCGCTCTCTTTCTGTTGCAGCGCCGCAATCCACGCCTTGCCATCGGTTGACGCCCGCCGCAGTTCGTCCAACTCGGCGTTGTATCCCGCCTTGATCAGTCCGCCTTCCTTCAACGCCAACGGCGGCGCGTCTGCGACCGCGCGAGCGATAAGCTCGACGAGATCAGGAAACTCGGTGATTTGGGATATGAGCAAGGCAAGCAAATCTGGAGGGCCAAGCTCCTGCTTGGCCGCGTCAGCTAACGGTCGCGCAGGAGCGCGACCCTCCAAAACCGGTTGTAGCGTGCCCTTCAGTTTCGGCACCGCCGCGAGCGATTCCTTCAACACCACCAGATCCCGCGCGTTACCCGTGCCGACGCTGAGCCGCGCCAGCGTCCGCTCCATATCACGCACGCCGTGAAGTTGTTCGCGGAAATCCGCCAGCACGTGCGGCGCGTCGCAAAACGCCGCGATGACGCCCTGCCGCAAGCGGATCTGCTCGACATTTTTCAACGGGCGCGTCAGCCATTCGCGCAATAACCGCGCCCCCATCGGCGTCAGCGTGCGGTCCATGCAGCCAATCAACGTGTGCCGGCGGTCGGAACGCGCCGATTCGAGCAATTCGAGGTTCCGCTGCGTCGTCGCATCGAGAACCATGAAATCGCTGATGCTGTAGACGGTGAGACGATGGATGTGCGACGTGCTGCGCCGCAAGGATTGCTGCAGGTAGTGAAGCGCCGCGCCTGCCGCGCCGATGCCGGCGCTCAGATCGCCCGCGCCAAAGCCATCCAGCGACTGCGTCTTGAAATGGTCGCGCAACGTGAAGAACGCGGTTTCCCGTTCAAACGTCCAGCCGTCATGCGGCGTGACCGGCAACTCGAGAGACGCCAGCAGTGATTTCGCCTCCTCGAACCATTCCGCCGGCACAATGATCTCCGCGGGCCGGGTCCTCGCAAGTTCGTTGTGCAGTTGTTCGGCGGACAGCAACTCACTGACTTTGAAATCGCCGGTCGTAAGGTCGACCAATGCCAGTCCGAATTTGTCGCCACTGCAAATCGCCGCGAGAAAATTGTTTCGTTCCGCATGCAGCAGATGCGCATCGAAGTGCGTGCCGGGGCTGAGGATTTGGGTGACATCGCGGTCGACCAGCTTGCCGGGCTTGGCCTCTTCCAACTGATCGCAAATGGCGACCTTGCGCCCCTGTCGGAGCAGTTTGCTGATATAGGTCTCGGCGGCATGATGCGGAATCCCGCACATCGGGACGCCGTTGCGATTGGTCAGCGCCAGATTGAGGAGTTGAGCCCCGATCTTGGCGTCATCGAAGAACATCTCGTAAAAATCCCCCAACCGAAACAGCAACAGCGCATCCGGCGGAATCTGGTGTTTCACGCGGCGATACTGCTGCATCATCGGCGTCAGGCCGTCGCCGGCCGGCTCGCCGTGACTCCGGGGTTGGTTCGGGGATTTTCCGCTGGCCATCGCGGTTGGATTATAGCCGCCGCGCGGTCGCGGTCACGTCCTAAAAACACGCTGGCCGACCCCGAACGAATTCGGGATCGGCCCGCGTATATTGCTCGAACCGCTTTCTGTGTCGCGCAGGCGTCGATCGTTCAACACCGGCTCCTCAGCGCGGTCTTTCATCCGTGCGCCGGCCGCAGATCGTTCCGCAACCGCGTTACGGCGAGGGTTACCTCCTTGAATCGCCGGACATCCCCCAGCCCGGCGCCGAGCTAGCTGAGCATCGGCCTTGCCAACTCATCAACTCCCGTGAAATCAGGTCCGTCGATTCACAGAAGGCACGGGAATGTTGCACGCGGCCGTCCAAAAAGGAGCGAGGAACAAAAATGTCCAAGCGCGACTAGCTCTCGCGCTCGATAGTCTCCTGCACGGCCGCGCGGAATGCCGGCAGGTCGAACGGTTTCTCGATCAAATGATTTCCTGTGCGCCCAACGAAATCGCTGAAACCCGCCTTGCGGGACGCCTGTCCTGTCACAAAGATAAACCGGCTCGCCAGAAACGGGTATTCCCGAACGACATCGTTATACAGTACCTCGCCGTCGACGCGCGGCATCATCAAATCGCAGATCACCGCGTCATATTCACCTGTGTGTAGACGGTCCATCGCTTCCATGCCATTCGTCGCGATGTCAACTTCGCAATTGTCGTAGGTCAGCACCTCGCGCAACAGTTGCGCCAGATCGTAATCGTCGTCCACCACCAACACGCGGCGCATCACTTGTCGAGGTTGCGCGGTTCCATTCATCTCTTATGTAACTTAGCCCCACCGCGCCATTCCTTCAACGGCCTTTCTGCCCTGTCGGGAACCACCAAATCGCGCCATTTCGACCCCATTTTCGTCACCGGAAGAGCGCCAGACCCAAAAACAAAGCCAATTTTAGCAAAACAAACCCAAGTGACATATTGTCCCACTTGCTCTCCTAACCCTCTACCCCTCAAGCTAATCCAAATCTCCTAACACGCAAAAATATTGGCTTTGTTTTGCCGGATTTAACATTTGGCGCACCCTTCCTCCCACGGGTCTCCGAGTTGTAGCCGTGAACGCTGGGCGCGAACCGGTAATCCGCCCGTCCACCCCCTTTGGAGTGCGGCGACTTGCCTGCGGTGAGCCTGCCGAACCCGTCGCCGCTTTGCCATTCGCCGCTGTAGCCGCGCTCGGTGAGCGCGGTCCGGCCGTCCGGCTCGCCTCCTCTCCCCTTGGGGGAGAGGATTAAGGTGAGGGGTTCGTCCCGTCAACCATCCCCATCCCCCATCTCTCCCATCAGCCATTTCCCATTAACCATCTCCCCATTCCCCTATATCAAAGATCAAAAATACAACCGTGCCGACTATACACAACCACATATCGACTGTCCATAACTTTTTCTAACGGAGGATGCCCCGGCTCCCAATCCGGCGCAACGATCCTTCCTGATAGGTAGGGCGAGCGTCCCGCTTGCCGTCGCGCCGTTGTCACCGCGCTCCCTGCTGGACTTCGCCTTTCCCCTTGCCCCCACCGCTACGCCCGCCGCATTTCGCCCATGCCGACCAACTGCGCTTCTGTCCAACGCTTGACGAAACATTGCGCGCTTCGGTAGCGGAGCCCGTCCGCAGGAAGCGTGCTACGAAATCACGTTGCTGATCGCTGAGTCCATCGGTCTCTACAAGATCCGCGTCGAGCAGCTTTGTTCCGTCGCCGCTCGTTCCATTCCCTTCAGCCATTGCACACCTCATTGTCTTCGCTAGAACTCCAATCCCACAACCGGCAGGATGCCACACGTTTGTGTGGTATCAAGTAATTATCCAGTATCCGTCTGACAGAGCACCTGTGTTGAGATTCGTTCCAGAGCGGAGTATTCGGCCGGCCCAATGTTCGCTTTCGTGACGGCTTTGCAGCGAACGCCGCGAGTCGAACATCCTGACGACGCTGTCGATGACACCGAAATACACAGAGTGTTCTAGATTGCGTGTGGCCGGGACG
>Ga0182014_10001040_pt1 | contig 37733 bp, 36 predicted proteins | sample 612S2DmetaG_FD_120489 | JGI IMG/M metagenome (GOLD analysis project Ga0182014, IMG submission 120489) | Permafrost microbial communities from Stordalen Mire, Sweden - 612S2D metaG | ecosystem: Environmental > Terrestrial > Soil > Wetlands > Permafrost | place: Sweden: Stordalen | collected... | reverse complement strand
CTTAGATGGTAAATTCACACCATACATTAAACTAGGAGTAGCGGTTATCATTAACAAGTTACCTGCTCGGAATTCATCCTCAATTATCTCCCTTTGCTTATCAAACAAACCAGCATGATGAAAAGCCACTCCCTCTCGTACACATTCGGCAAGCTTCAAACATACACTAGTAGGTCTCGACCCCCGTCTACGTGGTACATCTAAAATTTTCTCAGCCACTCGATCAAATGCATCCTTCTTATCCAATGGTAGATTCTTCTTTATTTTACCTGAAATATAATTAGCCAGTGACTCCGTAAATCTTCGAGTGGAGACGAATACTAATATTTGAGATGATTCCGTGATAGAATGATTCAAAACCTGTAATATAACATCATTCTTATTCTTAACTTCCATCTCCTCAATATTTAAAACATCCTTATAAAGAGGCACTGGTCGGAAAACATGTTCCACTACATGAGCATCCAACCAATTAGCAAGTTCACTCATATTTTTAATAGTAGCAGAAAGAGCTATGATCCGCATACCCGGATTCAATATATGTGATCGAGTGAGTGCACATTCAATAGTTGGACCCCTATTATATTCACCAATCATATGAAACTCATCCACAATCAAAAGATCAACATCACTTAACGTATTCCATGAAAAACGAGTGATAGAATCAAAGGATTCAAAAACCATCACCGCTAAATCAGAAGAAGAAGGATGCTTACCCACTTTAATATTAAATTTTTCGAATTTCTTAAATTCCTTAAGCTTCTCATTCTGAATAGATATCAATGGCACCGCATATACGACTTTACCTCCCTTTAATAGTGTATCCAATGCAGCCATCACACCTAACAATGTTTTACCACTAGCAGTAGGTATAGCTATAATATAATTATGATTATCCTCCAGAAAACCCGCATCCACCACAGCCTTTTGAGCAGGATTTAACTCCTTTATCTGAGGATAACTCTCCTTCAATATACCTCTAATCTCTGGTTTTATAGATTCCATAACGATTCATTATTCCTTCATTTTTTTGACAACTTCAATATCTGAAATACATGTAGATGGATACTGTCCATGTTCATCCTTCTCCACACTCTTCACCATATCCCAAACAGTTAAAAGACCCACACTAACACCCGTCAATGCTTCCATCTCCACACCAGTCTTACCCATAGAATTCACATTAACTGAAATCATTATATAATCTCTTTCCAACTGGAAATCTACATCAACCCCAGTAATCCTTAAAGAATGACAAAGAGGTATAATATGATGAGTAGACTTCACGGCACTTATAGCTGCAATCTGAGCCGTGGTGAGTACATTACCTTTCTTAATCTCCTCATTTTCCACTAATTTTATAGTGCTCTTCTTTAAATAGATTTTACCCCTAGCCACTGCAATTCTCCGGGTGACAGGTTTATCACCCACCTCAACCATCCGTACACCCTTAGATGATATATGAGTTAAAGATTTATTTGTCATAAAAATACATTTACTCCACTATAAGTAGGTTAATTCTAAGTAATTTAAAAATTTCAAATTGCTAAATTTCATTAAATTTTATATATTAAATAAAATAATGATTCAATTACTATTTATTTATTCATTTAACTGTTTATATTAATTTTTGGTAATTAAAAAAAGTTTTAATATAAAAGTAAAGTATTTAAAACAAAATTTAATTTACTAAATCTTTGAAATAGTAATACTTTTACTAAATATTTTCTATTATAAAATTTTGCTAAGGTACCGTTTAGGGTACTTTAAGGGATCTAAAAAAGAATTAATAGACGTTATTTTAATGTTTATCGGATTCATTAATCCCCGATTCCCAAAATTTTTTTTATTCAATTTTTCTTAGCGATAGTAATACTTTTCCTAATTATTCCTAAAAAAAGTTTCTAAAACATTTCCAAGCTAATTTTTTTTTATTCAATCATCCAATTGTAAATGTCTTCAAATTTTTTATCTACTCTCTTATTTAAAGTAATTCCATATCTTTTCTTATACTTGCATGAATTTTACAAATATAAGCGAGAATTTAATCCATTTAATCTTTAACTCTTCATTTTAAATATTTTTTATTTTACCATTTTTAATTTTAACTGATAAGTAATTTATTTGATCTGCAAATATCGAAATTCTGATCATCCTCATCCACTATAAATTCCTCCTTCAATTATAATAATAATCATAAAAAGAACTTTTATAAAAAATATCATTGATTTACAGCTTGGTTGGTGTAAACAGGCCCGTCAAACCATAAACTGCAATAGCCGGTCATCCACAAAAAAAACCTTTAAATTTAATTAAACATCACCATAAGATCTTCCATTAAAGTTTCAAAATATAAAATGTTTATCAAATTCATAAACTCCAAATTTTACAAGCTCTTCTCCATACTATATACATTAGCTTATGACACATTGCTTAACATACCCAGAAGTATATTTAAACCCATAATATTATCCTATATAATAATACTCTGTTCATATATCATATTGACACAAAAAAAAGAAGAAATTCAATATAAATAAATTAAAAAAAAATTTAACTAAGGATAATTATGATCATACAAAGTAAATATTAGCATGATATTTTATATAATATTAATTTTTTTAACATTATTAATAGATTGAATTAAAATCTGAAAAAGTATCAATATGAATTTTATAAAAAAAATTAATTAGAAAAAAAAATAAAATAATATCATTAAAAAAATAATAATTTTTTTATAAAAATATTTAATAAGGTATTTTTAATGTAGAATATTCCTGAGATTTCCTAAGGGCAGCATTACCCATCCTCTCTTTTAATTTATCATCCATTAAGATTAGATCTAATGATTCAGCTAAAGCCACTGGATCACCAGGCTCAACTAATAATCCAACATCACTTGTAACTAATCCTGGTATACCCCCTACATTAGTAGCAACTGCTGGTAATCCCGAGGCGAAAGCTTCAAGTAAAGTTATAGGAAATCCTTCGGAAATACTAGGCAAGACAAAAACATCCCCCACTGGCATAATTTTATCCACATCCCGCCGTGCGCCGGTGAAAATCACATCTTTAATATCCTCATTTACTACCATTTCCTTTAAATTCATCATTAAAGACCCATCCCCCACAATTACCAGTTGTACATTAGTTTTTAAAATTTTTTTAGCTTCCAAAAGATAATTTAAACCTTTCTGAGGAACAAGGTTACCAACAAATAAGATTAAAGGCTTATCCTTATCAAGGTTCATATCCTCGATGAAATTAGTTTCATTATCTGGCTTATACTTTTCCACATCCACAGCATTAGGAGTAACCATTAATTTATCTTTCAAATCATTATCTAATTTAATAATTTTTTCTTTAAGGGGTTCATTAACCACTGCTATATAATCAGTTTTTTTAAGCACATATATTATAAGTATTCTTAAAAGTGGATTAGAAGCTAAAATATTAATATCCGAACCATGCACTGTTACTGCTGTCTTTCGACGGGTAAAAATATTAGCTAAAATGGCAATTAATCCCGGCGGTAATACGTAATGAGCATGTACTAGATCAATATCATATTTACGAGTGATGCTAATTAATTTTAAAGTGGCGGATATGAAAAAAAAGAAACCCCTTAAACCTTTAATATTAATAGTAGGAGCAGTTTCAACATGCACTTCATCATAATCATGAATATTCTGGTGCGGATAAGTTAATACAATTACATTATCACCCCTTTTAACTAACTCTTGAGAGAGAAGATAAGTATGAGATGATACACCACCAATATGGGGAGGGTAATGACCTAAAATACAAACGTTCATAATTTTTTTACTTCCAAAAAAAAGGGATAAAATTCTTACTCTTTTTAATATAAATTTAAATAGCATTTATAAATTTTTTATTATTATATAAAAAAATGTATTGGATATTCTAATTTTTAAAAGATACCTGATGATTAGAGTTTAAAACAGTACCATCCATCCTCACTATAACAACATCCAACACGCTATGATATTTATCTTGACATCTCTCTTTCACAGCTTCAGCAATACTATTGAAAACAGTTTCAACCAAATTAACTTCATCTAAAAGATCAATCATCTCTTCAGTAGTATTAGAATGATATATCTGATTAATAAGAATAGCTGATGCATTTTGGAGTGCAGTATGAGTAGATATTATTTCCCTACGACCATCAGCTATACGATGTTCAGTATTAAAAATCCCAGCAGCAATTTTAATAATTTTACCTGCATGCCCTAAGAGGATTAAATGTTCAATATTAGATTCGTTTGCTTCATGGAGCATATAACCCACTAAATTTCCCATTTGGATTATCTGATCAACATCAACATCCAAAATATTCCGAGCAATCTTATCTCCAATATTACCCGGTACAAAAACAAGTTTCTTATACTTCTCAGCCACTGCCACATCTAATTGACATTTAAATGATTTCTGGTAGCTTTCCAAGTTCATAGATCGAGCTAAACCAGTAGTTCCTAAAATAGATATACCACCTATAATTCCTAATCTAGGGTTAAGAGTCTTCGCTGCGACTATCTCTCCACCCGGAACAGATATAATTACTTCCACTCCTTTATCCGGTGGAAGTAAACTCTCTAAATTACTTCTGATCATTTTTTGTGGGATGGGATTTATAGCGGATTGACCCACTGGAATTTGTAGGCCCGGTTTAGTGACCACCCCTACACCTTCACCCCCAGTTATAATTATCCCTGTTTTATCAGTGATTTTAACGTCAGCGAAGATCTCCAGGTTACGAGTAACATCAGGGTCATGATATGATCGTTTTATTACAGATGCTCTACCATGAATATCTGTTAACTTCTGCGAGTTTTCAATGTCAATATCTAGATTACCAATAGGAGCATCAATTTTTACCTTATCTACCGTTTTATTTAAAACTTTAAATGCAGCTATTGCAGCTGCAGTAGCTGCGGTGCCGGTGGTAATCCCGTAATCCGGTTCTTTTTTATTAATGATTTTATCAGCCATTTAATCTAAAAAAAATTTATTTATATTTTTATTATAAATAGAGTTTATTTTTAACTCTCTTCACTTAATTCAGCTTTCACGGCTTCAACTAACTCTTCTTTAGTAGGTGCACCGACAAATTTAACTACACCATTTAATGCTATAGCAGGTACTGCCATGAGATTGTATTCAACGGCTTTTTCCCGATCTGACATTATATCTATTTTTTCAACTTCTAACTTATCTGGCATTTCTTTTTTCACTTCTTCCACTAACTCTACAGCCATAGGACAGTAAGGGCATGATGGGGATGTAAACACTTCAACTTTTACTACCATATTTTTCACTCTCCATTTTATATTAGAATAAAAATTTATTTTTTAAATTATATATTATAAATATGTCGATAAAACCATATAAATCTAATCTATATCATTATATTCTGCAACAACTACAGGGGATAGAGTAAAATAGATTAGAAGTCGTTTAAAATGAAAAAATAAGCAATATTTATAACCAATATTTTTTTAGGTTACAATTTTTTGTAACATCATATGCAATATTCCTAATATTTTTTTTTAATTATTTTATATTTCAATAATTTAATTTTAAATAATGAATTTGAAATTATTTTTGGTAAGAATAAGATACTGGATTCCTTTGAGGAACTCCAGTAACTATTATCAGGCCGAATATTAAAATTTTTTTGGAGGCGGGTAAAAAGGGATTCGGCCGTGATCGTTAATTAATTATATTTTTTTTTATGAAGCTGATACTGGAACTAACCGCATTCTCTTGGTTAATTCAATGTAATATTCTAGGAAATTATTTTTTAATTCTTTAAGAGTATTATCCACTTCCTCATTAGTGGTAATTCTATTTGAGGGATAGAGATGAATAATTAATATAATTACTATTCAATGTATCCTTGAATCATTTTTAAGGAGGAACCAAATTTTTTCAGGTAAGTTCTCATTTTCAAATGATAATATAAACGTCTGATTAAGGATTTCGTCAATATCAGTTTCTATTATTTCCATTAATTGAAGCATAAGAACAATTGCTCAGTTTTTTTTTAGATTTATTCTATTTCATCATTTCAGTTAGACTTTGGAATTAAGGTTTTAATTTTTGAATCTTTCTCTAAGATTTGTAATCTTTCTGATAGAAATTCGAGTACTCGTCTTTTCTCATTGAATGAAATATTTTTTTTAGATAGCATGTTAATTAATTCTGTTATGCTTCTAACAGAGTAGGTGCTTGATTTTTTATCTATTAATATGATATCTCTTTTTCCAAATTCTTTTGATATTGATACGAATACTGCACCCCATACTTTTCCTTTATCATCTTTTAAGTCTATGGAACTTGAGAATTTATTTTCTATAATTTCATCCATTTTAATTCACCTTAATACACCTTACTTCACTATAATTTAAATAGTTTTCGCTTAAGTTAATAACAAATCATAAATAACATAAGACTCCACCCAAAATAATATTAAAAACGTGAATCATAAAATAACATAACATAAAAAAACATATAAACACCCATAATTCAATATAACCAAAAAAATTTTAATTCTATATATATAAAAACATTAAACTCAAAATGAGAACGGGGGAAACATGAGTGCTAAAGACACCATTAAAATATTATTAGTGGAAGATAATCCTGGAGATTCTTTAATCATAAGGGAAATGTTGAAAGAAACCGAATACACTCAATTTAAATTAACCCATTCCCCTAAATTAATAGATGGATTAAAAAATCTTGAAGAAAATAAATTTGATATAGTAATCGTTGATTTAAATTTACCAGATAGTGAAGGCTTAGAAACATTCCTAAAAATCCTCAGTAAACATCCAGAACTCCCTATAATAATATTAACCGGATTATCAGATGAAGAAACGGGTATTGATGCAGTAAAACAAGGTGCACAGGACTATCTAGTTAAAGGAGAATTCAACGGAAAACTCTTAGTAAGATCCATCAACTACGCAATCGAACGTAAAGGATTAGAAGGATTATTCAGTTACCACATTAACCGTGATGAATAAAAAAAAAATTTTAATTCAAGTAAATCATCTTATTTTTGATATTAAATTCTAAATCTAGAAAAATATTATTTAAATCTTTATAAGGGATTTAAATTATATAACATATAATAATAAATATAATATTTGCTCGTTAAATTTCATTTATTAAAAAAGAGGTTAAAACATTTTTTTTTAGATTAAGAAATTTGTTTTTGATATGATATTCTAGCACCTTTTTATTTAAATCTCTAACAAAAATTATTAAAATTTTTTTTTAAATAATATGTAAATTTTACGATTTTTAAAAATATAAATATTTAAGTAAGGTGATGTTTTGAATGTAAAAGTTAAATCCCCCGGTTCAGCTACAGTAATAAATGCCATATCAACTGGCTGCGGCTCTGCATTTGGAATTCAACTTTATATTACTGTAGAAGCAGAATTAACTTCTAATTCTAAGATAACCTGTAAAACTGAAGAAGATTTAGATACATCTTTGATGCAAATTTGTGTGGAGAATGTTTTAAAGAAATTTCAAATCAAAAATGGAGTTAAAGTTAAAACAGAATCTAATCTTCCAATAGCATCAGGCCTCTCCAGTAGCAGTGCCACCTCAAATGCTGTAGTGTTAGCTACTATCCACGCTTTAATAGATGCCTATGAAATTAATCCTAATAACATAGGTTTAGATGATATGGGAATCATTAATTTAGCTGTAGACTCTTCATTACAAGCAGGAGTAACAATTACTGGCGCTTTTGATGATGCTAGTGCTTCTTATTTGGGAGGTTTAACCATCACTAATAATTTACAGCGTAAAATTATACGAAGAGACAAGTGGAATGAACATAATATATTAATATATATGCCAGATAAAAAGTCACTTACTCGTGATGCTGATGTAGCAAGGATGAAACTCTTAGCACCATGGGTTAAATTAGCCTTTAAAGAAGCATTAAAGGGCAATATTCATCATGCATTAACTTTAAACGGATTTTTATATTGTACCGCTTTACATTATAATCCAGATATAGCATTAGATGCATTAGAAGCTGGCGCAATTGCAGCAGGCCTTAGTGGAACCGGTCCATCATTTGTAGCGATTGCAGATGATAACACCTCCCCTTTAATAATGGATGCCTGGAAATCTTATCCTGGAAAGGTTATAAGTACTAAAGTAGATAATCAGGGTACTAAGGTGATTAATATATGAATAAGTCAGAAGCCCTGCAACTATTAATTGATTCTAGATGTAAGATTGATCAAATTGATGATGAATTAATTAATCTTATAATTAAAAGAACTAGTTTAGCTACGGATATAGCCTCTGCCAAAATGGTTTTAGGTAAAGATATTCATGATGCTAATAGAGAAATTTATATCCAAGATAAAATTAAAACTTTAGCTAAAAAGAAGAATATTAATGAGGTTAGTCTTATAAATATAATGAATATACTAACTAATTTAAATAAAAATGAACAAAAAAAAATTTTAAGAGGTAAAAAATATGGGTAACATTAGATCATCATTCATAAAAAGAGTAAGTAAAGAGTTAATTGAAAATTATAATGGTAAATTCACTAAAGATTTCGATGAAAACAAGAAATTAGTTGAAGAATTTACAACAGTTAGCACTAAACATTTAAGGAATAAAATAGCAGGATATGTCACCAGATTAGTTAGTCAATAAAAATAAATATAATTTTAGGATTATATTATTATTTAAATTAAAGCGGGGAATAATATTGGATATAATTGTGGCCAAATTCGGTGGAACATCCATTGGTAGTGGAGAAAAAATTAAAAAAGCAGCCGAATCAGTGGTTAAAGAATATATGAAAGGTACTAAAATAGTGGTTGTAGTATCAGCTATTAATAAAACCACTGATAATATATTAAGTATAGTTAATGAATCCATAGGAGACTCAGTTAATGAGAAGCAGTTAGCTGAAATAGTCTCTATGGGTGAAGTTACCAGTGTAAGAATATTCTCATCCACTATTGAATCATTGGGTGTTAAATCTGAATATCTTGATCCATTTAAGGATAATTGGCCTGTAATTACTGATAGTAATTATTTAAATGCTAACGTTGATTTTGAAGCCACAGAGATTAAGTCTAAAGAGATTTTAAAGTTATTAGATCAAGGTATTATACCTGTACTCTGCGGTTTTATAGGTAAAGATCATAATGGTAATGTAACTACTCTCGGTAGAGGTGGAAGTGATATTACTGCATTCTTATTAGGTCACGCTCTCAAGGCTAAAGAAGTGATTATCGTAACCGATGTGGGTGGAGTAATGTCCACTGATCCTAACAAGCTTCAATCCGCTAAGAAGCTTGATAAAATATCAGTAGAGGAAATGAGGGATTTAGCTACTCACGGTGCTCAAGTATTACATCCTTACTCATTGAAATATAAGGATCCCTTAATTAATGCTAAAATTATAGGTTATGAACATGGTGATCTCTCAGCAATTGGAACAGAAATTATAGGTCCCTCGGAGAATGAAATGCTTAAAACTACAGCTTTAAATGAAGAACCCATTAGTGTTATTGCAGTGGTGGGTGAAGAAATTTTAACTAAAAGTGGAGTGTTAGCAGACCTCACTAAAGCATTATCAAATAATAAGATTAATATTTATGGTATATCCACTGGTCAAAATAGTATAACGATATTTGTGGATAAATCCGTAGCAGATAAGGCTCATGAGATACTGCATGATGTAGTGGTAGAAAATAAAGATTTAAGCAGTCTCAGTTTAGGTAGGGAAATTGCTATGATTACTGTTGCTAGTCAAGATTTTATTGACACTCCCGGTATAATTACTAGAATAACCGAGCCTTTACGTAAAAAACATATTAATATTGTAGAGATTTCTTCAAGTCAAACTAGTGTTGTAATATTTGTAGATTGGAATGATGGTAAGAAAGCCTATGGAATGGTGAGGAGCGTCTTGGAATGAAACTGGAAGGTACAATAGTTGCAATGGTAACTCCATTCAACAATAAAGATGAAGTAAACGAAAATGGAATAAGAGAGAATATAAATTATTTAATAGACCGAGGAGTGGATGGTGTATTAGCAGCGGGAACCACTGGTGAATCTGCTACCATCACCCATGATGAGCAACGGAAGATGATTGACATCATGGTGGATGAAGTTAATGGTAAAATCAAATGCATTGCCGGAGCAGGTAGTAACTCATCCAAAGAAGCATTAGGATTAGTGAAGTATGCTGAATCAGCCGGTGCAGATGCAGCATTAGTGATAACCCCATATTATAATAAGCCACAACCACATGGATTATATATGCATTATCGTATGCTAGCAGAATCCACTAATATTCCATTAATAGTTTACAATGTCCCTTCACGAACCGGAACCGATATTGATGTGGATACCATTGCTAAAGTAGCGGAATTAGATAACATTATAGCTATTAAGGAAGCGAATCCTAATTTAGATAAAGTCAGTCAGATTATGAAGAAGTTAGAAAGTGTAGATAGTGAATTCCGAATAATATCTGGTAATGATAATCTAACTTTACCTATGATATCACTAGGAGCTAAAGGAGTTATCAGTGTTTTAGCAAATGTTGACCCCGCAAGAATGAGTAAATTAGTGCAATATGCATTAAATGGTAATTACACTGAAGCAATGCGCATTCATTATGAATTATACGATTTAATGAAAGTATTATTCATAGAATCCAACCCCGTGCCAACTAAAGTAGCATTAAACTTAATGAATCGTCCAGCCGGTCATGTACGTATGCCATTAGGTTCCCTAAAGGAAGAGAATAAAAATAAACTCCAAAAGGTTCTCCAAGATTTAAAACTACTATAAAACACTAATTCTAAAACTAATTTTTTTTTAATTCACCTAAAATTTTTTTTTATAATATTATAAATTCACATTTCTATATAAAATTTTTATAAAAGGAATTATTATTGAGGGAGATGAATAAAAAAATGATTAATGTTACGGTAACCGGTGCAGCAGGTAGAATGGGTAGTAAAATAATTAAAACCATTCTAAAACAGGATGACATGACTATTGTAGCAGCAATAGAATCACCTGACACTCCATTAGCGGGAAAAGATATTGGAGAAGTAATTGGAATAGGGAATATTGGAATTAAAATCACCCCTGCTAATAAATTAAATGACGTACTAAAAAAAGTTAAATCTAATGTACTAGTGGATTTCACCATAGCCGATGCCGCGGTAAATACAATAAAAACCGCAGCTGTTAATAATGTAAATTTAGTAGTAGGAACCACTGGTTTCACCGATGATCAAATGACCATAATAAAAGAGGCCATACAACAGTATAAAGTAAAAGCAGTGATAGCACCCAACATGGCAATAGGAGTTAATGTATTCTTCAAAGTAATCAAAGATTTAGCACCTATACTATCAGATTATGATATAGAGATAATTGAAGCTCATCATAAGCACAAGGTTGATGCACCTAGTGGAACTGCAGTTAAAGCCTTCCAAATCATAGCGGATGAATTAGAAGATGAACAGAAGAAAACTTGCGTCTATGGAAGACAAGGATTAACTGGAGAGAGAACCACTAGTGAAATTGGAATGCATTCCATACGTGGCGGAGACATTGTCGGTGACCATACCGTACTATTCGCAGGTGATGGTGAACGTTTAGAAGTAACACACCGCGCCAGCAGTAGGCAAGCATTCGTTAATGGAGTCATAAAAGCCATAAGATATATACCCCTAGCAGAAGAAGGTAAAGTAAGTGACATGGTAGATATACTCGGCTTAAAATAAGAATAAAATGTAATATTAATAAAAAATAGGTGATTAATTTGGTGAATGTAGGAATTCTAGGAGCAACCGGAATGGTAGGGCAACGTTTCATTGAATTATTAGGAGATCACCCTGATCTCGAGTTAACCACCCTCACTGCTTCCCCCAGATCTGCAGGAAAAAAATATGAAGATGCTGTAACCTGGTATCTAGACTGTAAAATACCCGAAATAGCACGCAACATAACCGTAGTTGATACAGACCCTAACCAAGTAAAGGATGTAGACATTGTATTTTCAGCATTACCTGCAAACATTGCAAGAGTAATTGAACCCAAATTCGCTGAAGCTGGAATGGTAGTAGCATCCAACGCGGCTGCTATGCGAATGGAACCCGACGTACCATTAGTTATCCCCGAAGTAAACCCTGAACACTTAGAATTAATAGAATTACAAAGAAAAAACAGGGGATGGGATGGATTCATAGTAACTAATCCTAACTGTAGTACCATCGCCTTAACCATGACATTAAAACCACTCTACGATCAATTCAACCTAGATAAAGTTTACGTCTCAACCATGCAAGCCGTATCTGGTGCGGGATACAATGGAGTACCCAGTATGGCTATTGTGGATAACTTAGTGCCCTATATTGGTGGTGAAGAAGAGAAAATGGAAAGTGAAACTTTACAATTACTTGGTGATTTAGATGGTGATATCATTACACCAGCAAATTTTGGTGTAAGTGCCTCTTGTCATCGAGTAGCGGTCTTAGATGGGCATACTGAAGCAGTTTTTATTGAAATGAATGAAGAATTCAGTATTGATGAAGTTAAAAGATCTTTTCATGAATTTGAGGGATTACCTCAAAAACTTGACCTCTACTCAGCACCAGCAGCACCTTTACTCATAAGGGAAGAAGAAAACAGACCACAACCACGTATGGATCGTAACGCTGAACATGGAATGGCTGTAACAGTCGGAAGAATCCGGAAAGATAAAGCTTTCTATAAAACTCTTAAATATATTCTAGTAGGTCATAACACTATTAGAGGCGCGGCAGGTGCATCCATACTCAATGCAGAACTCATAAATGAAATAATTTTATAAATATTATTTTTTTTAATTTTTTTTTATAATCCCTAACTCATCTTAATTTAAATTTTTTTTTATAAAAATAAATTTTTTTTTTAGTATAAACTCTCAAGTAATCTAAATTAATTCGAGTTTAAGTATACTTCCTAAAAGTTTAAAGGTTCAGAATTACATAAATCATAATTGTGAATAGTTATGGCTTTCTATAAGGATACTGAAAGAGAAAAATTAAGACAATTAGTTAAGGCTTGTCTTCTTGAGATTAGTAAATTAAAAATTCAACTTAAGAAGTGTCAAAAAGAATCCTCTCAAAAAACAAGTGAAAACCTATCAATAAAAGAATTAAAGATAGAATCACAAAATAAAATCGATGAAAAAGACAGGATATTAAAAAATAAAGATGATAAGATAAATAATTTACAAGATCTCATCCAGAAGCAGGAGAAGCAAATTGAAGAATTAATGAAAGTGAAATTACATTTTGATGCAATAACAGCTAAACCTAAAACTGATTTAACTTCCTTTCAATCCCAAATATATCTATTATTACCTGAAACTGAAGATACTCTAGAAAAATTATATAATTATATAACTAGTATAGGTTTCAGTGAACTCTCCAATGAAAACTTTGAATATTTACTCCGTAACTTAGAGAGAAAAGGCTATTGTCAATCATGCACCCATAATAATCAGATTTACTGGAAGAAATTAAATAAATAAAAACATTTTTTTTTATGATGAATTATAAAACCCTTAAAAATTTAGTTATCCTAATTGGAGTATTATTATTCATTCAATACTGGTTAGGAATGGTAATTAACTTATTCGCTATTATACCAAAAACAACGCCATTAAACTTTCTAAATTACTCTGGAGGATTAGAAGTCCTTGCACACATCACAAATGGATTCCTAATCCTAATCATCTCTGCAGTAATGATTATTTATAGTATAAAATTAACTAATTCAATTTATAGTAAATTAACAATCATAGCTATATTATTTATAATATCCGCTATAATAACTGGTTTAATCTTTATCCTAGAAGGAATGAATAACTCGTTTTCAATAGCCATGGCTATGATATTCATCTCCACCTACACCCTATACTTTTACCTATTCATTTTAATAATTAAAGCAGAAAATCAAGCTAAAACATAAAAAAATTATCAATTATACACATTTTTTTTTACAATTTTAAAATTTGTAAAAATAAAAAAATTTTTTATATAAAAACTAGTTTTAATGATATTAATAACTATTAATCATAAATAAAATATTAAATCTTGTTTAACCACAATATAATCATGTATTCCATGAAATAGGACTATTCAATCCTTTACAGATTTAAATACGGATTAAATATGTTCAGTACTACTTATTTATAATATTTTCGATTACAATCAAATAGTAAATAATATTTAGTATACAATCAATGCTAAATAATATAAACTCTAATCTTTTTGAGAGTTTTCATAATAGAATTATCGCAGTAAAAAATAATACTGTAAAAAAAATGAATAATTAAACTCCATTCTCTTAAAGAAGCATGAAAATATGCTGAATAAAAATAAAAAACTGGATAAAAACTTAGAGGAAGAATTTTAAATAAAGAAAAAAATTTTAAGATAATTTTTAAAAAATTTTGGGGTGGGTGATTTATTGTATGATATACTAGATAAAAAGGAAAATCGGGAAATAGAAGCGGATCCAATGGATATAATTATAAACTCGAAAAAATTACTAGACATTGGCGCCATAAACGAAGAAGAATTCCAACTAGTAAAAAATAAATATCTAGAACAAATTATAAAAATATTTATGGAAATCTAAAATTATTTCTCGATAAAAGAAATTTATAATTATCAAATAATTATTTTAAATTTTATATTCAATCATAATTTATTTTTATTCACTTCTTTTTATCTTAATAAATTTAAGCATTCTTTATCCCGTGGAATAATAATAGTACCCTCCACTGGATCACCCAACTCCAAGCAACAATTAAGTAATTTAAAATAACCAGTTAAAGCTGCAAGAGCAGCATCCAAAGTATGATCAGTAATCTCACCACTAATACTAAAATAACGATTCAAATCCACTTGTAAATCAGAAAAACCTAATATTCTCTGATTCGTCCGAGGATGAGTTTCAAAAACCATACTCCGTACTCTCAACTGTTTACCCAATTTCACTCCACGATACGTAAGCATATTCATACCAGGAAAAGTTAACGGTAAAACACGACCATACCGTCGAATATCACGCTCCGCCTGACGGAAATGACCACCCACCGCACATTCACAATCCCTCTTAAGACAACAACGACCCCATGGCAATGATAAAGGAGCATCAATACCAACAAGGACAGGATCCACTAAAACCACTTCATCAACAATCTCATAGTCACTAAATAATGATTTCAAAAATAATTCTTTATTATTTAAAATGCAAATTCCAGTTGGATTCTCCTCCTTACCAGCCAAATCAATACCCATAATCTTCATAAAAACATCAAACCAATACAAATATATTTAATTTAATTACTTTTTTATAATACTTTCTTTTTAAATGATAACTCCATTTTCAAGAGTCATTGCAAATTATTATGAAATCAAAATTAAAAGAAAAACACTACCTATAAATATTTTATAATCTTTTAAAAAACTATTTTGGATTATTAATACATTTCAAACTATATATAAAAAAAAATAGAGTTTAAGTTTTCATAAATAAATTAAGATTTATACTTACTAGTGTAATTTAATTAATCTTTTTTTCAATAATTTTATAGTTACAAGAAATCCCTTATTTCTATTCTTTATTTTAATAGGAATCATGTCTGCTACATTGATACTATTTTTTTAGCTATTATAATAATAAAGAATATATTAATCTTAAAAAAATTTATATGCTCTCCATACCCGTTTTAATACTTCTAGGATTGATATTATTTTATACTTACCAATTCAACCAAATCCAGCTACATTTGAATTAATATTCGTTTTATTCGTTATCATAGCATTAATGATAGTGGTAAAGAGTTTATTGAAATCGATAAAACAAATATCTCAATTAAAAAAAATTAGAAAAAATCTTTAATAAGAGAGGGATAAATTAAAAAATTTTTCTCTAATCGCCCTAAATTTTATTAGAGTACAGGATTATATTTTAAACAAACTTAGCAATCCGCATTACAACCTCACCAACTACAATAGCGATGATAAATGCCCAAACCACACCAGCCGTAATTGCAGTTAATTCATTAAATACAGTTCCAAATAAATCCATACTATACTATATGGTTAATTAAAACTGTTAAATTTAACTAATAACTTAATGTTTAATTTTTATCCTTTCCACTCCTCCACATCCGGATCAATTAATAAAACATCATCACAAGTTTTCTTCTGAGTTAAAATTAAATCTAAACCCTCCCTACTAAGATAATCAGAATACTTCATCATTAAATCAAATAATTTCTCCGTTGGCACCTCAGTTAAATCACGTTTTCACGACAATATCTCATTTTTTAATATTCTCTAATCAAAAAATTATGTGATTACAATTTTTATGCTTATAATTATCCTTCTTCTGAAAACTACAATCCTAATTCCCACACTTCCACAATAACTCACTCCTGACTAAATATAATCTCCCACCACACAATGGACAAGTAATCCACTTAGCAATACGTAACTCCTTCCGAGTCTTAAAACCCAATTTCTCCGCAGCAGCATCCTGCTGAATTAAATTAGATTTACTACTACATTTATCATAACAATACTTCTGATTACCATGCCTAGGTTTAAAAGGATCAATGCACATAGGACATTCTCTCAAATCATACGTTTCAATTACCTTCAATTTATATACGTTCATTACCATGCAATCTTTTATACTCCTTACGATACTTATCTCTACACTCCACTGAACAGAAATTCCTTAACTCTCTAGTAGGAATAAAACTCTTACCACACATTAAATTCTTACAAGATTTATAACCCACTCTCCTACAAAACCACATAAAAAAATAATAATATTTCTAAACAAAAACAATTAACCCGAGAGAGCAAATGAGAATTAAAATAAAAATCAAATTTATTGTAGAAAATTTTAATGTTGTTATCAATTTCGATCTAAGTACTAAATCAGTATTAATACTTTGCTAAATTTAATTTACAAAACCACAAAAAAAAGTTAAAAAAAAATGAAATAGTTATTTTTATCCAGTTATGAATTCAAAACTATAAGCTGTAATTAAACTGTTACCTGATGAGTCTTTAACAGCACTAGTAGGTATATAGACTTGGTAAGTATCATTGCTCAAATGATTATAAGTTGTAGTGATAGTTAAAGTGGAACCATTAATGGTTTCACTGGCTAATGAAACAATATTACCCGTAGATAAGTTTTTAATGTAAATATCCGAATAATTAGCTCCACTGGTGATGTTTTCATTAAATTGTATTATAATAGGTGTAGTGAGTGAGACTCCCGTTGCATTACTATTAGGATTACTACCGATTATAGTAGGAGTTATTAGTGTTATTGATGTTAAATTATAAGAGAATGCTGATGGTAAAAGATATCCATTCACGTCTTTAACTACACCCGCTGGTAAATAAACCTGGTAAGTATCTCCGTAGAGTCTACTGGTGGCTTGTTGTATAGTTAATGTATTACCATTAATATTTTCACTAGCTAAATGTACAATGTTTCCAGTATTTAAGTTTTTAATATATATTCCAGTTAAGTTAGGTCCAGCTGTAATGTTTTCATTAAAACTTATAGTAATAGGTGACGTAAGTGAAACTCCCTTTGCATTACTGTTAGGATTACTGCTGATTATAGATGGTTGAGTACTGGTGGTATTCGTGGTTGTTTTGAAAATGTAACTATAACTTGTAGTTTGATTATTACCCGCGAGGTCTTGAACCGCACCGGTTGGTATATAAACTTGATATAAATCTCCACTTAACCGAGTATAAGTTTGTTTAATAGTTAAAATATTACCACTAATAGTTTCACTAGCAACTGAAACAATATTACCTGTATTTAGGTTCTTAATGTAGATTCCACTAAAATTAGGTCCAGTTTGAATGTTTTCATTAAATTTAACTGTAACCGGTGCATTAAGTGAATATCCCGTACCGTTCACTGGGGGATTACTAGAAGTTACCAGGGGATGATATTGTGTACCTGGAAATCCTAAGTAAGTAACTGCGGCTATTAACATTTTAAACTCTGCCATGGCAGCCGTCATTACAGGTGTAGTATCCCTTTCAGTTTCCAATGTAATACTATTAATACCATAACTATGCGCTGCATCACGAATCATACCCGGACCATCAGCAGCATCAAGACCAGTATCACAATCCGTTTTAGATACAATATAATTCACCCAATTTTTTTCCAGAGTAGTAGAATTCTGGTTAACATATATGAATCCATTAGGACCCACTCCACCACCCGAGTGAATGTCTATAAAGTATTGTATTCCATTATCCCTAGCAAATTGAACTATTTTCCAACTAGGCGTACCATTAATATTAGCTATACGATTAGGATCCAACCCATCATAGTAACGAGTATCTTGTGCCGTATCCTGTGGAATATCGAAGGGAATAATATACAATGTTCCATTAAATTGTTTATCCTTAATAAACTCTAAATATATCATACCAGCAATATTAGCTTGTGGCTCATTCCCATGAACACCCACAGAAATAAGTATTTTAGGCCCATTACCATTACCAAATTTTAATATCACACTACCATTCCTTGTCATATTAAAAATAGTATTACTTAAATTAGTTTTAGGAATATCCTCATTAATTACAGTATTATTAAGAACATTTCCACCTACAGTCTTATCAAAAAAAGATATATTATAAGTTGACTGAGAAGAATTTACAGACGAATTATTACTAATTGAAGTATTATTTGCAGCCGCTGCGTAGCTACCGGATAATGAAAACAAAAACAGTAAGGAAATACTAAACATAATTATAAATAATCGTTTATGCTTAAAACTATAATTTTTAAAGATTTTCTTATCAAATACTTTCAAATATAACCCCCCAATTAATTGAATTAAATTAAATTTTATTGATTACCTCTTAATGGAACTTAATAAGCGGTTTAATTAAATATAAAGTTTGTGTTATTTACGAGGAAATAAATTAAATTAATAAATCATGCATTTTCATTTTCACAATCTTTCACCTTCTTTAACATTTTTTTTTAAAAAAGTAATTTTTAATATTAAATATTACTATTTAATCATTACATTCCCACATAAAAAAAAAGCAGATTCATCAAAACTTTTAAACCATAAAATAACTAAATTATAATAGAATTAAGCATAAATAATCCATAAAAGACATATATTATACAATAAAACCTAAATATCAATTAATATTTTGATTCAGTGAATTTAATCATACTTAAAAAAAAATCGAATTAATAATAAAATAAATCAAATTATCATCTAAATTATTCCAAAGATATCATAATCCGGTAATAATATAATCAAATGCATATTAAAATCAAATGCATATTAAATCTATACAATACTATTTTTATCTATTAAACTAGAAAAATAAATCATACTATTTATTTAAAAGATTTTCAGCAAATATCCGTGCATTCTCCAAATCCTTCTCATCCGGATGACCTCTATAATAGTCATATTCGTTTTTATAATGATGTTGTTTTATTATAAAGTCCTGAAGTTATGTAAAACTATCCCACCATTCGCTACGGATCTTGTGGCATTATTATAGTGGCTTTAGGCCCGTATAAGGTACGATTAATCCAAGTTGAATTATGATCATTCCAACTATTGTTTCCATTGAGTAATAACATAAATTGGACTCACTGCTTAGTCATTATTTACACCAAACAAAAAAATAAACCCTAAACCAATTTAAAATCATTTAAACATTATAAAATTGTGTTTACTATGTTTAATTTAATCATTTTAATTTTAACTTACCCCTACTTTTTTACACAAATTATTATATTAATTCAGATTTCAATCATAAGTAGGTCTACACGGACTAGTGTATATGTTATCTTAAATCTTTTTTTTTAATATCTATAATTATGGGTTTTTAAAATATTAAAAAAAAATTATTTAGAAAATTATTTATGAATGGTCAGTAAAGACATGCTTAATAGATAAATAAAATTATTTAGAAAAATTTGATTTAATAAAAGGGAGGGGGAAAAATAATGAGTACATCTAATATAGTAAACGATTAGGTTTTCTAATATTTTGCCTAGCATTTACTCTGACAATGTGTGGAGCTGCAGCAGCAGCCCCTACCAATTCTACGCACAATAATTTATCAACCAATGTAAAACCCACAACAACTCTATTAAATACAACAACATCATCGAATAATATTAATGATTTTAAGTTACAGAAATCCACTGAAAAACAAACATTGCCTGATCCATCGGTTTATAATTCCAATGGACAACTTCTGGAGAGCTTTAGTACAATAGCGGCAGCTGTTAACTTTGCACAAAGTAATGGCAGAAGCGGTGACACAATAATGCTGGCGAATGGTACAACCTTTTATGAAAGCGGTATTACTATTAATGAAAATATGAACTTCAATGTATTTAACAACGGCCACGCCACTATAGACGCTCAGGGCAACGGACCAATATTCACAATCAATGATGCAATCGTCAATCTAAATGGTATAACACTATTTGACGGTAAATCAAGTTTTGGCGGTGCAATCGACAGTTATGGTACATTAATCATAAACAACTGTACATTCCAAAGTAATATTGCTAGTACTAGTGGTGGTGCTATAGAAGATTGTGGTAATTTAACGGTTAATAACACTTATTTTGGAGGTAACACTGCTAATACTGCTGGTGGAGCGATATACTGCGTTACTGGTTGGCCTTTGATTATAAATAACTGCACATTCTATGCTAATAGTGCAAATCAGGGTGGTGCCATCTTCAATTCATTTGATACATCTTTCACCATTAAAAATAGTTCATTCTTAGAGAACAGTGCAATGGGGAATGGTGGCAATGGTTATGGAGGCGCAATCGACGATTATGATGGTAATTTAAATGTATCGAGTAGTATTTTCACAGGTAATTTTGCAAGTGGTGATGGTGGTGCTATCTATATTCCTTATGATAGTGTCTATCAATATATTGGGCCTTTTACTGTGACTAGATGCAATTTTACAAGTAACACTGCAAATCAGGGTGGTGCAATCTACACAGCTATTCATAATGCGATCAATAGTGTAAATACTAATTTGAAAGTAAACAACTGCAACTTCACATATAACGCAGCGGTGGGTGGTAATAATGCTGTAAATGGTGGCGGTGCCATATACAACAATGATGGTTTCTTGTATTTAACCAGCTGCAACCTCACAAATAACAAAGCACAATTTAGTTATGGAGGTGCTATTTACAATAACGGTTACGATGACAACGTTATAACCAATTCTGAAGGTACTTTAACTGCAACTAACAGCACTTTCAATAATAACCTTGCCCTATACGGCGGTGCTATTTACAACTACGCTCAAAAAGCTACCTATTTTGCTGGTCAGGTTACAGTCACAAGCAGTAATTTCACAAATAACAATGCAACTGGTGATCAAAGTACAGGAGGTAATGGAGGTGCTATCATGAACAACATCCTTGGAGGCTCTGATGGTACTGGTGGTTTGAATATATCCAACAGCACTTTCACAAACAATAGTGCAGGGTCAGATAATTTGTTGGGTGCTGGTGGTGCAATAGAGTTACTGGATAATATATATACATTAGTGACAATCACAGGCTGCACTTTCACAAGTAACACTGCATTTAATGACGCAGGTGGTGCTATCGATCTTTTCAATGGTATTTTGAAAGCAATGGAAAACACATTCACAGATAACACTGCAGAATATGGTGGTGCAATCTACATTACAGGTGCTCCGGGTGCTACTGCTGTTCTTAATTTCAACCGGATTGTAAACAACCCTGACAATAATGGTTGGGAGATCTACAATGAAGCAGGTAATGTTAATGCGACGCTTAATTGGTGGGGCTATAATGACAAGGATAATATTTTGGGGTTAATATATAATGCAGGAACGGGTAGTATTACTTTTAACCCATGGATTGTATTAACCCTTACTGCTAATCCTAAAAGTGTTTATATTGGGAATACTTCTGCCATAACTGCTGACTTATTACATGATAGTAATGGCAAATATTATAATCCAGTTAATGGTGTAGTACCTTACACGGGATCTGCTAACTTCAAAACCAATATGGGATCCATTTTAAACTATGGTATAACTCTTTACTTAAAATTAGTCCCCAAAATTTTCGCTAATGGACAAGTTACATCTTCTTTATTTGGTCTAGCCTCCAGTGAAGTGGCGACTGTTTCTTCGACTGTAGATGATTGTACTGTTTCAACACCGGTTACGGTTAAAGATGGTCCCATTGCGGTTACCAGTATTAATCCGGGAAGTGGCGCGACGAATGTGCCGGTTAATCAAAAGATTACGGTGACTTTCAGTGAGCCTAATGGTTTACCTTTAACTAAGGGCAGTGCATGGAGTTCTATTTCTGTTAAAAATAGTAATGGATCCGTGCCTCAAATTAGTACGGTACTTAATGGTGATACATTAACTATCACTCGTGTTAGTGGGACTTATACTCCGGGGGATGCGTATATTGTATCTATTCCAGTTAATGCGGTAGTTGACACAGCTGGTAATGGTCTTGCAGCAGCTTATACTAGCAGTTTTACCACCACTATTTTGGGGGTGAAAAGTATTGACCCGGTGAACGGAGCGACGAATGTGCCGGTTAATCAGAAGATTACGGTGACTTTCAGTGATCCTAATGGTTTACCTTTAACTGAAGGTAGTGCGTGGGGTTCTATTTCTGTTAAAAATAGTAATGGATCCGTGCCTCAAATTAGTACGGTGCTTAATGGTGATACATTAACTATCACTCGTGTTAGTGGGACTTATACTCCGGGGGATGCGTATATTGTATCTATTCCAGTTAATGCGGTAGTTGATACGGCTGGTAATGGTTTTGCAGCTGCTTATACTAGTAGTTTTACTGCCACGTTTTTGGGGGTGAAAAGTATTGACCCGGTGAACGGTGCGACGAATGTGCCTAATAACCAAAAGATTACGGTTACGTTCGCTGAACCTATTAAGCAGGGTAGTGCGTATAGTTCTATTTCTGTTAAAAATAGTAATGGATCCGTGCCTCCAATAAACACATCTTTCAGTGGTGATGTTTTAACCATTACTCGTGTTAGTGGCAATTATACTCTGGGTGATACGTATGTTTTGAATATTCCGGTTAATGCGTTGACGGATTCGGCTGGTAACACTTTCACTCCTGCATATACTAGTAGTTTCACCATAACCACTACTTAACAAATATATCAGAGAAAATTTTGAAAGATGGGTAAAAAAGAATCCTCAAATATTTAAATATTTTTTTCCTCCTTTTTTTTTAATACAAAATAGTGAACTTCGGGCTAATTTGATTTGTTTTAAGAATTTATTAATTTAATATGAGTAAAACAAATATTACTTTTATATTATGGAAGCATAATCAAAAAGAATTTGACTGGAATAAGTTCAAAGGCATATATAAAAAATTTAGTCCACTCCAAATTTTGATTTAATGAATTTAGACAGATTATTAGTAAACTTAATTTTTTAGTATATTAAGATTTAATCATTTTATCCCATTCCATTTATTTCACATAAATTTTTTTTTTAGTAATATTTAGGAATAGATCCAAGTTAAGCTAAAGTCGGGAATAACCGAGGATTTGACTTATCTGAACTTGAAGAGAATCAAAAAGCTATTGAATCATATGATAAAGCTTTGGAAATCAATCCGAGATATACTTTATCTTTAGTTGCCAAAGGAATGTGCATGGAAAACTGATAAAATATCAGGAGCGGATAGAATCGTATGATAACGCTTTAGAAATAAACCAATTTTGAACCGGTTTTAAAAGCTCGTGAACGATTCAGTAGAAAATTAAGGTAATAATATCGAATAAAAATTCAAAATCTTTTTATTCATTTAAAAGATTTTCAGCAAATATCCGCGCATTCTCCAAATCCTTATCATCCGGATGAACTTTATTTTTACCAAATATAAACGCTAATGGTCCATTCACATCTAAATTAAATCCGAGGGGTCTGAATTCCCCGAAACAAGTGAATTCACCAATTATTTTACAATCCTTCTCATTCAACTTCTCTTTAATAAGATTATGATGCCTTTCCCGATAATCACCGGAAGTTGAAAAAATGAATACATTCTTATCCAACCGGGGCATGTTCTCAATAAACTTAATTAAAGTTTTATGATGATTATAATTATAAATACCCGACCCGAAGCCTATTAAGTCATACTCAGCTAAAATTTCCAGTTGAGCATCTTCAACTTTTATTAATTTCGCATTCATGGTTTCCGCCATGATTTTTGCAATCTTTTCTGTGCTTAAATGATGATACGAATTTATAAATAATAAGAGTTTTCATAAAAATAAATCATCCTCCTAAAAAAAATTTATTTAATATAAGATTTTTTTATATTTTCTAATATTCTTTGAGATGTACGAGATATAGTCCATTCTTTTAAAACTCTTGATGCAGTGCCATTATTACCTAATTGATATACTCCAATACTAACAGGCGAGAATATTATAGGAGTAAATGGTTCATTAACAAGTTTTTCAAGGGATTCCATACCTTTAATTCCCACTGTAATATGGGGTATAAAGTTACTTCCACTATGATCTGGAATAAAATTCTCAATATACTCTAATGTACTATCATTAATGTTTGGATCATCTTCAGAAGTCACGTAAGCAGCAGCTGTACCATTATTTTCCATAAAAGGTTTAAGAATATCTATTAACTTTGATTGAAAATTAAGGAGAATCTCTACGGGTGAAATAACAATAACAGCTACACCCTGTTCATCAATTGAACCATTGCATATTAATTTAACAGCTTTTAATTGCAATGATGTAATATTCTCAGATGTAATAACTTTTTCAACTGCTTTATAAACTTTTTCTAAATCTTTTGTCCTCACATAGTTTTGCAGAATACTGATATGGGGAATATGAGATTCATCAAGCTTAAATCCATTGGGATATTCCTCCATTAATTGTTTATTAATTTCTAAAGCTTTTTTAACAATAATTTCGTCAGGAGTGAGCAATACATCAATTGCAGTTAATTCTGGATTATTATTCATTTTATCTAGAAAATCTCCTTCCAATCATTTTTCATACTCACATTAGTATAATTATTTTTTTCAGCTATATTTAACATTCGCTCAGCTCCATTAATATAAGCATATTCACGTTCTTCATCATCGTGCTTAATAAATAATCTAAATTTAGCGGATTCCAACATTTCAATATCCACATCACCATTACCAACGGCAAAAACTGGTAATCGTCCAGTTCGAGAGTAGATATGTTCAACTTTCCCTGGACCCAATGCAATACCTCCAAGAACTTTATCATTCCTCTTTAAAATACCGTTATGATATTTATAATCAGTAGCTGAACCAATTACATTCTCTTTAAATATTCCCCATGATTTCTCTGAAATTATACGCATGAAATCATTTCCACCACCAGAGCATACAAAGACTCTGTATTCATAATCTTTTAACAATTCAAAAAGTTCTAACATAGGCTTGTAAACTAGATCAGTGAAGTTTTTAGCATATTTCTCAGGTTTAACAGTCGCGAAAAACTCCAATACTTCTGCTTCAAAGTCATTGGGGGTTGATCCAGCCCATTCACGAGCCATAGCATCTTCAAGAAATTTAATAGCTTCAGGGTCTTGTTCACGAGCCTTTCTGAAAAAATTTTCATCTCTCATAAGAATAGCTTTATAAGGCTGTTCATCAATTAAAGACGGATCCTTTTGAACTGTTTTGACGAAAGCTCTAGAAATGAAATTAAGTTGAACAGGCATTGGTTTTTCAGCCCATAAAGTACCATCATTATCAAATGTTGCAATACGATCCTCGGGTTTAATATAATGGGAACCCTCTTCAATGGATGAGTTTAAAAAATCAAAGATAGATTCCTTCACTGATCCGTCATTCCAGCTTTTAAGTTTATCAATATTTAAAATGAAAACATTCCCCCTAAACTTTAACTTAAAAATAATAACTTAAAATTATAAAAAAATTTAAAATTTTTTTTATTTAATTTTATAAAGTTAATTGTAATTAAACTACAAATTAAATTTATTGGAGGAAATAAAATCTGGATGTTAAAAAATTAATAACGATAAAAATCTAACAATAATATAATAAGTTTAAAAAATAAATTTTTGGGAGATGATTATTTTATGAAAGATGAAGTATTTTACAGTAAAGGCATGAAACATGTTAAAGAAGACTATCCAGACCTTTATAAAGAGAATGTTAGTTTAAATGAAGTAACATTCAGTGGAAAAGTTCTAGACTATAAAACACAGAAACTCATAGCTTTAGGAATAACTGCTACAAATTCGGATAGTAGGGCTGTTAAAAATCAGATAAAAAGTACCATGAAAGAATTCAATGTTACTAAAGATGAAATAGTAGATGTTTTAAGAGTAGTATTACTAATAGCTGGAAAACCCGCCTTCATGAATGCAATAAACATTTTATATGAGTTAACAGAAAAATAAACCATACCAGTTTGTTAAATTAAGCATTAATATTCTTCATATCATTATAATATTTTCTCATTTTTTTTTAATAATTTTTTTAATTTTCATATCATTCAACTTAAATTTTATAGACCAATTAGTCAAACCAGTAAGTTTATATTAAAAAAAGTTGTATAAATCAGTTTAATCCCCTAAAAAAAATTTGGGATAATTAATTAAAAGTTGGCGATCAAAATTATGAGGGAAAAATCCTTTAAAAGAATGAATGAACTTATCGACGCAGGTTTAGATGAATTTTCAATGAAAAACTATCGAAATGCTTCATTAAATAAAATCATCGAAAATGCAGGTATCAGCAAAGGTACTTTTTATTATTACTTTAAGGATAAAAAGGCACTTTACATGTACATATTCAAGTCAGTCTATGGAGCTGAAGAAGAGTTCATAAATAATCGTATGAATGAATTTACAGGAGATTATAAAATTAAAAATATTTTTGATAAATTTAAATTACAGTTCCAAATTGGAGGTGAATTTGCAGCTGCATATCCTAAATATTATAAATTCATTACAATGGTTTTAAAAGAGAAAAAATCTGAAATTGATGAAGATGTAAAGACTTCATCTGAAATCACTGGAAACATATGGTTAGATAACTTGATAGAAAAGGCTATTGAAGACGGTGACTTTAATTTGAGGTTTAATACTGCTTTTATCAAGAGAATAATGCGTTATCTATTCCAAAATTATTTTGAAATATTTAATGAGGATGAAGATTATGAATTGGATAAAATGCTTGAAAATGCTGATAACTTTGCAGAGTTCCTAAAATATGGATTAAGCAATCAAAGGAGAATTTAATACTATGAGTAAAAAACCGAATTACACAAAGGGTAGTGTAACAAGTAAAGACGGTACCATTATTGGTTATAGGCAGATGGGCAATGGTCCAGGTATTATTATATTGCATGGTGGTGGTAAAGGGTCTCAAACATTAATGAAACTGGGTTCTGCCCTTTCTGATGAATTCACAGTTTACATTCCAGATCGTCGTGGTCGGGGGTTAAGCGGACCATTTGGTGATCAATACGGTTTAAAGAGGGAAGTTGAAGATATGGATGCTCTCCTCAAAAAAACAGGTGCACACAATGTATTTGGAACTGCAACCGGTGGAACTATTGCTTTGCAATCGGCGCTTGAATTATCAGCTATTCATAAAGCAGTAATTTTTGAATTAGTATTTTATATTAATAAAGAAGAAATGGATAACTTTAACGAAATAGGGAAACGTTATGATCAACAAGTGAATGAAGGCAAATTAGGCGCTGCAATGTGGACTCTCGGTGAAATCGCAACGAAAGTAAGTGGCGATCCGACACCTTCAGAATATAATTGGATAACATACATACCAGATAGTATATGGATATTAATTTTCAGACTTATATTAGAATTTGATGGTTTAATGGTTAGCGGTGATGATGTACCCTTAAGAGAACTTTTACTCACATTCCATAATGATTTATTGCTTATTAATGAAACTAAGGGAACACTTGAGAACTTCAAAGATGTATCTGCAGAAATTTTATTACTCAGCAGCAGGAAACCATTTTTATTTATAACACACATTCTTGATGCTCTGAATAAAGTATTACCTCATATTGAGCGTGCTGTAATTCAAGAAGGTGATCATGAAGCTGCAGAAGAGCGTGGTAAACCATTACTTGTTGCACAAGAATTGAAACGCTTCTATAAATCAAAATAAACATTAATATTTTTTTTTATTAATTAAAAAGTTAGTATAAATTTAAATTATCTATGGTTGATAAAACTTTATTCAATCGTTTCTTCTGGGTTTCTAATTTATCATATCCGTAAGATTCATATATCAACGCAGGTGTTCCATTCTCGATAATTGGAATAGTTATATACATGGGACTAGTAGGACAAGGTGGATCATATGATTCTAACCCCGGAACCTTATCTATTACTTGATTCAGTAATTCAAGGCTTTTACTATCGTTTGTTGGTACATTAAGGAACCAGCCTACTGAATAACCATCATTAGCTCCATAATTAGAGTGAATGTCTAATGCTAACATATAATTGTTATTAACTATATCGGGCACTATAAATTTATTTGCCAGTAATTGTCCATTCATGCGGCCTTTTTCAAATTCAAAAATATCATGAGTCACATTCACCTTGTAAATATAAAAACAATTTTTTAAGTTTTTACTATAGTTTTCAATAAAATTTATCGCCATATTATGAGCATGGTACTCTAAGGGATGCACTCCTACAATAATCGCTATCTTAACTGGAGAGCTAATATTCCCAAGTGGACCTATCTTTGCCACATTACCATAATCAGTGTTGCCTATTGATTGATTAGATAGGTCTTCGTCTTCAGTTTTATCAGGTGCAGCAGCTAATATAAGAAAGATTAATCTTTTAATATCAATTTGATCAAATCTCATTAATAATTTTTTTAAACTTATATCTTATAAATAAATTGTAAATTTATGTCTGAATTTAAGATTTTTTTGGGTTTCTTCTAATAAATCAATTAATTTAAAAAAAATAGATAAATTTCATTTTAATTTTTAATTACATTCAACTAGAAAGTTTTCTACTGTTTTAATAACTTCATTATAACCATCTAAAGAATCTGGTTTTGATATTACAATATGTTTAATATTACTGCAATTTCGTAGAATATCCTTTTGACCAGTTAATGAAGTGAATATAACTACAGGTATATTTTCTAGATCATTATCTTTACTCATTTCTGAGAGAATAGCTATTCCATCCTTTTTAGGCAGCATAAGATCCAATACTAAAAGATCAGGCTTGGGAACATCATTATATTTCCCTACTTTATTCAGGAATTCCATTGCATCCATTCCATTTGTTTGAACATGAAAATTTGCAATGAACTTAAATTCTTTTTTAAACCTAGTAAGAAAAAGTTTAACATCACCAGGATTATCTTCAACTACTAATATTTCAATAGATTTCACTGTTAAATCACTTGTCAAATTGTTATCTCCGAACAATGATTAATAATGTAAATATGATTTGTAATAATAAAAATATAATATAAGTCTAGAATCACAAAGATATATAATTTTCATAAGTTTATGTGAATGATCAGCTAATCATTTTTTGAAGAAAAATATGAAATATTTCCAAAAAAAAATTTTTTTTATAACTTTAATAAAATATTTATTAATAAAATTATTTTTTTATAAAAAACAAAAATATAGTTATAAAAAAAATGGTAAATAATTTTATAATATGACTTATATTCTAGGACTCTTATATATGAAAAACAAAAGTAAAGGAATTAGACTATGAGATATTACCAAACAAGTATTAAGTGGCAATAACTCCAAGATGTCTCCATCTAATGATTTTATGGAACTAGTTCATGAACTTCAAACATATCAGATTGAACTAGAAATGCAAAACCTAGAGATGATAAAAAAAGTGAAGAATTAGAAAAAATCCAGATTAAAATATTATAATCTTTATGAATTTGCCCCTGTAGGATATTTCACTTTAAATTCAAAAGAGATAATTAAAGACGTTAATCTTGCCGGTACCATCCTTTTAGAATTTGAAAAACCAGAAATAATTAACAATACATTTATCCGTTATATGAATAATGAATCCAGAAGAACTTTCTATAAACATTTAAAAAAAGTTAAAACAACAGGAACCGTCAAACCAGTGAATTAGCACTCCAAAAAAAAGATGGTACCCAAGTTTATGTACAATTAGAGACTTTACCCATAAGAAATGATGAAGAAGAATTTAGAATAACTGCAAACGACATTACTAAACGTAAACTAGATGAAACTAAATTAAAGGAATATAAGGATACACTTGAAGAAAAAGTTGAAAGACGTACAGCAGAGTTTACAAAATCAAACGCTGAACTAAAGCAGTTTGCTTATGTATCTTCACATGACCTGCAAGAACCATTAAGAATAGTTGGTAGTTTCGCTCAATTGTTAGAACAACGTTATAAAGGTCAACTTGATGCTTACGCTGATGATTATATTGAATTTATTGTTGAGGAGCTCATCCAATAAAATACTTAATTGATGACCTTCTAGCATTCTCACAAGTTTCTAGTCACGAGACAGAATTTGAGTATGTTGACTTTGAAAATATATTAAATAAGGTTACTTCAAATTTATTCATATTAATTAAAGAAAATAACGCTACTATAACTCATGATCCTCTCCCCACTGTTTGGGCTGATGAGTATCAAATGATGCAGGTTTTTCAGAATTTAATATGTAACGCCATTAAATTTTATGGACTAACTCCACCTGAAATCTATATAACAGCCTATAAACACGGGAATGAATGGAAATTTGAAGTTTTTATAATGGTATAGGAATAAATTTCGAGTATCAAAAACAAATATTTGAAGTATTCAAACGGTTACATACTCGAGATAAATATCCCAGCTCGGGTATAGGATTATCAGTAAGTGAAAAAATCATTCGAAGACATGGTGGACATATTTGGGTGGAATCTGAACTAGGAAAAGGCTCAACTTTCTACTTCACAATTCCCATTAATTTTAATAAATAATATTCATCTAATTTCTAGGCCAAAACATTATTATCATAGCTCCTGTAACTGCTATAATGCTACCAATAATGTCAAATCGATCAGGTATTATTTTATCAACTTGCCATCCCCATATTATGGCCATCACTATGAAAACACCACCGTAAGCAGCGTAAACTCTCCCGAAATTTGCAGGTTGAAAAGTTGCCACTAATCCATAAGAAATTAAGAGTACTCCACCTAAAATTGCAATCCAGATGCTTCCACCATCACGTAACCAAAGCCATATAAGGTATCCGCCGCCTATTTCACATAATCCTGCCACAATAAAAAACAAGATTGATTTAATAACATCCATTTTTATAATCACATCACCAAAATCATAGTATTATATTAATTCATTTAGGATTCAAATTTTATTAAAGTTTTTATCTCAAATTTTATAATAGTTAATATTTCATTTAAAATGTTAGTATTAATTTGTTTTTTTCTTTCTAATTCCATTATGGTTCATCAAATCAATTATGAAGACTATAAAATTAATGAAATCATATAGTAACATTTTATGTTAGATCTGGTTCTTTTTACTAAAAAATTGGTAAATTCTTATTACTTACTCTTACAGCATATTTAGGTTTATTTACAGACTTTTTATTAAGAACAGGAGCCATCATTAGTCAAAAAAATGTTTAAAGCAAGATGATGAATATTCAGAAATTAAAAAGTCGAGATAATTAATAAATTTGTATAAAAATTTTAAATATAAAAATTAATTAATAAGATAATCTTAATTTAATATAGAATTATATTAAATATTTTTTTGGTGTATTATTGTGGTTAAATCTAATGAATTGGTTGATGGAATTGAAAGAGAACCTACTTATTTTTCAGAGATGACATCAGCTATATTTGCACTTAGTCCTGATGCTATTGTGCTATCAAGAGTGTCAGATAATAAAATCATCTTTTTTAACCAAGAATTTTTGAATCAAATTGGTTATTCCAGAGAAGAAGTAAAAGGACACACTCCACAGGATCTTAATCTTTGGGATTATGATGAACGCGATTCATATCTGAATAAGGTTCGGAAAAAAGGATCTGTCTATAATATTGAATTAACTCACCAGCGTAAAGATGGTGAATTCATTGATATTCTTTATTCTTCACGTATCATTAATGTGGACAGTGAAGAATTCATGCTTAGTATAGGTAAAGACATTACCGAGCGTAAACAAGTAGAAGAAGCTTTAAAAGAGAGTGAAGGGAGGTATCGCAGTCTTTTTAAGAATAACCATGCAATAATGCTCTTAATTAAACCAAGTACTGGAGAAATTATAGATGCAAATCCCGCTGCTGAAGCTTTTTATGGTTATGATCGGGAAAAATTAGTTGAAATGAATATAACGGATTTTAACGTACTTATAGATGAAAAAATATTAGAAGAGATGTTAAAAGCCCAAACAGGAGAAAAAAATCATTTCATATTTAAGCATCGTTTATCCAATGGAGAAATCCGGGATGTTAATGTTTACAGTGGTACCATTATAATTAATGATGAAAAACTTCTCTACTCTATAATACATGATATTACTAGGCAGATGGAAGCTGAAAATGCATTGCGTGATAGTGAAGAACGTTTCAGATTAATATTTGATCAATCACCCATTGGAGATACTATAATTGATTTAGATTATCATCCATTACGTGTTAATACTGCATTAAGTAACATGCTAGGATATTCAAAAAAAGAATTATTATCAATGAAATTCACCGAGTACACTCATCCTGAAGATCTAGAAGATAATTTACAACAATTAAACTTTTTACGTAAAGGAGAAATTGATTATTTTGAAATGGAGAAACGATACATTAGGAAAAATGGTGAAATCGTATGGGGACATTTATATGTCAACATAGTGAAAAATCCATCAAATAAACCATTATACATCCTAACTAAGATTGAAGATATAACTGAACGCAAGCAGATGCAGATGGCAATACAAAGCAGTGAAGAGAAGTATAGAACCCTCTATGAAACCATGACACAGGGTGTTATTGATCAGGATTCAGGGGGACGTATAATCTCCATTAATCCAGCTGCAGAGGAAATAATGGGTTTAAATCCTTCAATGAATGTTGAAACTATTAATTATCACGGCAATGCTATACATGAAGATGGAACTGATTTTCCCGCTGAAAATCATCCCTCTATGATTGCCTTAAAAACAGGAGAAGTGGTTAGAAATGTTGTTATGGGTGTTTTCAACCCACAGATAGAGAAATATAATTGGATTAATATTAATGCAATTCCTTTATTTAAACCTGGAGATAATAAGCCTTTTCAGGTGTATATAACCTTTGAAGATATCACTGAAACCATAAAAGCCCATAAATTACTTAATGATACATTGGATGAACTCAAAAGATCTAACACTGAATTGGAACGATTCGCTTATGTAGCATCACACGACCTTCAGGAACCATTAAGAATGGTTGCAAGCTTCACCCAACTATTGGAAAGACAATATAAGGATAAACTTGATGAAAACGCTACGGAGTACATAAATTTTGCGGTGGATGGTGCTAAAAGAATGCAAATATTAATCAATGATCTTTTAGCATACTCTCGCGTTCACACTAAAGGTCAAAAATTTGAAGATGTTCAGTTAGATAAAGTGTTCGATGATGTTTTATTTAACATGGAAATACCAATTGAAGAAAATAATGCTATAATCACTAAAGAACCTCTACCTAAAATTAGTGCTGATTACAGTCAAATGGTACAAGTATTCCAAAATCTTATAAGCAACGCTATTAAATACCGCAGCCAGAAAATACCAAAAATACATATATCCTCTCAAAAACAGGATTACCTATGGCAATTCTCAGTAAAAGATAATGGTATTGGAATAAAACCAGATTACTATGAACAAGTCTTTCAAATATTCAGACGGCTTCATACACAAGAGGAGTATGAAGGAACCGGAATAGGCTTAGCCATCACTAAAAGAATAATAGAACGCCATAATGGAGATATGTGGGTGGAATCTGAACCAGGGAAAGGATCAACCTTCCACTTCACCATCCCTGATTAAATAGCTGTTTATATTTAATTTGAAGTTTATCAGTCTTTTTAATAATAATAAAATATAATATTTATTATAAAATTAGAACTTATCTTTATTTTATTAGGATAATAATCAAATTTAGTTCTTATTTTTTCTCTGCTTTCTTTAAAACACTTCATAATTTTGATGAAAATTCATTTGGCATAGAACAATTAACTAAAAAAAGATTATTTAAATTTAAGCTTTAAAGTTTGTATATATGAGTATTCAAAATATATTAAACAGTAATAGGGTAATAATTAGTTAATATGGGTTCTAATTATTTATACATCATTTAAATATTACTTATTAAGCCTATTAAATAGGCTATTACAGGAAATATGATTAAATAAGAAACTCCCGTTATAAAATGGGCCTTAAATGTGTTATCAACATCATGACCTTTACCCCATTTTGACATAACTGATTCAAATTCCTCGTCAGAATAATAATTCCGATGATTTTCTGTGGCTATAACTGAATGAAGTATCCGTGCGAAACCCAGGACAGATAGGGCTGCAAATGCTGCTGCCATAATTGGATATGGTCCTACAGTATTGGGGATTACAAATGTATAAAGTATTAGGAACCATAAAATAGGAATCACATCGATAATCATGAATCCTGAAAAAAATCTTCTCATTGAACGAGTTTTTTTAGCTTTATCCTTGGAGAAGAATAAGTAGATATCAAAAGTTCGGTACTTTCTTATTAAATTTATAACAGCGCTAAGATAAACTCCAAAAAATAGAATTAGAGCATCTTTACCTGAGAATACGACAACAGTGTAATAATAATCAACCATTTATTTTTTAAACCCCCGCCTAATTAATCAATTGAATTAAAATAAAAAAATTATTAATTTTAGTAAAATAAATAAAATTTTAAAGTTCTATGAATACAGTTTCATCTTTTACTGAAACTTTATAACTAGTTAAATCACTTGATCCTCCGCCAGTGACAGTTTTTACTATGAAAGTAACATCTTTAACAAGTTTTCCTGTGGTTACATCGTATTGCGAACCGTGTACAGGACAACTGATAATATTATTTTCTAGTTTACCAATAGGTAAGTAACCACCCTCGTGTGGGCATATAGCTGTTACAGCATAGAATTTTCCATCTACATTTGCTAAGAGAATATACGCATATTTAACTGTGAAACCTTTCATAGATCCCACTGGGACATCTGTAATATTACATACTTTTTCCAACCTTAAACATCCTCTAATATTTTATAATATAACTTTTTCCAACTAAAATGGATATTTGATAAATAGAAGCATATTATTATACTTCTCTTTAAAGGTGATGATGTATTTATCCGTTTTAATAGAAATAGATTTAGTATCAACTTTATTTCAAACGTGTACCGAGATTAAGATGTGCAATTCTAAACAGATAAACAGAATCATTTAATTCAATGGAAAAGGACTGGGAATTTTCTTAAAGAAGCATATATTGGAAGGAGTAATATGTATACTAATGTGCTCGAACTAACTATTATATATGAAGTATTACCACAAACAGTGCGATTAATATGAATGCTTCATTACGTCTTTTACTGTAATTTATCAGGGATTTATTTACTTCTTTGTTGATGAGATTTTTTCGGAGGGCATAATTTAAGTTTATATAAAGTAATATTGCTATTGCTAGCATGTTGAGATTAAAAATGACATTGGGAAAAATAAAACTCCCATATTCACCTAGTGAAGAGGCTGAAAATGGTACTATCACTATAAATAAAAGCCATATTATAGTTATCCACAATAAAGTGTTGTTAATTAATTTAATCTGATTGAAAATACGGTGATGAGTATTCCAAAATGTTGCCAATAAGATGAAACTTAAAACGAATGCAAAAAAACTTGGATAAAGACTATAATAAGAATCTTGAACAACAGTATTAGTTAATTGACCGCTTAAGTGGGGTACAGTTAAACCTAAAACTAATAAAGTCATAGCTATGGCAAATATTCCATCAACCAATGTTTCCAGACGGTTTTTAGGTATATCTACATCAAAACCTTCATTATTAATCATGATTTAAATAATTCCTCTTTTTTTAATATAAATCGATTTTTTTTTATAATTGTCGAATAATAGCTAATCGGGTTACAATAAAGGCAACTGGACCACTATAAATTATCATTAACAGTATCAAACTCTCATAAGTGAGATTTGTAATACTGAATAGAAGTAACAGGCTTATGGTTAAAATAACTAGAATTAATGCTACACAGAGGGATAGTATTAATCCCAAATAACACACCATTTTTGGTAAACGTGATAGTAACGGCCCTGGCCTGAGTTGTTCGTTTTCTTTATAATGGCCAGCGTGAAGTTCCCTTTTAATACTATTGGTAGAGATGATGGTTACAATTAATGTTGTTAAGAAGGATGTGATTAGAGTATCAGTTAGAATATTGGTTAAATTATTATTTGCCTAAAAACAAAAAATGTTACAATTGCGGATATTACCATACTTATAATGGCATTAATAATCCCTGTCGGCGAATATGGGAGTGAATTGACTCAAAATTATTAACCTCTGTTTTGCATATTTAAAAATTTTAAATTCATTAATGGATTATTAATTAAACTCTTGTAAAAATAATAACATATTGTATTATATTTGGAATAATTCTTCTATTAATATATTTATAGTGATAATATTATTTTAAATTATTTAATTATAAAAATTCTAATTTTATCAAAAAAATGTGTAAAAATTTTGTTTTTACTTATTTTTCAGAATATTATTGAGGAAAATATAAATAACCATCACAACAACCTACAATCACTTAAACAATGACACTTATAAGGTGTAAATACTTGCAGATGGTGTTAAAGATTCAGAGGGTAATAATTTAATTATAGCGTTTACTTACACCTTCCAGACTATATAATAAAATATACTTAAAAAAAAATTCTTTTAACTATTTTTAATTTTTTTATTTTTTTTTAAATTAATAATAAATTTACAATCTTTTGTTTATTAAAATAATCAAAAATAGAATGTTAAAATTTAATATTCAAAATTACTTATTTTATTTTATAAAAATAAATGAGTAAGTAATTTTCTTTAATCTAATTAGTTTAGATATTAGAATTTTAAGTTAGATCTGATTCGGTTTAATCCGAATTCATCGTTTTCTTCTTCTTCTTCTTCTTTTTTTACTTGGGCTGGTGGGGTATTATTGATGTTGACTAATACTTTATCGCCTATGGAGTGGATATTTTCATATAATACAAATTGTTTTTCACTGGATCCAAATAGGGAGAAACCGCCTTTTTGTATTACTAATGATTCTACTCGGTTATTTTCATAATCCCATGTTACATCTTTTACTACACCCATTAGATTGCCTGAATCATCTATAACTTCTTTTCCTAGTAAATCTTCAGCGATATT
>Ga0182014_10001036_pt1 | contig 37761 bp, 31 predicted proteins | sample 612S2DmetaG_FD_120489 | JGI IMG/M metagenome (GOLD analysis project Ga0182014, IMG submission 120489) | Permafrost microbial communities from Stordalen Mire, Sweden - 612S2D metaG | ecosystem: Environmental > Terrestrial > Soil > Wetlands > Permafrost | place: Sweden: Stordalen | collected... | reverse complement strand
TTAAAGAGGTTCGCGTAATACAGTGACACTCTCGTCATAGCTTGAGACCGCAGTGACCAAGGAAGGCGAAGGCGAGTTCGGCATCGGACCCGATCCGGGTCAGCCCGTTCTCGGCGTGGACGGCGGCCTCTTCGATGGTGTCGGGGCAGAGGTTGGCGAGTTCGCTTGATTTGAGATTGCCCCAGATGAGTTCCACCGGGTTCAGATCGTGCCCGCAGGCAGGGAGCCGCTCGACAACGAGCCAGCTGCGTTGTGCCGCGATCCAGTTCTTCATGATCACCGACCGGTGAGAGGGCAGTCCGTCCCAGATCAGGGTGATCTTGTCGCCGTCGAGGTGGTCGTGCAGGTCCTCGAGATATTCGATGAGTGAGTCCTGGTTGTAAGCCCCGGGGCGCATGGCGAATACCAGCCACGCGTCGCTGCCGTCGGGGGCGTAACCCACCGCGGCGGACATCGAGAGGCGCTTCCAGTTGAAGCGGTGGTGGAGTACCGGGGTCTTGCCCTTGGGTGCCCAGGTGGCTCTCACCGAGGGGAGGAGGGAGAACCCGCTTTCATCTTGGAAGCAGATCCAGGCCTTGCGGCGTCTGGCGTTTTTTTTACCCGGGGCCAGTCCTTCTTCACCCAGTTGGCAATGGCCTCGTCATCACGCTCGATCGCCCGCCGGGCTGGGCGCTGACGGCTCCAGCCCATCTGGCGGAGAAGCCGCCAGACGTGACCAGGGTGATAGGCGACCCCGGTTTCTGCCTCGATCACCTCGGAAACGCGCTGGAGCGTCCACATGTCGGTGGGATACCCATTGGCCAGTGGTCCCTTCGCCAGCCGACGCTCGACCTTGCGAAGATCAGACTGGTCGAGTTGGGGAAGACGACCGGCCCGTCCCGCCGCCCGCAGTGCGGTTGTGCCTCCAGACGTCCACTCCGCGTGCCATCGGCTGACACTCTGGCGGGACACCTCGAGCTCACGGGCGACGTCCGCCTGGCTCGTTCCCTGACGGAACAGCCTGGCCGCCTGCTTGCGTCGGCGCTCCATGGCGTCGAAGTCCCGAGCGGCGCCGGATCGGACCGTCACCATGACCATATGAATAACACGAGCGTGATGGGCATGCCCAGAGTCTCCCACCATCCGGCGCCAGTGTCACTGTATTACGCGAACCTCTTTAGTTGCGATCTGCCGGAAGGCCAGCCGCTAGCAGTGGTGACGGCCCGGCTCTCTCTTTGGAGACTCAAGCCATTGCTGGACAAGCCAGATTCGATCTCCCCTCGGGTTTGTTCAGGCGGCAGGACCCCCGTAAACGATGACCAATGCCTCTGGCTGGCTTTGGCCGCTGAGGCCACAGTTGAACGTGTGGCTCCGGCGAGTACGGGTCCGGGACCGAGTTCGACGAAGGAGGAGGAAGGTCATGGCTGGGAAGGCTGATCAGATGAAGGGCAAGGCCAAAGAGGCCGTCGGAGACCTGACCGGAAACAAGGATCTCAAGTCAGAGGGTAAGGCTGACCGTCAAGCGGGCGAGGCCAAGGAGAAGGTCGGAAAGGTCGAGGAGAAGGTCGGAGAGGTGATCGACAAGGCCAAGGGAGTGCTTCACCCGAAGTAGTCCGCTCAAGGTTGATCGCGAACTGTTGCGATCCAAGAGAGAAGGTTCCTTTGTACATCGGTCTTGGAACGCTCACCTATTGGTGCCTAGGAGTCGCTACGGGGAGTTGCTACCTGCTTGATGGTCTCTAGAGCGAGAACCGTCTCCCGATGAGCCTGCCGCTCCTCGTCCAACTCGCGACGGGTAATCAGCAGGGCTGAACCGAGCCCGACAAGGGATGCGCCAACGATCCATCGAATGGGGCGCATCCTCCGAGCGTAGCCCCCAGCATTTGGGAGGCAACCTAAAGGGGCATCCCCGACCGCCGGTTACGGGCGTTGACCCAGCCGGGGTCTATCTTCACCCGATCACACGGGGGCTACGGCGTGTCCGGCCTGGCGGGTGATGATTCCGGCCAACTCGCCCGGCGTGTCACGTGCCACGAAGTGACCGGCCCTCGGGATCTCGACCAGCTCGGCACCCGGCACTGCGTCGGCCAGCGTCCGTCCCGCTGACGGGCGCACCACGACGTCCCAGCTCCCGACGACCACGACCGTGGGGACCCGGAGCCCGCCCAGTGCCCCGTGGACCTCGGGCAGCTCGTGGAGCAGGGCCCGCTGCTCGGTGGCGAACGTGCGCCGGTGCCGACCGAGCGCTCCCCGCTCACCACCGAGCACGCCCTGATCGGGCAGTGTGACCCGGACCGGGTCCCGCAGGCGCTCCGGCAGTCGTGGCGTGAGACGGCGCAGCTTCGGAAGGACCTCGCCCAGGGCCAGCAGGCCGACCACGGTCAGTGCGTCACCCACCACGGGCAGCCCGAGCAGCCGGTCGACCGCGTCCACGCTGTCGGGTGTGCAGGCCGCACCCACCAGGACCAGACCGGAGACGAGCTCGGGGCGACGGGCGGCGAGGAGGACCGCGGCACCGCCGGCCCAACTGTGGGCCACCACCGTGGCCGGATCGGCGCCGTGTGCCGTCAGGAGGTCGGCGGCGTAGTCGGCGTTGCCCGTGAATCCCCTCGCCTCCCCCGTGGTACGCCCGTAGCCGGGGCGGTCGGGGGCGAGGACGCGGAACCGGTCGGCCAGCAGGTCGGTCAGCGGGTCCCACGAGGCTCCCGATCCCGGCTGGCCGTGCAGCAGGAGGACCGTCGGACCGCTCCCGCGGTCGATGGTGGCGGCCCCCCGTCCGGGCCCGGTCACCTGCGGGCCGGAGGAGCCATCAGACGTGCGCGACCTGCTTCGAGCGTCGGAAGCTGCCGAACAGGCGCTCCACACCCCACAGCGTGACGAGGCCGAGGGCCTCGACCACGATGAACGCCGACATCTTGGACTCGCCCTCGACCCGGTCGACGAACCGGATGGGGACCTCGAGGATCGACGCCCCCGCCTTGCGGGACTCGTACGTCATCTCGATCTGGAAGCCGTAGCCCTCGGCCCGCACGGCGTCGAGGTTGAGCCGATCCAGCAGCGGTGCCGCATAGCAACGGAAGCCTGCGGTGGCATCGGACACCCCGAGTCCGAGCAGTGCCGAGGCGTAGAGGTTGCCGCCACGCGACAGCAGGCGGCGGTGCCACGCCCAGTTCGGGATCACCCCACCGGGGATGTACCGCGAACCGATCACCAGCTCCATGCCGTCCCCCAGGGGCGCCACCAGGCTCGGCAGCGCCTCGGGCTCGTGGGAGAGGTCGGCGTCCATCTCGATGCAGGCGTCGAAGCCGTGGTCGAGTCCCCAGCGGAAGCCGGCCCGGTAGGCGCTGCCGAGGCCGGACTTGCCGGTCCGGCGCATGACCTCGATGCCACCCAGCTCCTTGCCGAGGATCTCCGCCAGGTCGGCCGTCCCGTCGGGGCTGCCGTCGTCGACCACCAGCACCGTGGCCGCCGGGAGCGCCGCCCGGATCCTCCGCAGGACGTGATCGATGTTCTCGGACTCGTTGTAGGTCGGGAGGACCACCAGGACATCCATCGGCGTAGCTTACGGGAGCGCCGGGGGCCGGACGAGTCGTCCCCCTCCGGGCACGTCGACCCCCCGACCTGGGCCTACAGCAGCACGGTCGGCCCCGGGGCGGGGTCCCCCGACCCGTCCGACGGCTCGGGCCCCGCTCCGGGGCCGGCGCCGTCGGGAGGCGCGGCCCGGGTGCGCTCCCACACCTCACGGAAGATGACCTGGACGGCACCGCCCACCGGGATGGCCACCAGGGCCCCCGTGAGGGCGCCGAGGCTCGAACCGAAGACCCCACCCAGGTTGGCGCCGATCAGGACCGACAACAGCACCCACAACGGGTTCATCCGCACCGTTCTGCTCATCACGACCGGGTACAGGAAATGGTTCTCGAACAGCTGGAACCCGATGAACACGACGACGGTGACCACGCCGGCCGTCGGCGAGTGCAGCAGTGCGAGGGCCACGGTCGGCACGCCGCCGATGAGACCGCCGACGAGCGGGATCATGGCGACCAGGGCGACCCACAGGCCGAGCAGGAGGGCGAACGGCACGCCGAGCGCCATCAGGGCGACGAAGACCACCAGCCCGAACAACAGGCCCATGGCACCGGTTCCGAGCACGTAGGCCGTCACTGAGCGGGACACCGTCGCCGACACGTCGGTCACCGTCTTGCGCAGTCGGGGGTTCAGGTTGCCGAGCAGGCTGCGCCGCAGCAGCGGCGCCTCGAGCAGCATGAAGAGCGACAGGAAGGCGATGGTGGTGAGGGCGAAGATGGTGGAGAAGACCGCCTTGCCCAGGTTGGTGCCGACGGACAGGGCGGGCTTGCCCAGGTTGTGGGCGGCCTCCTTGAGGCGCGGGGCGTTCTTCTGGACCCACTGGAGCAGCCCGAACCGCTTGAGGGTGTGGGCCAGCCAGCCGTGGCCCCGCTGCACCTGGTCCACCATGGTGGGCAGGCGCTCGGCCACGTGGGTCAACGAGTTGACCAGCGGGTAGCCGAACAGCGCCAGCAGCCCGGAGAAGATGCCCACCGCAAGGGCGAAGACGACGCCCACCGCGGCGCCCCGTCGGAAGTGGTGGCGCTGCAACGCGACCACGGCCGGGTTGAGCACCAGGGCGATGAACGCGGCGATGAGCACCCACAGGATGACCTCGCGCAACCGGCCGATGAGCCGGTACATGACCCACGTGGCGATCACCACCAGGTCGACCGTCAGGATGGTGCGCAACGGCACACCTCGTGCCGACGCCGCAGCGAAGAGGCGATCGCGCCGCGGTGCGTCGGGCCCCACCTCGCGGTCCTTGCGCTCCACCGAGGACTCACTGACGATCGTCGGCGGGTTCACAGGAGGTCCCCCGGTCTCCTCGCTGGGTGCGGCCACGCCCTCAGCATGGCAGGTCCGGGGGTTGCCACCGTGTCAACATGGAGAGAATGGAGGCCGAGACGGCAGGAGCGCCAGGACGTGGCGCGCGGCGCGACCGGTGGTGGCACCGCGGGCCCTTCGTGCGCAGGGAGGTCCGGCTCAGCGTCGGCACGGTGCTCGTCTTCCTCTTCGTCTTCTACGTGGCCCTGCCGCTCATGGCCAGCCACCGCAGCCAGATCGGCGCGCTGGCCCACATCAACGTCGGCTACCTCGTACTCGGCGTGCTGCTCGAGTTGGCCGCCCTGGTGGCCTACACGCAGCTCACCCACTCGGTCCTGCCCCACGGCGGCCCGTCCCGCCGGCGCCTGTTCCGCATCAACCTGTCCACCCTGGCGCTCAGCCACGTCAGCCCCGGGGGGACGGCGCCGGGCACCGCACTCGGCTACCGGCTCCTCACCCAGTCCGGGGTGACGGGCGCCGACACCGGGTTCGCCCTGGGCACCCAGGGCATCGGGTCGGCCGTCGTGCTCAACGCCATCTTCTGGTGCTCACTCGTCGCCTTCCTGTTCACACACGGCTTCCACGTGCCGGGGTCGCACGGCCACGGCTCGACGTCGGCCTCGATCCTGCTGCTGGTGGCCGCCGCGGTGGGCGTCGTCCTGCTCGGCGCCTTCGGGGGGCTCTTCTATCTCCTGACCCGCGGCCAGGAGCGGGCACGGAGGATCATCCACGCGGTAGCGGCCCACATCCGCTTCCTCGACGCCGACCGGTTCACCTCGCTGGTCGAGCGCCTGGCCCTCCGGTTCGGCGTGCTCATGGAGGACCGGGTGCTGCTGGCCCGGGCCGTCGGTTGGGCTGCGGCCAACTGGCTCCTCGACGCAGCGTCGCTGTGGGTCTTCGTCGCCGCCTTCGGCCACGTGATCTCGCCGGTCGAGCTACTGACCGCCTACGGACTGGCCAACATCCTTGCCGCCGTGCCGATCACCCCGGGGGGCCTCGGCGTGGTCGAGTTCGTCCTCGTCTCGATGCTGGCCGGCTTCGGCCTGACCGACGGCCAGGCACTGTCGGCGGTGCTGGCCTACCGCGCCGTCAACTTCTGGTTACCCATCCCGTTCGGTGGACTGGCCTACGCGTCGCTCGAGCTGGAGCACCGCTCCGTGCGCGTCCGCCTGAAGCGGCGGGTCCTGGACCTTCAGGCCCGGGCAACCGAGGTGTTGGCGACCGCGTTCACCCGGAGCGGCCGACGAGGCGGTGCCACCACCGACGTCGAGGACCAGGAGGCGTCGGCTGCGGGCCGGCCGGCGCCGTCGAGCCGACGGGTCCCGCCGGCGTCCCATCCGTCGGCGCTGGTGCCACCGACGGCTCCACCGTCCTGAGGGACGGCACCGCCTGGACGGCGTCGTGGCGCCGCTGGAGTGACTCGAGGGCCAGCTCCCGGCACCGGTCCTGGAGGCTGAACCCCTGCCGGTCCCCGCCACCCGACGCCGTCGCGCGCGTCCAGGTGCCTCCGGCCGACAAGGTCCACGAGTTGGCCTCGTCGCGCAGGGCGTCCTCGAGGATCCTGACCAGGCGCTGCTGGATGGCCGGGTCGATCACCGGGACCACCGCCTCCACCCGACGGTCGAGGTTGCGCTCCATCATGTCCGGCGACCCGAACCAGATCCGCAGCGGCCGGCCGTGGTCGCCGCCGAACCGGAACAGCCGGGAGTGCTCGAGGAAGCGGCCGACGATGGACCGCACCCGGATGTGCTCCGACAGCCCGGATACGCCCGGCCGGATGCTGCACCGCCCGCGCACCACGAGGTCCACCGGGCAGCCGACCGCCGAGGCGCGGTAGAGGGCGTCGATGACCTCGGGGTCGGTCAGGCCGTTGGTCTTCAGCACGATCCGCCCGGCCGTGCCGGCCGCAGCCTCCTCGTCGATCGCCGCGATCACCTCGCGGCGGGTGGTGACCGGCGACACCACGAGCCGGCGGAGCTGCAGGTCGCTACCCGAGCCGGTCAGGAGATTGAAGACCTCGGCGACGTCGGCGCCGATGTCGGGGTCGGCGGTCAGTAGACCGATGTCCTCGTAGGTCAGCGCCGTCACCGAGTTGTAGTTGCCACTCCCGACGTGGCAGTAGCGGCGGGTGGCATCACCCTCGCGTCGGATCACGAGCGACATCTTCGAGTGCGTCTTCAACCGGGCCAGCCCGTAGACGACCTGGACACCGGCCTCCTCGAGGGCACGGGCCCAGGCGATGTTGGCGCGCTCGTCGAAGCGGGCCTGCAGCTCGACCACCGCGGTGACCTGCTTGCCCGACTGAGACGCCCGGATCAGGGCGGCCACGATGGGGCTGTCGGTGCCGGTGCGGTACAGGGTCTGGCGGATGGCCAGCACGTCCGGGTCGGCCGCCGCCTGCTCGACGAAGGCCTCGACGGACGCGGCGAACGACTCGTAGGGGTGGTGCAGCAGGACGTCTCCCTCGACCAGCACCTCGAAGAGGTTCCGGCCACCCGCGAGCTGCGGCGGCACCAGGGGCACCCAGGGCTCCGGAGCCAGATCCGGGCGGTCGACGGCGGCCAGGTCGCGCAGGCCACCGAGGTCGAGGGGGACATCGGACAGGAAGACGTTGTCCTCGGGCACGTCGACCTCGGACACCAGCATGTCGAGGAGATCGGTGGAGATGCCGGTGGCGAGTTCCAGCCGGACGGCCTGGCCGAACCGGCGTCGGTGCAGCTCGAGCTCGACGGCGGCCAGGAGGTCCTGGGCGTCGTCCTCGTCGACCGACAGGTCAGCGTTGCGGGTCACCCGGAACACGTGGTGCTCGGCGATCTCCATGTCCGGGAAGAGGGTATCGAGATGGGCGGCGATCACCTGCTCGACCGGCACGTAGCGGGAGCCGTCGGGAAGGGACACGAACCGTGGTAGCAACGGGGGCACCTTCACCCGGGCGATGCGCTGCTCCTCGGTGGACGGGTCCACGACGCGCAGCACGAGGTTGAGGCTGAGGTTCGAGATGTAGGGGAACGGGTGCCCCTGGTCGACGGCCAGCGGGGTCAGCACCGGAAAGATCAATCGCGTGTAGACCTCGTCCAGGTGGGACCGGTCGACATCGTCCAGGGTGTGCCAGTCGGCGATCAGGATCCCGGCGCCGCGCAGGAGGGGCTCGACCCCGTCGGCGAAGATCCGGTTCTGGCGGGCCACGAGCTTGGTGACCCGTTGAGTGATGGCGGCCAGCTGCTCGCCCGGGCCGAGGCCGTCAGGCGAGCGGGTGCGCAGCCCTGCGGCCACCTGGTCCTCGAGCCCGGCCACCCGGACCTGGAAGAACTCGTCCAGCCCCTCGGTGAAGATGGCGAGGAATTTGACCCGCTCCAGCAGCGGCTGGCGGTCGTCGTCGGCCAGGTCGAGGAGCCGGTTGGCGAACTCGAGCCACGACAGCTCGCGGTTGGCGAACCGCTCCGTCGACTCGGTCAGCGGCACCCCGTCCGGTACCGGCGGCCGGGCGTCGGGACCCAGGCCGAGCTGCTGCCAGGCACTCCCCGTGCGCCGCAGCCCGTCCGCGGGGACCGGGAGGTCGGTCGACACCGGTTCCCCGACCTCCGGGACGTCCCGGACCCGGGACCCGGGGGCCGTCGCAGGCTCCGTCACGGCCGCACCCCGCTCGGGCAGCTGGATCGGGATCGGGGGCGGGTCATCCTCGCCTCATGATACCCCCAGGCCGGGCCAGGGCCGGCTGGTGCTCCTGCCGGGCGCAGCCCCGGTCCCCCCGCCCCCAGGGGCGCCCCCGGTAGGGTTGCCGCAGTGCCGGTCCTCACCTTGCGTTCCACGACGACGAAACGCCCGCGCCGCGGCGTCAAGGCCCGGCGGCGCACGGAGCTCGGCCTCATGATCGCCGCCGGGGCCATCATCGTGGCCGCCTACGTGCTGATGATCGTCGGCAACACGTCGAAATTCCCGACGAACCTGACCCCGCTGCTCCTGTGCATCCTGGGACTCGGCGCGGCGACCCACCTGGCCAACCGGGTGTTCGCGCCCGACGCCAACGCCGTGGTGATGCCGATCGTGTTCCTGTTGAACGGGCTCGGCTACGTGATGATCGCCCGCATCGACGAGGCCCTGTGCCACGTCTCCACCTGCCACCCCCACTACCCGTACTACGCCCCTCTCCAGGCCGCATGGACGGCGGGTGGCGTTGCCGCCTACGTCATCACGTTGGCCGTCGTCCGTCGGTCCCGGGACCTCGACCGCTACCGCTACCTGCTGCTGGCGGCCGGCGTGATCCTGCTCCTGCTGCCCCTCGTGCCCGGCATCGGCCGCAACATCCAGGGTGCCCGCCTGTGGATCCAGATCGGGTCGTTCGAGTTCCAACCAGTCGAGCTCGGCAAGATCGTCCTGTGCGTCTTCTTCGCCTCGTACTTCGCCGAGAAGCGCGAGCTCCTGACGATCCCCACGGCACGGTTGGGCAACCGCCTGGTCCTCGACCCCCGCCCCATGGTCCCCATCGTGCTGGCCTGGGGCTTCGCCATCCTGGTGATGAGCCTCGAGCACGACATCGGATTCTCGGCACTGCTGTTCACCCTGTTCATCGGCCTGCTGTGGGTCACCACGGGCCGCACGGGCTACCTGGTGTTCGGCCTCCTCCTGTTCGGTGTCGGGGCCTATGTGACGGGCAAGTACTTCGCCCAGACACACATCCGGGTCGAGGACTGGCTCAACCCGTGGCCGCTGGCCAACGGCACCGGCGGCCAACTCGTCCAGTCGTGGTACGCCCTCGGCAACGGGGGCATCGGCGGCACCGGGCTGGGCCTCGGCCAGGCCGCCTACCTGGTGAGCAACTCCAACACCGACTTCATCTTCGCCGTGATCGGCGAGGAGATGGGCCTGCTGGGGTCGTCCATGGTCGTGGTCGCCTTCCTGCTGCTGGCGGGGGCGGGTCTCCACATCGCGCAGACGGCCCGGTCGGAGTTCGCCAAGCTCGTGGCCACCGGACTCACCATCATCGTCGGCTTCCAGGCCTTCTTCATCATCGGCGGGATCATCCGGATCCTGCCGCTGACCGGCATCACCCTCCCGTTCATCTCCTACGGCGGGTCGGCCCTGGTCGCGAACTACATCCTGGTGGCCATCCTGATGCGCATCTCCGACGAGGGGACGGCCGCGGTCGACGCGGCCGAGCAGGCCAAGTACGAGGAGGACCTGGAGCGGCGCAGGAGGCTGTTGACGGGCGGCTGACGCCCCGTCCCGGCCCCGCGAGGCTGCTGGTTCGCCGGGGTCGTCGTCCGGGCCGCTCAGCCCGCGCCGGGCGGGGGAACGTCGCCGGTGCCCTCGAGCAGCCGGGCGTCGACCAGGATCGGCACCTGCACCGGTTGGTGGAGTGCCAGGATCAGGGCATCGGTGGGTCGGCACGAGTGGACCGAACGGCCGCTCCGACCCCGCAGGTCCAGCTCGGCGAAGTGCACGGCGCCCACCCGCCCCACGATGCGCACGGCCACCAGGTCGATGTCGAACCGCTGGAGCACCTCGCTCATGAGCTCGTGGGTGAGGGGCCGGGGCGTCGGGATCCGACGCTGCGCGTGGGCGAGGGACACGGCATCGGGCATCCCCACCGAAAACGTCAACTGCCGCCGGGGGGACTCGAGTTCCCGCAGGCAGACCTGCGGGTGCTGATTGGGCAGGTCGAGGGTGACCGACGCCACGACCGCCATCCGGAAGTCGGCGCTCCCGTCCACCGGACCGGGTGCCGCTGGCGGCACGTCGACCACCCGATCGACGGGATCGACGGGATCGACCGGACCGGTGTCCGGCGCCCCAGCGCCCATGGTGGCCTCGGTGGCCTCGGTCTCCTCGGCGCCCATGGTGTCGACCGGCTCGGGCACGGTCAACGGGAGCTCCGGTAGTGGACGCTCGTGACGATGCCGATGGCCGCCATGAATCCGATCATGGCCGATCCGCCGTAGGACAGGAACGGCAGCGGGATACCGGCCACCGGCATGATCCCCATGTTCATCCCCACGTTCTCGAACACCGAGAACATCAGCAGGGCGAAGACGCCGGAGCACAGCAGCCGCCCGAAGGCGTCCTTGGCCATCTGGGCCGTCCGCAGGATGCGCCAGGCCAGGATCCCGTACAGCAGGAGAAGCACCCCGGCACCGACGAAACCCAACTGCTCCCCCACCGCCGAGAAGATGAAGTCGGTCTGCTGCTCGGGCACGTAGGCGAGGTTGGTCTGGGCGCCCTTGAACAGCCCCTGGCCGAAGATCCCCCCGTGGGCGATCGCCGTCTTTGCCTCGTTGACGTTGTAGGTGACGTCCTGGCTGGCCGAGTTGGGTGAGATGAAGCTGGTCAGGCGCTGGATCTGGTAGTGCTTCACCAGCCCCAGGTTGAGGGCGACCACCACGAGGACGATGGCGCCGACGACCAGGAGGACCAGGTAGCGGCCGGGCATGCCCGCCACCGCCAACATCACCAGCAGGATGATCGAGCAGACGATGGCCGTCCCGAGGTCGGGCTGCTTGATGATCAGCAGGATCGGGACCGCCGCCATCAGCACCATGCGCACCAGGTCACGGAATTCGAGGCCCTCGGGTCGGCGCGCGCAGTAGGTGGCGATGGCGATGATCAGCACCAACGTGGCGAACTCCGACGGCTGCAGCTGCAGTGGCCCGAGGGAGAACCAGCGCTGGGAGCCGAGCGCGTGGGAGCCGATGGGCGACAGCACCGCCAGGAGGGCCAGCAGGATGCCCACGTAGAGGATGGTGGCGAGCTGCTCCCACCTGCGGTAGTCGAAGAGCGACACGATGACCAGCACCACGAGGGCGATGACGAAGAACGTCAGCTGCCGCTTCAGGTAGTAGCGCGGGTCTTCGCCGGCCAGGGCCAACTTGCCCTTGGTGGCGGAGTAGATCATCACGATCCCGGTCAGTGCCAGGATCCCCGTCGTGATCAACAGGATCGGGTCGATCCTGGCGGTGACGTGACGGGAGCGTGTCGCGAGTGTGTCGGTCGTATAGGTCACCAGGGAGCTCCGGGTCCACAGGCTACCCGTCCGTCCGGGGCTGCCCCGGGCGTGCCCGGACAGCCGCGCGACGTCAGGACGGGCCGCCGGCTGCGACCGACGTGGCCACCGCGGCCCACATGGCCTCGACGGGGGCCTCGGCCCCTGTCCACCGCTCGATCTGGAGTGCAGCCTGGTGCACCAGCATCCCGAGGCCGTTGGCGGTGCGCGCCCCGCGGTCCGCGGCGGCGGCCAGCCACGGCGTCACCGGCGGGTGGTAGACGAGGTCCACCACCAGCTGACCCGGCCCCAGCAGCGACGGGTCGACCGGCCACGCCACCGGTGCCCCCGTCACGTCGCCCATGCCCGCCGGCGTGGCGTTGACGACCAGGTCGCAGCCCGGGGCGTCCCCGACGTCGCCCACCCGACCCACCGGTCCGGCCAACACGGCCGCCCCCTCCGCCCGCACCGCCGTGCGGTTCACGACCACGACCTCTGCAGCACCGGCGTCGCCCAGGGCGGCGACGACGGCACGCGCCGCCCCACCGGCGCCGACCACCAGACAGCGGGCCCCGCCGGGGTCGAACCCGTCGCTCCGGTCCAGCGCCGCCAGCAGCCCGGCGCCGTCGGTGTTGTCCCCCAGCCACCACCCGTCACGGTCGATCACGCAGTTGACCGCACCCAGCCTGGATGCAGCCGGGGTGCACGAGTCGACCGACGCGGCGACGTCCTCCTTGTGGGGCATGGTCACGGACAGGCCGGCGATCCCGAGTGCCCGTGCGCCCGCCAGAGCGGCCGCCGCCCGCCCCGGGGCCACGGCGAACCCGACCGACACCCAGTCCAGTCCGAGCTGGGCGAAGGCCGCGTTGTGGAGCCGGGGCGACAGCGAATGGGCCACCGGGTGGCCCATGACGCCGACGACGCGGGTCGCCGCCGACAGTTCGAGCCGTGCGGTGCCGTCGGTGGTCATGCCGCCAGTCTCCACCGCTCAGGCCAGCCCGCGCTGGCTGGCCAGCGCCTCGTTGGCCTGCTGGCCGGCGAACGTGTCGGAGAAGGCCTCGGTCCCGTCCTGTTGGACCACGACGAAGTACAGCCACGAGCCGGCCGGCGGGTCCAGTGCTGCCTCGAGGGCGTCCTGTGACGGGAAGCAGGTGGGCGTGGGCGGCAGCCCCTTGTGCAGGTAGGTGTTGTACGGGCTGTCCGTCCTGAGGTCCGCCGATGTGACGGTGCCCCCGTCGCGGCCGAGCGCGTAGAGCACGGTCGAGTCCATCTGGAGTGGCATGTCGCTGGCCAGCCGGTTGTAGACGACACGGGCGACGGGACCCATGTTCTTCGTCAGGACCCCCTCCTTCTCCACGATGGAGGCCACCGTCACCACCTGGTAGGGCGTATACCCGAGCCGGGCGGCCCCCGCAGCCAGCCCCACGGACGCGGCACGGGTGTCGAACCGGTCGACCATCTGCTCGAGCAGCTGGCGGTCGGTCTCGCCCGGTAGGACCGTGTACGTACCGGTCGCCAGCAGGCCCTCCAGGCTGGTCACACCGGCCGGCTGCCAGGGCGACGTCACCTCGCCGCTCGTGGCCACGTGCAGGAAGGTAGAGGCGTCGTGGCCCGGCAGCTGGCCCACCCGATCCGCCAGCTCGGACACCGTGAACCCGGGAGGCACCACCAGCGCGAACACGTTGGGCCCGGTCATCAGCAACTGGCGCACGGCGTCGAACGACGAGTGCTGCTCGAACGCGTAGCTGCCGGCCTGCACGCCCGGCACGCTGTTGAACTGGCTCCACAGGCGGAAGGCGAACGAACTGCCGATGACGCCCTTGGACGCCAGGAGCGAAGCCGTCGAGCTGACCCCGGCACCGGCCGGCACGGTCACCAGGACCTGGGGACCGGGCGGTCCCGACGGGGACGCCTCGTGCTGGACCCAGACGTAGCCCCCGACGAGGAGGACCAGTCCGGCCAGGATGACGACGACCGCCGCGATCCGCCAGGGGTGGCGCGATCCCCGTGTGGTGCCCCGGGAGCCCCGCGGCGGTGGCCGACGGGATGGCGCGGTCCCGGGGCGACTCCCGTCGGGCGCGACGTCGTAGGGCACCGCCCCGTCGTCAGGCGACGCACCGGCGTCGGACAGCGCCTCGGAGGGCTCCCCGGCCGGCACCGACGGCAGGTTCCACGGACTCTCCAGCGGGTCCTCGGGGCCGGTCACGGCACCCGCCGTGCGTCGAGCCATGCCGTGAGCAGGATGGCCGCCGCCGTCTGGTCCACCACGGCCCGCTGGTCACGGCCCCGGGTGCCGCCGGCGGTCAGGGCCTGGTGGGCGCTGACCGTCGTCAGGCGCTCGTCGAACAGCTCGACGGCGACGCCGCGGTCGGCCAGCAGTCCGGCCAGCGCCTCGGCCTCGACCTCGGCGGCGCGGGCGGCGGTGCCCCTGCTGCCGTCGAGCGAGAGCGGATGGCCGACCACCACGACGACCGCCTCCTCCTCGACGGCCAGGTCGACGAGCGCCCGACGGTCCCGTTCGGCGTCACCACTGCGTTGCAGTGTGCCGCGCGGGGTGGCGAGCGTGCCGGCGGAGTCGCTCACCGCGATCCCGATGCGGCGGGCGCCGAGGTCGACTCCGAGAGCCCGTCCGGGACGGGCCGGACGATCGGTCGTCACCGGTCGTCAGGCACCCGTCATCAGCCGGCGCGCCTCGGCGAGCGCCCCGTCGATACCGGAGGGGTCCTTGCCGCCGGCGACGGCCAGTTCGGGCTTGCCGCCGCCCCCGCCACCCAGCAGCGGGGCGATCTGCTTCACCAGGTCGCCGGCATGGGCGCCCGTGCCGTCGGCGGCGACCGCCACCGACGCCTTGGCACCGTCGGGACTGCCGCCGAGCACGACGACGCGCAGGTCGCCCCGGGTGCGGACGGCCTGGGCCAGGTCGCGCAGCTGGTCGGGCACGAGCCCGTCCCGGCGGGCTACGACAGCACCGTCGACCGCCGAGCCGATCAACGAGCCGGCCTCGGCCAGGAGCTCCTTCGACCGGGCCTGCTCGAGCGACTTTTCCGCGGCCCGCTGGCGCTCCAGCAGCCGCTCGATGGCCTCCCCGACGTGCTCGGGGTCGGTGCGCAGCAGCGTGGCCGCCTCGGCGAGCAGGAGCTCCCGCTCCGCCGTGCGCTCGAGCGCACCGGTGCCGGTTACCGCTTCGATCCGACGCGTGTTGGAGCCGATGGACGCCTCCGACACCACGGTGATGGGCCCGATCATCCCGAGGGCTCCGACGTGGGTACCACCGCACAGCTCGACCGAATGGGGGCCCGCCCGGACCACCCGGACACGCTCGCCGTACTTGTCGCCGAAGAAGGCCAGGGCGCCCATGGCCTCGGCCTCGGCCTTGGACCTCTCCTCGACCACGACCGGCTCGTCGGTCAGCACGTCGGCGTTGGCCAGCGCGGTGACTTCCTGGAGTTGCTGGGGCGTGACGGCCCCGTGGTGGCTGAAGTCGAACCGCAGGCGGTCGGGAGCCACCAGCGAGCCCTGCTGGCGCACCTGGTCGCCGAGCACGGTGCGCAGGGCGGCGTGCAGGAGGTGGGTCCCGGTGTGGTTCCGCCGCAGTGCGTCGCGGCGGGTCCCGTCGATGGCGGCCAGCGCGTCCTGGCCGGCGAACAGCTCACCAGTCACCGTGGCGCGGTGGGACGTGAGGCCCGGCAGTGCCGACACCGTGTCGTAGACGAAGGCGGTGCCCGTCTCGGTGACGATGGTGCCGATGTCCCCCATCTGTCCGCCACCTTCGGCATAGAAGGGTGTGCGGTCGAGGAAGACTTCCACCTGGCCGGCACGTTCGGGGTCGTCGTCGACGAGCACGGCCACCACCCGGGCCGGAGCGGAGTACCCGTCGGGCGACCGGCCGACGAACACGGTGCGCCCCTCGGTGTCGAGCACCGACCGGTACGCCGCGTCACCGGCCGTGGCCCGACCGGCGCGGGCGGCGGCCCGTGCCTGGGTGCGCTGCCGGTCCATGGCCTCCTCGAATCCCTCCAGGTCGACCTCCGAGCCGACCTCCGAGGCGATCTCGACGGTGAGCTCGACGGGGAACCCGTAGGTGTCGTGCAGCCGGAAGGCGACCTCGCCCGGGACCGTGGTGGCGCCAGAGGCCAGGACCTCCTCGAGGATGGCCGAGCCGGTCGCCAGGGTGCGCAGGAAGCCCTCCTCCTCGCGCCCGACCACGTCGACGATCAGCCGGTGCTGCTCGGCCAGGCTCGGGTGGGCGCTTCCGAGGACGCCGACGGCGGTGTCCACCAGGCGCTCGGTGCACGGCTGGTCCACGCCCAGCTGCCTCGCCCGGCGGACGGCACGACGGATGATCCGGCGCAGGACGTAACCGCGGCCCTCGTTGGACGTCAGGACGCCGTCGGCGACCAGCATCGACATGGCCCGCCCGTGGTCGGCCATGATCCGCAGTCCCACGTCGGTCGCCTCGTCACGACCGTACGTCTGTCCGGTAATGGACTGGGCCACGTCGAGCATCGGCACGTAGAGGTCCGTGTCGTACAACGAGTCGACGCCCTGGATGACCGGGAGGATGCGCTCGAGACCGGCACCGGTGTCGATGCTCGGCCGGGGCAGCGGCTCGGTGCTCCCGTCTGCACTGCGGTTGTACTGCATGAAGACGAGGTTCCAGATCTCGACGAAGCGCTCCGAACCGCCGAAGGCGGGCCCGCCGTCCGCCCCGTAGGCCGGTCCCTTGTCGATGAAGATCTCACTGCTCGGCCCGCACGGACCGGTGTCGCCCATCTTCCAGAAGTTGTCGTCACCCAGGCGCTGGATCCGCTCGGGCCGGACGCCCACGACATCGCGCCAGATCGCCTCGGCGTCGTCGTCGGTCTCGTAGACGGTCACCCAGAGTCGGTCGCCGTCGATGCCCAGGACCTCGGTGACCAGCTCCCACGCGAAGGGGATGGCGTCGGACTTGAAGTAGTCCCCGAAGCTGAAGTTGCCCAGCATCTCGAAGAAGGTGCAGTGGCGCAGCGTCGTGCCGACGATGTCGATGTCGACCGTGCGGAAACACTTCTGGACCGAGGTGGCACGCGACCACGGCGGTACCTCGTCGCCCAGGAAGAACGGCTTGAAGGGCACCATGCCGGCGATCGTGAACAGCACCGACGGGTCGTGGGGGATCAGGCTGGCCGACGGCACGGCCGTGTGGCCGCGCTCCACGAAGAAGCGGGTGAATGCGTCGCGCAGGTGATCGGCGTCGGGCGCCGTGCCAGGGGTCACGACTGGAAATCCTAGTTGCCCAGGTGGGAAGGGGATCTCCGGGCGGCACGCCGGGCCCGTCGTGTCGGTGGGTGGACGGGCGCACCCGAGGTGTCCACGGAGGGAGGGTCGACCGGTGCCCGGCCCGACACCTCGTCGGGTAGCCGGCCGTCCGGCGCGGTGGCGAACACGCTCCAGAGCTCGTCCTCGCGCCGTCGCTTCTCGAGGCGCGCCGTGGCCACCGCCTCGCGGACGCGGCCGCCGGTGCTCGAGGCGGCCTGACGGGCCGTCCGACCCACCTCGACGACCAGCGCGTCGGGCTGCAGGCGGGCCTGGGCGACCTCCAGGGTGCGCCGGAGCTTCCGCTCGGCGTACAGCGACGATGCGGCGCCGACCACGACGCCCGTGACGAGCCAGACGGTGCGACGGGCCACCGCTACCGGCTCCGGTCCCGCACGGTGGTGGCCCCGTTGCGACGCGACAGCGACGGGTCCTCCGAGTTCGCCAGCCGGCGGATGCCCGAGGCGGCGCCGGCTCGCACGGCCAGGACCTTCACGACCGGGTTGGCGAAGGCCCGGTAGGCGAGGCGCGAGGCGGAGTCCACGGTGGCGTGCACCGATTCGGTGGTGTCGAGGACGGCGCCCACCCGCTCCATTTCGGTGGCGGCCTGCCCGACCACCCGGTGGGCGTCGGCCACCAGGGGCACGGTCTGGCGCTTGAGGTCGTCGGCGAGCGCCCCGACCCGGGCGACCTCCCGACGCAGCGAGGCGATCGCCACCAGCAGGCCCACCACGGCCAGCAGGCAGGCGATGCTGGCCACCAGGACGGCGATCTGACCGGAGCTCATGATCGACTCAGTGTAGAGGGCGCTGCCCCACGACAGTGGGGAGACTCCGGTCGGGTCACGTGGCGGCCATGCCCACTACGGGCTCGTTCAGCGTGAGGTTGCCGGCCGAGCCGTAGAACCTGGCCGTACCGTACGAGAAGATGCCGCCGTCGGAGGCCACCAGCCAGTAGCCGTCGCCGGTGAGGTCGACGGACATGCCCACCACCGGTTTGTTGAGGACGAGGTTGCCCGCCGAGCCGTGGAAGGCGGCGTCGCCGTAGGAGAAGATGCCGCCGTCGGAGGCCACCAGCCAGTAGCCGTCGCCGTCCGTGGTGGTCGCCATGCCCACCACCGGTCTGTTGAGCACGAGGTTGCCGGCCGAGCCGTGGAAGACGGCGTCGCCGTAGGAGAAGATGCCGCCGTCGGAGGCGACCAGCCAGTAGCCCTTGCCGTCCGGGGTGGCGGCCATGCCGACGATCGGCTTGTTGAGGGCGATGTTGCCGGTCGAGCCGTAGAAGACGGCGTCGCCGTAGGCGAACACCCCGCCGTCGGAGGCCACGAGCCAGTAGCCCTGCCCGTCGGGGGTGGCGGCCATGCCGACGATCGGATGGGACAGGAAGGTACCGGCGGCGGAGCCGGCCCACACGGCGCTGCCGAAGGCCAGGACCTGGCCGTCGGCCCCCACCATCCAGTAGCCGGTGTCACCGGGGGCCATGGCCGTCCCGACCACCGGGCCGGACAGCGCCCGTCCCGCGGCCGAGCCGTAGAAGGCGGCTGCCCCATAGGTGAACACCCCGCCGTCGGACGCGGCCATCAGGTAGCCCGGCAGGGCGTAGTCGTAGGCCGACGCCGGACCGGCGGGGCTGGTGCCGAACAGCGGCACGGTGACGTGGACGGTCACGGAGCCGCCACCGGACGGCCCGGGCGGCACCACCGCGGTCAGCGTGGTCGACGAGATGACCCGGTAGGAGGTGGCCGACACCGATCCGAAGGTGACCCCGGTAGCGCCGGTGACGCCGGTGAACCCGGTGCCCTCGACGGTCACGGTGCCGCCACCGGCGGTCGGGCCCTTGGCCGCCGCCACGGAGGTGACCTGGGGCGACGTGAAGGTGAACCGGGACGCGCTGACCACGGGGCTGGTGCCCGCCGCCGTGCCCGTGGTGGTGACGGTCACGCCGACAGTCCCGCCATAGGTGACGTCAGGGGTCTTGACGGTCACCGACGTCGGGGTGGACGCGACCACCGTCGCCGCCGTGTGACCGAAGTGGACCACCGGCGTGCCGGTGCCGAAGCCGGTACCCGAGATCGTCACCGTGGTGCCACCGAACGCCTTGCCCGACGACGGGCTCACCGAGGTGACCGTCGGGCAGCCGGCGGCCGAACCCGACAGCAGGCCGAGGAGCTGGGCCGCCCGGGGGCTCCCCCACCCGGATGCCAGGTCGTAGCCGGCCCGCGCCGTGTACGCCGTGCCGCCGAACAGCGCGTTGGTGCCCGAGGTGATGTCGTTGAACGACGAGGCCGCCCCCGAGCTGTAGAGGGCGGGGCCGAGCTGACCCGCGGGGCTCGTACATCCCTGGTTGGTGTCGGTCACCAGGGCCGCCCACAGGGGCGACGCCTGGCTCGTCCCGCCGAAGGTCCACCAGGTGCCGGACCAGAACACGATGTCGCCGTGGGCCGGGTCGGCCGACGCCGACACGTCGGGGACCTCACGACACTGCTGGGTCTGCGAACTGCCGCAGGTGTACGAGGTGTCGGCCGACTGGGCCGATGCCACTAGCTGATAAGGCGGGGCCACGAAGTCGGACGAGTTGCCCCCGCCACCACCGCTCGGGGGCTCGCCACTGGGGTCGTCCCAGACCGTCTCGGTGGGGGCACCAGGTGACGCCGACGTCAACGACGTGCCACCCACCCCGGTCACGTCGGGCTGGTCGGCCGGATCGTCGACGGCCAGCTGGGTGTCCGGCGCGATGTACGTCCAGCAGTCGCTCGACCCGGTGTCACCCGACGCCGCCAGGATCGACTGGCCCTGGCTTGCCGCCTCGGCGAACAGTGTGGACTCCTGCGACTGGTAGGCGGGGTCCATCATGGCCTCGCACTCGCCCCAGCTCGTCGAGAGGACCTTGGCCACGTCCTGGGTGACCATGGCCATATACGTGTCGATCGGACCATTGCCATTGCCGTTGGGTCCCGAGTAGACACGGATGGACGCCCCCGGGGCGAGCCCGGCGATGACCTCGATGTCGAGCGCCGCCTCGCCCGCCTGGCCCCCTGTGGCACCGCCGTCGACCGGGATCGTGGTGACCGGGACGTTCGTCCCGTAACACGCCTGGTACGCCTGGATGTCCGACGCGGTGAAGGGCTCGAGCTCGAAGATGCCGACGGTCTGGCCGGCGCCGACCCGGCCGTTCGCGTACAACGACGACAGTCCGTAGGTCTGGGCGAGCTCGGTGGCCGTCCACCCGGACTGGAAGCCGCTGATGGCCGAGCACGCCTGCGGCCCGACCTGGCTGCGGGGTGACACCGACGGCCCGCCGGGCGAGGGTGCCCGCGGTACCTGGCCGACGATCTGGGGTGTGGCCGTGGCCTGGTCGCCCAGGCCGAGCACACCGGTGACCTGGGCAGCCAACGACGACGGGACGAGGGGGTCCTTCGTGGCAAGTCGGGCCGTTCGGCCGGAGGACAGCCGGGCCTGCACCAGCGGGACGGCGAAGGCGGCCTCCACCTGCGTGGTCGTGCCGGAGGCGGGAGTGATCATCCCGTCCTCAGACGTGGCCCCGACCGTCAGGCCCGTGCCCGCCAACCAGCGCCGCGTGGCGGCGATGGTGGCGGGTGTCGGACCGAACACCGTGCCGAACTGTCCGGCGGCCAGGTACTGGTGGTACTTCGGGTTGCCGGGTGTCGACACAGCGGTCACGAATGCGGCCAGGGCGGCCGGGTCACGCGGGCGTAGTGCGACCTCGACGGTCAGCCGGGCGGCGCCGTCGGCCGGGCCGAGCACGGTGGAGCCGGAGGGCACGGTCACGACCGTCCCGGCCAGTCGGACCATGGGGGCCGGGGCGGCGGCGGCATCGACCGCCGGCGTCAGCGCCGTGGCGACGATGAGCAGGGTCCCGGCGGCCACCAGAGCACGGCGGAAGGGCCCCGACGGGCGTGGCAGGGTCCCACTCACCCCTGCAGTCTGTCCCAGGTACGGCACGCCGTGGACGCGGGGGCGCTCACGCCTCGGCCTCCGACCCGGCCACCCCGGTCGGCCCGGTCGGCCCGGTCGAGCCGGACGCGTCCGCCGGTGGCTCCTGTGGTACGTCAGCTGCGTCAGCTGCGTCGCCACCGCGCAGGCGCCGCAGGCGCTCGGCCACCACCGCCTCGTGACCCCGGTCGCTCGGCTCGTAGTACCGGGTGCCCGCCACGGCGGCCGGGCGGTACTCCTGGTCGACGTAGGCGTCGGGATGGTCGTGGGGATACTCGTAGCCCTGGCCGTGGCCGATCGTCGCGGCACTCCGGTAGTGGGCGTCGCGCAGGTGGGTGGGCACGTCGCCCCGCGGCGCCTCCCGCACGTCCCGCTGGGCGCGACCCAACGCCACCGTCACCCGGTTCGACTTCGGTGCACACGCCAGGTGCACCACGGCCTGGGCCAGGTTGAGCTGCGCCTCGGGCAGTCCGACGAACTCGACGGCCCGGGCTGCGGCATCGGCCACCACCAGGGCCAGCGGATCGGCCTCCCCCACGTCCTCGCTCGCCAGGATGACCAGGCGCCGGGCGATGAACCGGGCGTCCTCGCCCGACTCGAGCATGCGGGCCAGCCAGTAGAGCCCGGCGTCCGGATCCGAGCCCCGGATCGACTTGATCAGGGCGCTGACCTGGTCGTAGTGGTCGTCCTCGCCGTAGTGCTGGAGCCGGGTGTGGCGGGCGCGCTCCACGTCCTCCAGCGTGACGGGCCGGCTGCCGGCGAGGGCGAGCGCCACCTCGAGGGTGGTGAGGACGGCCCGGGCGTCGCCGTCGGCCAGTCCCACCAAAGCGGCCACCGCATCCGGCTCGGCCGTGGAGCCTTCGGCGGCGAGTCCCCGGGCGACCACCTCGGCTAGGTCGTCGTCGGTCAGTGGCTCGAGCCGCCACAGGGTGGAGCGGGACAGGAGCGGTGCGTTGACCTCGAAGAAGGGGTTCTCCGTGGTTGCCCCGATGAGTACGAGGAGCCCCTCTTCCACCGACGGCAGCAGCGCGTCCTGCTGGGAGCGGTTGAACCGGTGGACCTCGTCGAGGAAGAGGATCGTGCCCCTGCCCTGTTCGCCGATGAGGCGGCGGGCGCCCTCGACCACCTCGCGCACGTCCTTCACCCCCGCCGAGACCGCCGACAGCGGCACGAAGCGCTTGGCGGTGGCCGTGGCCACCACCGTCGCAAGTGTCGTCTTACCGGTTCCGGGCGGTCCCCACAGAATGGCCGAGGTCAGCCGGTCCGACTCGATGAGCGCGCGCAGCGGGGCGCCCGGACCGACCAGGTGGCGCTGGCCGACGATGTCGTCGAGCGTCCTCGGCCGCAGCCGTGCGGCCAGCGGCGCCCTGGACGCGAGGCGGTCGGCGGCGGCGCCGGAGAAGAGGTCCTCGCCGGTCACCCCCGCCTCAGTCCAGCTTCGGGATCGGTTGCAGCCCGAGGTCCCGCAGAGCGGCGGGTGCCAGGGGCTTGGGGGCGTCGGTCATCGGGTCCCAACCCGACTGCGTCTTCGGGAAGGCGATCACCTCGCGGATGTTGTCCTCGCCGGCGAAGATCGCCACCAGGCGGTCGAGGCCGACGGCGAACCCGGCGTGGGGCGGGGCCCCGAACCGGAACGCACCGAGCAGGAACCCGAAGCGGGACGCCGCCTCCTCGTCGCTGATCCCCAGTGCCGTGAAGATCCGGCTCTGGATGTCGGCGCGGTGGACACGGACGCTGCCCGAGCCGAGCTCCCAGCCGTTCAGGACGAGGTCGTAGGCCTGGCTGCGCACCGAGGCCGGATCGGAGTCGAGCCGGTCGATGTCGTCGGGATGGGGCATGGTGAACGGGTGGTGGGCGGCCACCGGGTTGCCGGCGTCGTCCACCCCGTCGAACAGCGGGAAGTCGACCACCCACAGGTACCGGTACGGGCCCTCCGAGACCGGGCGGCCGCCGAGCTCGACGCGCAGCGCCCCGAGGACGTGGCACGTCAGCCGGTACTCGTCGGCCACGGTCAGCACCAGGTCACCCACGGCTGCACCGGTGGTCGCCACCAGTCCGGCCTTCTCCTCGTCGGACAGGAACTTGGCCACGGGCGAGTCGACGTCGGTGCCGCCACCCCCCCCCTCGACCACCTTGAACCAGGCCAGCCCCTTCGCCCCGAGCGCCTTCGCCCGGTCGGTGAGCGCGTCGAGCCGCGACCGGGACGACGACGCCCCGCCCTCGAGCACGATCGCCTTCACGCAGGGTGCGGCGAACGCACGGAAGCCCGTGGCAGCGAACACCTCGGTCAGGTCGACGAGCTCCATGCCGAAGCGGATGTCCGGCTTGTCGGTGCCGTAGCGGTCGAGTGCCTCGGCCCATGTCATACGGGGCACCGGGCCGGGGCGTTCCCCGGTGGCCGCCTCGGCGGCGTCGAGCACCGCCTCGGACACGAACTCCAGGATGTCCTCCTGGCTGACGAACGACGCCTCGATGTCGAGCTGGGAGAACTCGAACTGGCGGTCGGCGCGCAGGTCCTCGTCGCGCAGGCAGCGGGCGATCTGGTAGTAGCGGTCGACTCCGGCCACCATCAGGAGCTGCTTGGCCAGCTGGGGGCTCTGCGGCAGCACGTAGCACGAGCCGTGGTGCAGCCGGCTGGGCACGGCGAACTCCCGTGCACCCTCGGGGGTCGGCGCCCACAGCAGCGGCGTCTCCACCTCGACGAAGCCCTGCCGGTCCATGGCCGCCCGCATGGCGCCGTTGACCTTGGCCCGCAGGCGGAGGTTGGCCTGCATGGTGGGACGCCGCAGGTCGACGAACCGGTGCTTGAGCCGGATCACCTCGTCCACGTCGACGCGGTCGTCCACCGGGAACGGGGGCGGCTCGGCGGCGTTGAGCAGGGCCACCGTGCAGTCGCCGAGCTCGACCTCGCCGGTCGGCAGGTCGGGGTTGACGGTCCCCTCGGGACGGAGCCGGACCGTGCCCTCGACGGCCACGACGTACTCGGAGCGGACGTCGATCGTCCCGGGCACCACGCACTGGACGATGCCGGTGTAGTCGCGGACGTCGATGAAGGCGAGGTGCTCGCCGTGCTCGCGGCGCTTCGCCACCCACCCGCAGACGGTCACCGTGCGGCCGACGTCGGCGACGCGCAGCGTCCCGCACCGGTCGGTGCGCATCGAGGTGGCCCCGTTCGACGTCGGCTGGACTTCGGGGGGAACGGTCACGCTGGGTCCTTTCGGGTGGCCCCGTGACCGGGGCCCCTGGTCGTGCGGGCCCCGGTCACGGGGCGTCCGGGGCGGGAGCGCCACGTGTGGCCGCCCGCACCGCGCCGACCACCTCGGCGACCGGCACGGTCCGCTGGTCGCCCGCGTCGCGCAGGGGCCGGAGTGACACCGTACCCGAGGCGGCCTCGTCCGGACCCACGACCAGGACCCACCGTGCTCCGGACCGGTCCGCCGACTTGAACTGGGCCTTCATCGACCGGTCGTCGAACGCCCGGTCGGCCGACAGCCCGGCGTCGCGCAGGGCCGCGGTCAGGTCGCGGGCCGCCGCTCCCCCGGTGGTGTCCACCACGAAGGCGTCGAGCGGGGTCGGGTCCACCGGGAACACACCCTCGGCGTCACAGGCCAGGAGGATCCGTTCGATGCCGAGCCCGAAGCCGATCCCCGGTGTCGGCGGTCCGCCGAGCAGCTCCACCATGCCGTCGTAGCGCCCACCGCCCCCGATGCCGTTCTGGGCCGACCCCAGGGCGTCGGACGAGAACTCGAAGGTCGTGCGCGTGTAGTAGTCGAAGCCCCGCACGAGCCGGTGGTCGACCTCGTAGGCGACGCCGAGTGCGTCGAGGCCGGCCAGCACCCGGGCGAGGTGCTCCCGGCAGGGCTCGCACAGGTGGTCGGCGAGCGTCGGGACGTCGGCGGTGGCCTCGAGACAGGCGTCCCGCTTGCAGTCGAGGACCCGGAGCGGGTGCTCCGCCGCCCGCTCCTGGTGCTCGGGGCACAGGTCGTCGCGTCGGGCCAGCAGGTAGTCGCGCAGCAGGTCCAGGTAGGCGGGCCGGCAGTCGGCGTCACCCATCGAGTTGAGGCGCAGGCCGAAGGTGGCGAGACCGAGCGCGCGGTAGAACCGGTCGGCCAGTGCGATCACCTCCACGTCGAGGTCGGCGTCGGCCGTGCCCAGGGCCTCCACGCCCACCTGGTGGTGCTGGCGGTACCGGCCGGCCTGGGGCCGTTCGTAGCGGAAGGCGGGTGTGGCGTACCAGGCCTTCCACGGGAGCGGTAGACGGTGCTGGACCCAGGCCCGCACCAGTGGTGCCGTCCCCTCGGGACGCAGCGCCAGCGGTCGGCCGCCCTTGTCCTCGAACTCGTACATCTCCTTGCCCACGACGTCGCTGCCCTCACCGGTTCCCCGCCGGAAGACCTTCACGTCCTCGAAGATCGGTGTGTGGGCCAGGCCGTAGCCGGCGCGCTCGGCGTGGTCGGCGAACAGGCCGAGCAGGGCCTCCCACCGTGTCGACTCGGGCCACAGGACGTCGTGGGTGCCGGTCGGGGCGCGCGCCGCGAGGGTCTTGTCGGACACAGGGGGTCAGTCCTTCTTTCCGGGGAGGATCCGGTACACGTCGTAGACAGCGTCGAGATGCCGGATCAGGTTGAGCACCGACTCCAGGTGGGCCGGGTCGGCCAGCTCCACGTCGAACCGCATGCGGCTGATCCGGTCGGCGTCGGTCTGGGTGTTGGCACTGACGATGTTGAGGTGGTGCTCGGACACCACCTTGGTGACGTCGGCCAGGAGACGGGACCGGTCGATGGCCACGACCTCGATGGTCGCCACGAACACGCTCGACGAGCGGTGGTCCCACTCGACCTCGATCAGGCGCTCCCTCGACCGGCTGGCCAGTGACGCGGCGTTGGCGCAGTCCGCCCGGTGGACCGACACGCCCCGCCCGCGGGTCACGAACCCGATGATCTCGTCGCCCGGCACCGGTGTGCAGCACCGCGACAGCCGCACCATCATGTCGTCGAGGCCTTCGACGTAGACACCGGCGGAATTGCCCCGACCCGACCGTGCCGCCTGGGGCTGCTGGCGGGCGGTCACCGGCAGTTGCTCCTCGTAGACCCCGCCCCGGAGGTCCCGGAGGACCCGCTGGGTGACGGCCCGGGCGCTGATGCGGTTGTCGCCGATGGCGGCGTGCAGCGCCTCGACGTCGGCGTAGTTCATCGACTCGGCCAGGGTGACGAGCGTGTGATCGGACACCAGCTTCTGGACCGGCAGTCCCTCGCGCCGGAGCTCCTTGATCAACTCGTCCCGGCCGAGCTCGATGGCGTCCTCGCGCCGCTCACGCGAGAACCACTGACGGATCTTGGAGCGGGCCCGCGAGGAGGCCACCATGTGGAGCCAGTCGCGCGACGGGCCCGCCGTCTCGGCCTTCGACGTGAAGATCTCGACGGTGTCCGCCGAGTTGAGCCGGGTGTCGAGGGGCACGAGGCGCCCGTTGACCTTGGCCCCGATGCACTTGTGGCCGACCTCGGTGTGGATGCTGTAGGCGAAGTCGACCGGGGTGGCGTTGGCGGCAAGCGCGATGACCTTCCCCTTCGGGGTGAAGACGTAGACCTCGTCCTCCTCGAGGTCGAGCTTCAGCGCCTCCAGGAACTCGATCGGGTCGGTCGTCTCGTTCTGGAAGTCGACGATGCGCTGCATCCACTCGATCTCGGCGGTGGTGGACGACGTCTCCTTGGCGAGCGCCAGGCGCTCGGCGCGTCGGTCGCGCTCGACCATCTCGGCCCGCTGGGCCGGCGTCATCGTCGGCGACTTCTTGTCCGGCTTGACCTTGCCGTCCTTCGGCTTCTTCGCCTTGGTGGCCGTGCCGCCGGTGTCGGCACGCGGGCCGTGGGAGGCGTCGCCGCGGGAGCCGCCCTCCTTGTAGCTCCAGTGGGCGGCGATCCCGTACTCGGCCCGCCGGTGCATCTCGTGGGTCCGCACCTGGACCTCGATGGGCTTGCCGTCGAGGCCGATGACCGTGGTGTGGAGGGACTGGTAGAGGTTGAACTTCGGCGAGTTGATGTAGTCCTTGAACCGGCCCTGCACGGGCGGCCAGATGGCGTGGATCGACCCGAGGGCGGCCCAGCAGTCCTTCTCCGACTCGACGATCACCCGGATGCCGACCAGGTCGTAGAGCTCGTCGAACTCCTTGCCCCGGACGACCATCTTCTCGTAGATGCTCCAGAGGTGCTTCGGGCGGCCGGTCACCTCGGCACTCACCCCCGAGGCCACCAGGCGCTCGCGGACGGAGACGAGGACCCGGGCCAGGAACTCGTCGCGCAGCGGGGCCCGACTGGCCACCATCTGCTCGATCTCGGCGTAGCGCTTGGGGTGGAGGGTGGCGAAGGCCAGGTCCTCGAGCTGCCACTTGACACCCTGGATGCCGAGCCGGTGGGCCAGAGGGGCGTAGATGTCCAGGGTCTCCTGGGCCGTGCGGCGCTGCTTCCACTCGGGCATGACCGCCAGGGTCCGCATGTTGTGCAGCCGGTCGGCCAGCTTGATGATGAGGACCCGCCAGTCGTCGGCCATGGCCACGAGCATCTTGCGGACGGTGGCGGCCTGCTGGGCCTCCTTGGAGTCGAACTGGAGGCGGTCGAGCTTGGTCACGCCCTCCACGATCAGGGCCACGGCCGGGCCGAAGTCCCGGTCGATCACCTCGGTGGTGACCCCGGTGTCCTCCACGGCGTCGTGCAGCAGCGCCGCGGCCACGGTCTGGGAGTCGAGGCCCAGGTCGGCCACGATGCCGGCCACGGCGATGGGATGGGTGATGTAGGGCTCCCCCGAGCGCCGGAGCTGGCCGGCATGGGCCAGCGTGGCCGTCTCTGCGGCCCGCACGATCATCGACGTGTCGTCCCCCGGGTGGCGCCGCAGGAAGGAGGCCAGCACCGGCGCGAGCAGCTCGGCCTCGGCGGCGGGCAGGGCCGAGCCGGCCAGGCTGTCGTCGACTGCTTCGGTGGACCCCTCTGCGGGGACGGGAGTGGCCAGGGCCATGCCTACAGGGTACCTGGACGCGCTGGTCGACCGACGCTGGGACGGGCCCCGTCAGGGCCTGCGGCGGTCCGGCGTCCTACCGCTTCTTGCCCTTCCCCTTGCCCTTCCGGGGGCGTGGGGGCGGCCGGTTGCCGGCCGGGCGGGTCGAGCCCTGCGACGAACGGGATGCCGCACCCGTGCCACCGGACGCCGCTGCGGCTGCGCCGGCCACGGCTGCGGTGGCAGCCACCGGTGCCTTGGCGGCACCGGGCCGGATGACGCCCGTGCCGCTGCGGGTCTTGGACGAGCCCTTGCCGGAGCCGGCCATGGCGGCCGCCATGGCCGGGGTCAGGGTCGGGCCCCGGTCGCCCCGGGCCTCGAGGCGTTGGCGGATGGTGACGTACCGGGGCTCGCGCTCCTTCATGAGGGCCAGGAGGGGCGATGCGATGAAGATCGAGGAGTACGCCCCGCTGGTGAGGCCGATGACCAGGGCCAGGCCGAAGCTCTGCAGGGTCGTGGCGCCCAGGAGCAGGGACCCGATCACCAGGACCGACAGCACGGGCACGATGGCGACCAAGGAGGTGTTGATCGACCGGGCCAGGGTCTGGTTCATGGACAGGTTGACCATCTCGGAGTACGTGATGCGGCCGGACGCGCCGAGGCCCTGCGAGTTGTCGCGGATCCGGTCGAAGACCACCACGGTGTCGTACAACGAGTAGCCGAGCACGGTCAGCACGGCCACGACGGTGTCCGGCGTGACCTGGAATTGGAAGATCGAATAGATGCCGACCACGACCAGGATGTCGTGGAATACGGCGACCATCGCCGCCAAGGCCATCTTGAATTCGAACCGGATCGAGATGTACGCGGTCACCAGGATGAAGAAGATCACCAGGGCCTGGATCGCCTTCTTGGTCACGTTCGACCCCCAGGTGGCACCCACCTGGTTGATACTCACCGAGTTCGTGCCCACGTGCGCGGCGTCGGCCAGCGCCGCCTGCACCTTGTACAGGTCCGACTGCTGCTGGTCGGACGGCACGTTCTCCAGGTCGGCGGTGACCTGGATCTGCTTCTGGCCGTTCAACTGGTTGGTGAGCTGGACCACGGTGGGCGACGTCACGCCTGCCGCCTTGGCGGCGGACGTGGCCTGGGCCACGGTCAGCGTCTGGGACGACACCAGCCACGAGCGGCCGCCCTTGAAGTCGATGCCCTCGTTGAGACCCCGGGTGGACAACGAGATGATCCCGACCAGGATGATGATCGCGGACACGGCGAACCACCAGCGGCGGTTGCCGATGAAGTCGAAGGAGGTCTGGCCGCGGTAGAGGCGGAGGAAGACGTTGGGCCGCTTCTCCCCCTTTGCCTCGGCGTCCTGGACCTCGGCTGCGTACTCGAGCTCCTGGTCGAACTCCTCGACCAGCTCCTCGGACGCGTCCTCCTCCGGCACGCCCTCGTCGTCCGTCGTCGTGTCCTTGCTCATGCGTCCACCCCCGAAGCCACGCCGAGCCCCTTGGCCACGCCCATCCCCTTGGCCTCCGTCGCGCTGCGGCTACGGCCGAGCAGGATGACGAACGGCCGGGTGAAGAAGTACGTGACCGCCACGTCGAGGATGGTCGAGAGCCCGAGGAAGAGTGCGAACCCCTGCACCGGGCCGATCGAGAACTTGTACAGCACGAGGGCGCCGAGCAGCGACACGAAGTCGGCGGCCAGCACGGTGCGGAAGGCGCTCTTGAACCCGCGGTCCACGCTCGTCCGCACGGTCCGGCCCGATCTCGCCTCGTCCTTCAATCGTTCGAAGTAGACGATGTACGAGTCGACCGTGATACCGATGGACACGATGATGCCGATGACACCGGCGAGGTCGATGGTCGTGTTGAACGCCTGGCCCATCCAGGCGACGATCGACCACAGCAGCGCGCCCGTGACGGCCAGGCCGGCCACGACGACCAGTCCCAGGATCCGGTAGTAGAAGATCGTGTAGAGCATGACGGCGAGCAGGCCGATGAGGCCCGAGATGAGACCTGCCTGCAGCGACGACTTGCCCAACGAGGGCGACACCGTCTGGACCGTCTGCTGGTCCAGCTTGACCGGCAGGGCGCCGTAGTTGAGCTCGGTGGCCAGCGCCTTGGCCTGGTCCTCGGTGAAGCTGCCGGAGATCTGCACGGTACCGCCGAATGAGGTGAACGACGTCTGCGTCGGCTGGGTGATGGGTGCCGAGATGACCTGGCCGTCGAGGTCGATGCCGATGATGGCGTGGAACTGCTGGTCCGCCAAGGTGTCCCACTGGGTGGCGCCGGTGCCGGAGAGGTTGAGGTTGACCGACCACTGGCCGTTGTTGAGCTGTGCGGAGGCGGACTTGATCTGGGCGCCGGTCAGTCCGGCCGGGCCGAGGACGTAGCGACCCGTGCCCGAGCCGGGCAAGCCCGGCAGCAGGACGGTGTCGGTCTTGCCGTCGGTGGCGGACGGCGTCGACTTGTAGGGGGCGAACTGGGTGTCCGCCGAGATCGAGCCCAGGTTCGAGGTGTAGCCCTGGGTCGAGCTCGAATTGGGCTGGACGTTGATGTTCGCCTTGGTGAGCGCAGTGGTCGTCGAGCACGTGGGGAGGGCACCGGTCGCCGCAGCCTGGCCCTTGGCCACCGAGAACCCCGGGGCGTAGCAGAGGGCCGGACGGAAGAACAGCTGGGCGGTCTTGCCCAACTGGTCCAGGATCTGCTGGGTGTTCTTCTGGCCCGGGATCTGGGCGCCGATGAGGGCGCACGAATGGACGCCGTCGGGACACTTGGACGTCCCCTGGCTGGCCACGGTGGCGCCGCTCGAGCCGCTGCCGACGCGCTCGTTGAGGATGGTGATGATGGTGTCGAGCTCCGCCGTGGTGACCGGGGTGTGGGTCTCGTAGACGACGGACAGGCCGCCGGCCAGGTCGAGGCCGAGCTTGGGCGACCAACCGGCCGCCAGCGTCGCGCTCAGTGAGACCACGGCGATGGCGATAACGGCAAGCAGGCTGATCCAGAGGGGTCGTTTGTCTCGCATCGGCTCAGACGGTCGGGGGTCCTTCGGACCCGGTGTCCTCGGGTTCGTCGCCCGCGTCGGGCGGCGGTGTGGTCGGGGCGGCCTCGTCGTGCGGCTCCTCGTCGGACTGGTCGTCCGTGCCGTGCCCGTCCCCCTCGCCGACGGCCGGCGGGCCCGAGGGCGGCTGGGGCTCGTCGGACTGGTGCTCTGCGCCGTCGACGACGTCGGTCGGGGGCTCGGCCGGCTCGAGTTTGCGCAGCACGTACGGCTTGAGCACGACGAACGAGGCACCGACGCTGGTCTCGAGGGTCACCCGGTCATCGGTGATGTCGAGCACATAGCCGACGATGCCGCCCGCGGTGACGACCTCGTCGCCGACCTCGTAGGCATTCGTCTGGGTTCGGGCCGCCAGTTGCTTCTTCTTCTGGGGCCGGTAGATGAGGAAGTAGTACGCCGCGCCGAAGACGACGATGATGAGGATGAACGAGGAGCTGCCCGATGAAGCCTTCGAGCTGGTGGCGCCGAACAGGGGGGCGACCGCCCCGAGGGCGGCAGTCATCGTGGGCACGGGAAGAGGGTGGGGGTCGTCACAGCGCCCCGACTGTAGCCCAGGCCCGCCGGGACGGACGGCACCACCCCCGGCGCCCGGCTCAGCCCGTGCTCAACGGTCCCAGAGGTCGCGCGTCCGCCCGACCAGTTCGGACACCGTGCCCGAGGCTATGGCCGCCCGGGCCTCGTCCATCAGCCCGAGCACATAGGTCAGGTTGTGGATGCTGCACAGCCGCCAGGCCGTCGGCTCGCCCATCGACTGCAGGTGCCGTAGATAGCCGCGCGACCAGCGGGCACACGTCGTGCACGGGCAGGCGGCGTCGATCGGCCCGTCGTCGGCGGCGTTGGCCGCATTGCGGAGGTTCAGCCGACCGGAGGAGGTCCACATGGATCCGTGCCTGGCCGCCCGCGTCGGGGCCACACAGTCGAACTGATCCACTCCGAGGGCGATCGCCTCCAGCATCCCGACGGGGTCCCCCACCCCCATGAGGTAGCGGGGCCGGTCGACGGGCAGCACCGGCACGGTCACGGCCAGGGCCTCGAGCAGCTCGTGGCGCGGCTCGCCGACCGACAGGCCCCCGATGCCGTAGCCGTCGAAATCGAGCGCCACGGTCCGCTCGGCACTCTCGACCCGCAGCGCCACGTCGGTGCCGCCCTGCACGATGCCGAACAGGGCCTGGCCCTCGGGCCGGTCCTCCACCCGGTCGTGGTGTGCTCGGGCCCGTGCCGCCCAGTCCGCGGTCCGGTCCACGGCCACCCGGAGGACGTCGGGCGTGGCCGGCAGCGAGGCGCACACGTCGAGCACCATCTGGATGTCGGCACCCAGGAGGCCCTGGATCTCGACGGCCGTCTCCGGGGTCAGGCGGGTCGCCGCCCCGTCGTACACCGAGGCGAAGGTCACCCCCTCGTTGTCCACCTTGGGTCGGAGCGAGTGGACCTGAAATCCCCCGGAGTCGGTCAGGGTATGGCCGTTCCACCCGGTGAACCGGTGGAGTCCGCCGAGCGCGGCCACCGTCGGCGCACCGGGGCGCAGCATCAGGTGGTAGGTGTTGGCCAGCACCACTTCCGCCCCAAGCGCCTCCAGATCTGCTGCGTCGAGCGACTTGACCGCGCCCCGGGTGCCGACCGGCATGAACGCAGGCGTGCGGTACGAGCCACGGGGCGTCAGCACGCGCCCCGTCCGGGCCGCGCCGTCGCTCGCCTCGACCTCGACGACGAGCGGGTTCACCGGGCACCGCCCGGGCCGGATGCCTCCCACACGGGCTCACCCTTGGGACCGGCGCGGCCCACCGCCATGGCGTCGCCGAAGGAGAGGAAGCGGTAGCCGTCGGCCAGTGCCGTGGCATACAGGTCGCGCCATACGGGCCCGCAGAACGCCTCGACCAGCAGCAGGAGGCTCGAGCGCGGCAGGTGGAAGTTGGTGACCAGCACGTCGACCACCCGGAACCCGTAGGACCCGTGGATGTAGAGGTCGGTCCGGCCGGTCAGCGCTCCGGTGGCCGCGGCCGACTCCAGGGCCCGCACCGCGGTGGTACCCACGGCCACCACCCGGCCGGCGGTCGCACAGGCCGCCACCGTCTCCTCCGGCACGGTGTACCGCTCGGTGTGGATCACGTGCTCCTCGGCGGTCGACGTGGTGACCGGCCGGAAGGTGTCCAGCCCGATGGCGAGGTCCACCCGGGCGAGCCGTGCGCCGGCCGCCTCGACAGCTGCCAGGAGCTCGGGGGTGAAGTGGAGGCCGGCCGTAGGCGCTGCAGCCGAGCGATCGGCCAGGCCGCGGTCGGCCGAGTAGACGGTCTGGTACCGCTCGGGGTCGGCCAGGTCGTGGGCGATGTAGGGCGGCAGCGGCATGGTGCCGACGCGGGTGACCACCGACGGGTCGACCAGGCGGACACGTCGCGTGCCCGCACCCTCGGGATCGGGGTCGATCTCCTCCCCCACCACCACGACCGGTCCGGAGCCGTCGGGCTCGAAGAGCTCGGTGCCGACGGGAACGCGGCGGCCGGGACGGACCATCGCCTCCCACTCGTCCGTGCCGCCGTCCGAGCGTCCGCACGGCTCGATCAGGAGGACCTCGGCCCGACCACCGGTGGCCTTGACGAGGGACAGTCGGGCGGGGAGCACCCGGGAGTCGTTGACCACCAGCACGTCACCGGGTCGGAGCAGACCCGGCAGGTTACCGACCGTGGCGTCCGCCGGGGGCGTGCCGGCCACGACGCCGGGGCCGACCAGGAGGCGGGCCGCAGTGCGCGGCTCGATCGGCGCTTGGGCGATGGACGACTCGGGCAGGCCGTAGTCGTAGGCATCCATCAGGGTGGTGGTCGACACGCCCCCATGGTGGCAGACCGACCGCGGGCCGATGCCCGGCCGGCGCGCTTCAGAGCAGTGTCGCCTCGACCGGTGGGATGCCGAGGTGGGTCCAGGCCCGGGGCCCGGCCATCCGGCCGCGGGCCGTGCGCTGCAGCAGACCCTGCTGGAGCAGGTAGGGCTCGTAGGCGTCCTCGATGGTGTCGGGCTCTTCGCCGATGCACTGCGCCAGGGTGGTGAGGCCCACCGGTCGGCCGGCGAACCGCGTGCAGAGCACGTCGAGGATGGCCCGGTCCACTTTGTCGAGCCCCAGTGCGTCCACACCGAAGACCTCGAGGCCGGCGACGGCGGCCTCCGCCGTGATGGTCCCCTCGGCCCGGACCTCGACGAAGTCCCGGACCCGTTTCAACAAGCGGTTGGCGATTCGGGGCGTGCCGCGGGAACGTTCCGCGATGCGCCTGGCGCCCTCGGGGTCGATCGGCACGCCCAGGATGCCGGCCGACCGGAGCACGATGGCCTCGAGTTCGACCGGGTCGTAGAGGTCGAGCCGGCCGACGAACCCGAAGCGGTCGCGCAGGGGCCCGGCCACGAGCCCGGTGCGGGTCGTCGCACCGACCAGGGTGAAGTGGGGCAGGTCGAGGCGGATGCTCCGGGCCGTCGGGCCCTTGCCGATCAGGATGTCGAGTTGGAAGTCCTCCATGGCCGGATAGAGGATCTCCTCCACCGCACGGTGCATCCGGTGGATCTCGTCGATGAAGAGGACGTCGCCCTCGTGGAGGTCGGTCAGCAGGGCGGCCAGATCACCCGCCCGCACCAGCACCGGCCCCGAGGTGACGCGTAGCCCGACACCGAGCTCGGTGGCGACGATACCGGCCAGCGACGTCTTGCCGAGTCCCGGCGGGCCCGCGAACAGCAGGTGGTCGGCGGGCTGGTCCCGCTTGAGCGCCGCCTCGATGACGATCCGCAGGTGCTCGGTCAGCTGACCCTGGCCGACGAACTCGGCCAACGCGCGCGGGCGCAGTCCGGCCTCGTCGGCCTCCTCGGCGGGTGCCGCCACAGGATCCACCTGGCGGGGTGGCTCATGTTCGACGCCGGCGTCCACGCCGGGCTGGGCGAGCACCTCCTTGCGGGCCTCGGGGCTCACCGGTTGCGCACCAGCTCGCGCAACGCGCCGCGCACGATCTCCTCCACCGGGGCGTCGGCCTCGACGGTCTCGAGCGCCCCGGCGATCTCGTCGGGGGCGTAGCCCAGCTCGACCAGGGCGGCACGGGCCTCACCACGGGCCGAGCCACCGGTCGGCGACGCGGACGCCCCGTTGTCGAGGGTCGGAAGGTCGAGGCGTGCCTTGAGCTCGAGCAGGAGGCGTGCCGCGGTCTTCTTGCCCACCCCGGGCACCAGGCAGAGGGTGGCGAGGTCGTCCTCCAGGACGGCGGTCGACAGTGCGGCCGGCGACAGTGCCGACAGGATGGCCAGGGCGAGTGACGGCCCGACGCCGTGGGCGCCGAGCAGGGCCTCGAAGCACCGGCGCTCGTCGGCGTGGGCGAAGCCGTACAGCACGATGGCGTCCTCGCGGACATGGGTGTGCACGTGCAGGAAGACCTCGGAGCCGGTCGGGCCCATCCCGGCCAATGTCGACGTCGGCAACGATGCCCGGTACCCGACACCACCCACCTCGACGATGACCTCGCCCGGTGCCGGGCGGTCGAGCAGCGTGCCACGCAGCGAGCCGATCACGGGGCCACCCCGTCAGCCGTCGCACGGGCCACGGCCCGGCGGAGCGAGTGGGTGGTGAGATGACAGGCGGCCAACGCGAGTGCATCGGCCACGTCGGGCGGCCGGGGCGGCTCGGCCAGGCCCAGTACCTGGGCGATCATGCGCTGGACCTGTTCCTTGGTGGCGGAGCCGTAGCCGACCACGGCCTGCTTCACCTCGTTCGAGGTGTACTGGGCGACTTCGCAGCCCGACTCCGCAGCGGCCACCAGGGCAACCCCGGCCGCCTGCCCGGTGGCCATCGCGGTCCGGGCGTTGACCTGGAAGAAGACACGCTCGACGACGACGGCGTCAGGCCGGAACTCGGCGACCAGGGCCCGCAACTCGTCGGACAGGGTCCGCAGTCGTTGGGGCAACGGCATGGTCGGAGGTGAGGAGATCACGCCGCCGGCGACGGCCGCCAGGCCGCCGTCACGCCGGGTCACCACGCCGTAGCCGCAGCGCGACAAACCTGGGTCGATTCCGAGGACGAACATGCGTTCGATGGTATCCGAGGCGGTGGTGCGGTGGGGTGACCCTGGTCGTCCATCGTCGTCGGCTGCCCACTCCTCCGGCCCGCCCGGGGATCCCGGTCAGCCCTCGTAGGCGGCCATGACCTCGTCGGGGATGTCGAAGTTGGCGTACACGTTCTGCACATCGTCGTGGTCGTCGAGCGCCTCGATCAGGCGCAGGACCCGCTTGGCCTCGGACTCCGTGGCGACCTCGACGGTCGATGTCGGCACCATGGTGAGCTCGGCCGCACCCGGCTCGAGCCCGGCCTCCTCGAGCGCGGCCCGCACGGCCATGAGGTCGGCGGGGTCGCTGGTGACGACCCATCGCTCGTCCTCGTCGGCGAGGTCCTCACCGCCCGCTTCCATGGCCACCTCGAGGACCCGCTCCTCGTCCTGGGCCCGCGGCACCGGGACGGCGCCCTTGCGCTCGAACTGCCAGCTGACAGCGCCCGGCTCCGCCATCGACCCCCCGTTCTTGGAGAACAGGTTGCGGATTTCGGCTCCCGTGCGGTTGCGGTTGTCGGTCAGGCACTCGACGATGACGGCCACGCCGTCCGGCGCATACCCCTCGTAGGAGATGGCCTCGTAGCGCACACCCTCGAGCTCGCCCGAGCCGCGCTTGACGGCACGCTCGATCGTGTCGATCGGCACCGAGGCGTCGCGGGCCTTGGTGTACATGGTGCGCAGGCTGGCGTTGGCCGTCATGTCACTGCCGCCCTCACGGGCGGCCACCTCGATCTGGCGGATGAGCTTGGCGAACACCTTGGCCCGGGCTGCGTCCTTGGCGCCCTTCTGGTGCTTGGTCGTCGCCCACTTGGAGTGTCCCGACATGCGTTAGCGCCTCTCCTCTTTGGTCATCTCCACGAACAGCCGCTGCAGCCTACGGTCCGCGGTCAGCTCCGGATGGAACGCCACCACCAGGACCGCGCCCTGGCGGCAGACCACCGGTCGGCCGGAGTCACCCCCATCACCAGGAAGCGTAGCCAGCACCTCGACACCGGGACCGGCGGACTCGACGACGGGCGCGCGGATGAACACCGCGGGGAGCGGCTCGTCGCCGAGGACCGGCACGTCCACCTCACTCTCGAAGGAGGCGACCTGACGGCCGTAACCGTTGCGCCGGATGGTCAGGTCGATCACCCCGAAGCTCACCTGGTCGTTCCGCCCGTCGAGCACCGTCCTGGCCAGCAGGATCATGCCGGCGCAGGTGCCGAAGACGGGCAGGCCGGCTGCGAGCTCCTCGTCGAGCGGGCCGACCAGTCCCGACGACCCGAGCAGCAGCGACAGCGTCGTCGACTCGCCCCCGGGCACCACCAGGCCGGCGAGACCGGCGAGGTCGCCCGGGCGCCGGACCTCGCGCACGGACTCGCCCAGGTGGGCGAAGGCGGAGGCGTGCTCGCGGACGTCACCCTGGAGGGCGAGGATCCCGATCGTCACCGGCGGTTGACCCCAACGTGCGGGGTGGTGGCCGGACTACCAGCCACGGTCGGCCAGGTGCACGCCGAGCGTGCCGATCTCCTGGCCGGCCATGGCGTCGCCCAGGCCGGTGGACACC